>ENA-OURZ01002668-OURZ01002668.1-human-gut-metagenome-genome-assembly--contig:-NODE-2668-length-16245-cov-4.525942_pt1 | contig 16245 bp, 16 predicted proteins | sample MGYA00242073_ERZ509195 | MGnify/ENA primary metagenome ERZ509195 (study PRJEB26280, sample SAMEA2338837) | human gut metagenome | biome: human gut; feature: human-associated habitat; material: faeces...
CGCCACGCAGAAGACCTGAGCCGGGAGTATTATCAGGTGAACAAGGTTGGCAATCTGATGAGCCTGTTCACCAACGATCTGGACACTGTTCAGGAGTGCTACGGCTGGGGCTTCATGCAGTTCTTTGACCCCATCATTCTGTGTTCTCTGGCCATTACCAGAATGTGGCGCATGGATCACCTGCTCACCGTCCTGTCCCTGATCCCCATGGGGCTGCTGTTCGCCAGCGCCGCGGTGGTGGGCAAGAACATGACCCGGAAGTGGGACTACCGGCAGAAGTGCTTCTCCGATCTGTCCGACTTCGCTCAGGAGAGCTTTTCCGGAATTGCCGTCATCAAGGCCTTTGTGAAGGAGGCCAAGGAGCTGATGGCCTTTGAAAAGCTGAACCGGGACAGCGAGGACTCCAACATCGCTTTTACAAAAACCTCCGTACTGATGCGGATTCTGGTGACCACCTTCGTGGAGAGCGTCATCTGCGTGATTCTGGGCTACGGCGGCTATCTGGTCTACAAGGGTCAGTTCAACGCCGGTCAGCTTATGGAGTTCATCGGCTATTTCAACGCCGTGGTCTGGCCCATTATGGCTGTGGCCGATCTGATCGACATGACCTCCCGGGGCAAGGCATCCCTGAAGCGGATCAGTGAGCTGCTGGACGCGCCCAAAAACGTTTTTGACCGCCCCGGCGTTCAGGAGCTGACGGACCCCAGGGGCGAGATTGAATTCCGCGACCTGAGCTTTACCTACCCCGACGGGGACATCCCCGCGTTGGAGCATGTGTCCTTTACCATCCGCCCCGGCGAGAGCATCGGTCTGGTGGGCAAGACCGGCTCCGGCAAGACCACTCTGGTAGACCTGATCCTGCGCACTTACAATGTAAACGACGGGCAGCTGTTCCTGGACGGCAGGGATGTGAACGACCTCTCCATCCGCTCCGTCCGTGACGCCTGCGCCTATGTGCCTCAGGACAACTTCCTGTTCTCGGACACCATTGAGAACAACATCGCCTTCGGCAAGTCCGAAACCGTCTCTGAGGAGATCCGCCGGGCAGCCAAGCTGGCGGATATTGACGGCAATATCTCCGAATTCCAGATGGGCTATCAGACCGTGCTGGGCGAACGGGGCGTTACCGTCTCCGGCGGCCAGAAGCAGCGTATCTCCATCGCCCGGGCGCTGATGAAGGACGCGCCCATTCTGATTCTGGACGATTCCGTGTCCGCCGTGGATACCAAAACGGAAAAGGCCATTCTGGACAACCTGCGCGCCACCCGGGCGGGCAAGACCACCATTCTCATTGCCCACCGTATTTCCACCATCGAGCAGATGGACAAGATCCTGTTCATCGAGGACGGCCGTCTTGCGGGCTTTGACACCCATGACAAGCTGTACACGGAAAACCCCGCCTACCGCAAAATGGTAGACTTGCAGCGGCTGGAGGAAGAAGGAGGTGCGGTCAATGCGTGAGTATCTTCCCCTTCTGATCGTCTGCGCCGTCATCGGTGTGTTTACGATCCTGTTCCTTGCAGCCTATGCTGTGCTGAAGCGAAAAACCAAAGAGGAGACCAGCGAACGGTCCGACAGCGAGATCATCAAAAGACTGCTGGGCTATGCCAGACCCTATAAAAAGGATTTCGTTCTGGTGTTCCTCATTATGCTGGTGTCCATCGCCTATGATGTGGTGTCCCCCCTGCTGGTGGCAGACATTCAGGGCACCATCAAGCAGAGCTTTGAGCTGTCCCGGCTCTATTCGCTGGTTGCCGTGTACGCGGGCATTCTGGCGGTGTCCATGGTCTGCACCTATTTTCAGGCCATGATCCTGCAGAAGACTGGCCAGAAAATTCTGTCCCAGATCCGTCTGGACACCTTCACCCACATTGAGCAGCTGTCCCACGCCCAGCTGAACCAGATTCCCGTGGGCAAGCTGGTGACGAGAGTCACCAACGACCCCAACTCCATCAGCTACCTGTTCACCAACATTCTGGTGACGCTGGCGAAGAACTCTCTGGTAATCATCGGTGTGCTGGCGGCCATGCTGATCCTGAATTACGCCCTGACGCTGATGGTGCTGTGTTTTGTGCCGTTTCTGGTGCTCTTTACCATCATCTTTCAGAAGTTCTCCCGCCATGTCCACCGCACGGTCAACAACGCCCGGACGGATGTGAACACCTACCTGTCCGAAAACCTATCCGGTATGAAGGTCACCCAGATATTCAACCAGGAGCAGCGGAAAATGGACGAATTTCTGGCTCGCAGCAAGCGCCTTGAGAAGACCAAGATGAACCGGATGTTCGTCTTCGGCATCTTCCGGCCCATGGTATACATGCTGTTCGTCACATCCAACCTGTTCCTCTTCTATATCGGCTGCAAGGGTTATATCAAGGACACGACCTTTCTGGGGCAAACCATTACCAGCGAGACGGTGGTCGCTTTCTATATGTATATCTCCCGGTTCTTCAACCCCATTCAGGCGCTGGCCGAGCAGTTTGATATGCTGGAGCAGTCCTTCGCCGCGGCGGAGAAGATATTCACCATTCTGGATATGGTTCCCGAGGTGGTGGACGAGCCGGACGCCATCGAGCTGAAGGAAATGAAGGGCGAGATCGAGTTCAGGGACGTGTGGTTCAGCTACGTTCCCGGCGAGTGGGTGCTGCAGGGCGTTTCCTTCCATGTGGATGCCCGCCAGACGGTGGCCTTTGTGGGCTCCACCGGCTCCGGCAAGAGCACCATCCTCTCCCTGATCTGCCGGAACTACGAGTTCCAGAAGGGCCAGATCCTGATCGATGGCATCGACATCCGCAAGATCAAGATCTCCTCCCTGCGCAGGCACTTCGGCCAGATGCTGCAGGATGTGTTCCTGTTCTCGGGCACCATCCGCTCCAACATCGTTCTGCGGGAAGAGGGCATCCCCGACAGCGAGATCATGGAGGTGTGCCGCTACGTCAATGCCGACAAGTTCATCAACAAGCTGGACCACGGGCTGGACGAAGAGGTGCGTGAGCGCGGCAACAACTTCTCCGCCGGACAGCGGCAGCTGCTCAGCTTTGCCCGCACCATCATCCATAAGCCCAGCGTGATGATCCTGGACGAGGCTACCGCCAACATCGACACCGAGACGGAGCTGCTGATTCAGGATTCGCTGGAAAAGATGCGTACCGTGGGCACCATGCTCATTGTGGCCCACCGGCTGTCCACCATCCAGCATGCGGACAACATCATCGTGCTGTCCCACGGTAAAATTCTGGAGCAGGGCACCCACCAGCAGCTGCTGGCCCGGCATGGCCGCTACTACCAGCTGTACACCCTGCAATACCACAAGGCGCAGCTGAACGCAGCCGAATAAGCGCAGACAGAAAGGCCGCTGACCTGAGATGGGTCAGCGGCCTTTTCCGTCTGCACCGGGGGCGGGAGCGTCCTCTTCCGGATCGTTGAGGGAACGCAATTAACACTTGCAAAACAGGTGCATCGCTCGTATAATAGAATATGGTAAAATAATAAAAAAGAGAAATGGAAAGGAGGGGCCACAGGATGCAGGGAATTGATGCGCTCGGCTATGAAGAAGTGATGACCTTTCTGCGCAGTACACCGGCGAACCTCTTTTTCAAGGATACGGAATGCCGTTATCTTTTTATTTCGGACGTTAGGACTTTCTTCCCCTACGGAGAAGGGCAGGAAGAGGATGTGCTGGGCAAGACAGATCTGGAGATCTGGGGCAACGAGGAACAGGCCCGCTTTTATTATGAGCAGGACCAGAAGGTGCTTGCCACCGGCAAGGGAACCAGCTTTATCACCGAGGTGCCCCGGGAGGATGGGATAGCATACTATCAGATCAAAAAGAACCCCGTTGTGCTGGAGGGAAAGATCATCGGCATCGTGGGGCTTATTGGTGATATCACCGAACGGGTGCGGCTGGAAAAACAGGCCGAGAACTGGGCCGTCCACGATGAACTGACCGGTCTGTATAACCGCAACTACCTGAAGGTAAAGGGTGCAGAGCAGCTGAAGGGAGCCATCATGCCCATCACGATCATCATGGGCGACTGCAATTACCTGAAGCGTGTGAATGATGCCTACGGCCACGAGTACGGCGACCTGCTGCTCAAGCGGGTGGGCCGGGTGATCCGGGAAAACCTGCCGCCGGAGAGCGTGGCCCTGCGGATGGGCGGCGATGAATTCCTCATTGCCTGCAGCCACTTCTCTGCAGAAGAGGCCGAACAGCTGATCGAGAGGCTGCACGGGGAGCTGGCCCGCCAGAGCGACGACCGCCTCAAGCTGGATGTTGCCTTTGGATACCACACTGTGACAGAAGGCCCCTTTGATTATGTCGCAGTCTACCATGCTGCCGACCGGGATATGTACCGGAACAAGCGCAAAAACCGCTGATCATACGGACGAAAAAACAGCCTCAGCCCGATTTCCAAGGGCTGAGGCTGTTTTGGTGATCTGTTACATCAGGGCGGTGAGCACCAGCGCGCAGAGAAGAAAAACGCCATCTGCGGCGGCTTACAGGATCACATTTTTGATGAGCAGGGAAACGCTGCCGTCCGGATCGTGGAGGAATTCCAGCTCGGAATCGGAGTTCAGCAGCTCGGTGGGGATCTTGACCTCGATGCCGTTGGCGGTGCGGATGCTCCGGCTCTCCATCCGGCGGATGCGGGCAGGGGTCACGGTGACAGGGGCGGCTACCTCTTCCAGCACCTCGCTCTTTTCCACATAGTCATCAAAGGGCACAGCGGCCAGCGGGTATTCCTCGGCCAGCTGCTGGCGCACCTGCTCCACCGATACCTGATTGTTGTTGTCGGCAGCCTGGTTGGCAATGAGCATGGCCACCTGCGCGTCGGCATGGGGCTCGTCCTCATAGGCATCCTTCACAGCCTGTGCGGCGGCTTCCTGAATGGCCTGCAGCTTCTTTTTCTCGGGCTCGGCCTGGGTATACTGGAACACAACAGAGGAGAGGTAGAACTCCTTGTGGCCGTCGATGTCGTATTTCTTTTCCAGCAGGCGCATGGAGTAGTCTGTCAGGTTGACAAGCGCACCCTCCTCCACCTTGCCGCTCTGGGTGGGCAGGCAGGCCCGCTGCTGGATGATGGAGTTGACCGGGGCACCCTCCACGGTCTCGGTGTAGTGGGTGTAGCCGTTTTTATAGTTCAGCTTGAGGATGCCCAGCCAGGGCGCGCCGTCCCGGGTGAAATCCACCACGGCCAGGTCCGCCCCAGGGATGGTGGTGTGGGCGTGCATGTAATCGAACAGCACCCCCGCAATGCGGCAGGACAGATCAATGAAATCCTGATTGTGCTCCAACTCGTTCCGGAAAGCCGAATCCGGCAGGGGGCGGCACTGGCGAATCTCATCGCTGGCCAGCAGCTTTTCGATATGATTCTGTAAGTAGGCGGTCTTTTCGGCAGTCAGCTCCATGCCGCCGCCGCTGAGCACCGGCGCGTCCAGCGTGGTGTCCAGCACATGCAAAATTGCCTGATGGATGATGATCTCCATGGGTCAAAACCTCATTTCCCGGGTGATTGTGATGTTCCTGCCCAGTATAGCACATCTGGAACAAAAAGGCGAGAGGGAGCGCAAAGGCTTGTCAACCGCCGCCTGAGATGCTACAATGGGGCTGACCAAACATCCGGACAAGCCGAAAGGGGAGTGTGTTATGGAATTTCGGGACAAGCCGATGCAGAACCTCATCCGCATCAAGGAAAAGGAGATCTGCAAAAATGTGCAGGAGCTGCTGCTGGACGGTGAGCAGATCGTGGGGGCTTACAAGACCGTGCGCGATCAGGCTGTGTTCACCACCCACCGCATTTTTATGGTGGATATGCAGGGGATGACTGGCACCCGGCAGGAGATCTTTGTGCTGCCCTACCGCAAGATCCTGCATTACGGCATCAAGACGGCAGGCTTTGGCGACCCGCTGCAGACCTCAGAGCTGACGGTCTGCTTTGCGGATGAGCACGAGGCAAAGTTCGGCTTCATCGGGCAGGATGAGCTGCTGGCGGTGGCACGGGCCATCAGCCGGTGCATCCTGTAACAGAATAAACGTAAAACGCCCGTTCCGGCTTCTGACCCCGGAGCGGGCGTTTTACATTGCTGTAATATGCGAAAAAAGGAGAATGTCGAAGGGTCAGCAGGCGGCGCGCTCTCTGCGGCCGGCCTCGAGCATGTAGTGCAGGAAGCCGGTGACATCAGCAGGGTCGGTGACAGAGATGTCAAAGCCCTTGGAGGGAGCGTCCATCATCTGGAACAGCTCGGTGGCGGCGTTGTCCTTTTTCAGGTCACAGGTCTCGCCATTGGCCAGGTGCAGGAGCACACTGCCGCGGCTGGCGGCTACCTGCTGCATGAAACGGTCTTTATCAAGATACTGGATGCGAAGCATAGAAATACCTCCCACAAAGAAATGTTTTATTCTGGAAGAGTCCCCCGGGCCAGGCTGCCCGTGGGGAACGCTTCTCGGGAACCGGATCAAGCCGCGCCGGGGGTTGTTTTCCGCCCCCTGCGGTGTTATACTGTGCTTGCTGGTTCTGATGAAATAATACCACGAAACCGGCACGATAGATAGAACAAAAACACCCGATTTGTACAATAAAATCGGCATTGACAAAAAATATTCAAAGTATTGCGGAAAGGAATTGTTCAATATGGCGTTTCAGACAAGCTGTGTCTCTGCTGCCAATATCGTTACCGGGCTGACCTTCCAGCAGGATGTTGTGGCCGATGCCGAGGGGCGGGAAATGGTCCAGCATGGCAGCGCCCTGTTCCCCATTGCCTGCTACGCGGAGAACCTGAAAAGCTATTCGGTGGCCTGGCACTGGCACGAGGAGTTTGAGTACATTCTGGCCATGAAAGGCCCCCTGACGGTGGACGTGAACAAGACCCGGGTGACCCTGCAGACGAATCAGGGCGTGTTCCTGAACTCCGGCATCCTCCACGCGGTGGAGCATGCGGAAAAAGGGGAGGCCCTGCTTCACTCGGGTGTGTTCCACCCCCGGCTGGTGGGTGGAATGGACACCATCTTCTGGCAGAAGCTCATCCGACCCATGCTCCAGCCGGATGCCCCGGCGTTTTTTCTGCTGGATGGGGCTGTGCCCTGGCAGGCGCAGGTGCTTGCCTGCCTGCAGGAAGCCTGGCAGGCGGTTGCCGTGGAGCCCTTTGATTACGAGAACCGGGTGCGGTATTATCTCTCTGCGGCGCTGCGGCTGCTGAGCACCCAGTGCGTGGGCGGCAAGACCAAGGTCTCACAGCAGGAGCAGATCGCCGCCGAGCGGATGAAGCAGATGCTCCGCTTTGTGGAGGAGCACTACGCCGAGGAGCTGACCGTGGAACGCATCGCGGCCAGCGTGGCCCTGAGCGAGAGCGCCTGCCTGCGCAGCTTCCGTCAGATGCTGGGCATCACGCCCATTCAGTATGTCAAGCAGTTCCGGGTGGAAAAGGCCGCCGAGCTGCTCCGTTCCACCCGGCTCAAGACGGGCGAGATCGGGATGGAGTGCGGCTTTGCAGATGGCAGCTACTTCATTAAGACCTTCCGGGAGATCAAGCACTGCACACCCAAGGAATACCGCGCAAAATTCTGCTGAAATGTCTGAGATAGGAATAGGAGAAAATGATCCCCATGCAGCACAGTCTGACCCAAGGACCCATTACAAAGAATATCCTGCTGTTTGCCCTGCCGCTGGGGGTTACCGGCATCTGGCTCAGTGTGCCCATCGGCTGGGCACTGGCAGATGCCATCGGCATTGGGTATCATTTGAAGAAGAGTGCTTGCAAAAATGACGAAGCTATGGTAAGATAAAGAAAAGAACACCATGGAAAGAGAGCGTGCACGATATTGGAAAACCGACTGGTGAGTTTTACGATGGGTGGAATGGCCTTTGAGTATGACGAACAAAAGAACCAGATCAATATCCGCAAGCATGGTCTTTCCTTTAAAAGTGCGGCTCGTGTGTTCTTTGACTATGACCGCATTGAGTTTTATGATGACACACACAGCGATGAGGAGCCGCGTTATGATACGATCGGTGATACTTCCGCAGGTAAAGTTTACTGTACGGAGGGAAATACACTGATCGGCAAGGTAAACGAGATTCTGTTTGTGGTGTATACAGAGCGCATCCGTGTAGAAGAAAACGGAGAAAAAACGGATGTGACACGGCTGATCTCAGCAAGACTGGCAACGAATTTTGAGAGGGGGCTCTATTATGGTAAATGTGAATAAATTGTCCGCAGAGATGCAGAAAGAGCTGGCTTTCACAAAAGAAGAGCTGGCAGAGCTGGAACAGGCTAAGAAAATGCCCATTACTTTTGATGAGGATTGCCCGGAAACGACTCCGGAACGTGCATTGAAGTTCCGGCGTGTCAACCCGCCCCGGAGCGTAAACGCTCACGGCGCATAACTCAAATAAGGAAATATCCCCCGCTGCAAAGCGTGTTTTGGCACGTCTGCAGCGGGGGATATGTTTTTCTATTGGAGCTTGAGATGATCTGGATGGGGCTTATTCCCCCACGGCGGGGACGTTCTGCATCGTCCAGAGGAGCTTCTGGACATCTACACTGCCCATGTGGGTGGGCTCCTCCCCCAGACGGAGGAAATCGGTCTGCTGGGCGGTAACAGTCTGCCACTGGGGCAGGTCTGCGCCGTTGGGGTCACCTGTTTTGGCAAAGTTGGTCAGGTAATCCACCATCTGAGCGCTGAGGGCGGTGTCCTTCTCAGTGAAGGGCCGCCAGCTGTGAGCCAGCGTGCCGAACCAGTACCACAGGTCGCTGGAATGCCAGGCACCACGGTCATCACCGGGGAGCTGGCGGTCGAAGAACCAGCCATAGCTGTCGGCGTTCCGGGCGCACCAGTCTTGAGCCATCTGGTAGAGGTAGGGCGGAACGATATCCTCGCTGGTGAAGCCAATGAGGTAAGGGATATGGTGCTGTTCGTCAGCAGCCAGCGTCTCAGGGCCGGTCTTGACCTGGAAACGGCCATCCACCACGGGCTCACAGCCCAGACCCTTGAACTGGGGCTGGGTGCGGACGGCATCCCAGGCTGCAAACAGTCTGGCGGGGGCGAGGGCACGGAACTCGGCCAGCGTGCTACACCCGGCGGTCTCCATGACCTGCTTCCAGAACGGGTAGTGGGCTTCAGCGGGCTTGGCCGTCAGCATCTGGCTCACGCCGCCGCCGCTGCTCATCACGGCCTTGGAGAACAGCCCCCTGGTGATGGGGGAGAGGACGAGCTGCTGGACGCTCATGGCACCGGCGCTCTGGCCCATGATAGTGATGTTGTTGGGATCGCCGCCAAAGGCAGCGATATTGGCACGCACCCACTGCAGGGCCGCCAGCTGATCCAGAAAGGCATAGTTGCCGGTGGATCCGGCCTCCTCAGCCAGCTCGGGCAGGCAGACAAAGCCCATGGGACCGAGCCGGTAGTTGATGGTCACAGCCACGCAGCCTTTGGTGGGCCAGACGGGGCCGTCGAAGTGCTTCTCGTGGCCGCAGCCGCCGGTAAAGCCGCCGCCGTGAATGTAGAAGATGACCGGCAGCTTGTCCTCGGGGGCTGCGTCAGCAGGGGCCCAGATATTCAGGAACAGGCAGTCCTCGCTGTAAGTGTAAGTCTCGCCCTTGCGGAACTCGTTGTAGTAGAAGGCTTTTCCGGGTGCGGCGGCTTCATCATAGAAGGCGCGGGGCTGGTAGCAGCAGGCACCGTATTGGGTGGCATCATAGACACCGTCCCAGTGGGTGACGGGGACAGGGAACTCCCACCGCCCGGCGGTGGCGTAGCGGATGCCCTTGTAAGCGGCAATGCCCGGCCACTGGCAAGCCGTGCCGGAGATCACGCCGCAGGGCGTGGTGCGCTCAAAGCTCATGGGGAAACCTCCTTGTCTTACTCCGCCGCTTTCAGGCCCCGGATGTCCTCGCCCGCAAACAGGCAGGGGACAAAGGAGGAAAGACGGCTGGAGATCTTTTCGGTGTATCGCTTTTCCAGCAGGGAGCCATCCGCAATGTTGGTGGTGACGATGGTGGGCAGACCGGCTCCCAGGCGGTTGTTCAGCAGGCTGTAAAAAGTGGTGATGAAGTAGGGGGTGACGAATTCAGTGCCCAGATCATCCAGGATCAGCAGGTCGGCGGCTGAGGCGGTGCGCAGCAGGGTCTCGGCATCCTCGGAGGAGTCGAAGCGGGCGTTTTCCAGCTTGCCGAAGAAGTCTGGGCTGGAAACGTAGATCACGTCAAAATCCTTTTGCAGCACGATGCCCGCAATGGCAAGGGCGGCGTGGGTCTTGCCCAGCCCCGCGTTGCCGAAAAGCATCAGGCTCTCGCTGTTGTGGTCGAATTCCTCAGCGTAGCTGCGCAGATCCTCCAGCAGGCCGCCCATGTAGGTGCGGACAGGCTCACCCAGCTTCTCGTCCATGGTGTTGGGGTAGTACCGCAGCTCCATGGTGTCAAAACTGGAAATGGACAGGCTGGACAGCGCCTCGATCTCCTCCCGCCGCAGACCCTGCATCAGCTTGTGAACGCAGGTGCAGGTGCGGCCCTGCACGCTGCCGGTATCCTGGCACAGCTTGCAGGTGAATTTTGGCTCCAGCGCATCCGCAGGGCGGCCGCTGGCGGCCAGCAGGGCGGTGAGCTCCTGCCGGGCTTTGCTCAGTGCGGCGGCGGCTTCGGTGCGGTCTTTTCCGGCAGCGCCTGCCAGCGCGCAGCGGATGCCCCGCACCCGCACCTCGTCCTCAGCGTGGCGCAGGGCCGGGATGGCGGCCTCCGCCTCCAGCCGGGCATCCTCGGCATTGGCGCGGGCGGTCTGCCGCCGCAGAGCCACCGTGCGCAGGGCGGCTTGATACAGTTCCTGTTTGGTACGCATAAAAGCTCCTTATTCTGCAGGCGTGTCCGTCTTTTTGCGGAGCGGACGGCGGCGGGCAGCGTTCTTGAGAAAATCGTTTCCGCTGGGTTCGGCGCGGTCCACCCGGAGGTTCCGGCTGGCACCCATCCCGGCCACCGGGCCCCGCACATCGTGGACGGTGCGCAGGCCCTTGGCATTCCAGGTCTTGAGGATGCTGTTCCAGTACCAGAGATCCCGCTTGGGTCCGGCCTGTACGGCGGCCTCCTGCACCATGGCATCATCGTAGCCGTAGACCTCGTACCAGCGGGCAATGGCCTTGCGCCCGCCAAGGGTCAGCTCGGTGTCGGCAATGCCCAGCAGGCCGCTGACGTACTGCTCCCGCTGGGCGCGCAGGGCCAGCAGCTGGAGGTGTGCGTCGGCCTGTTCGCCGGTCTCCACACCCTCGGCCCGCCAGACCTTCAATTCGTGGCTGACGGCACCCATCGTCCGCTTGCCCCGGCTGGCCACATAGGCCACACAGAGCATGACGGTCTCGGGTGCAAAGGCTTCCTGCACATAGAAGTTTACCAGCTTTTCCATTTCGGGGTGGGTCAGCGGGCGGGCAAAGCTGGTCTGGGTGCAGTCGATGAGGGAGGAGATCATGGGGTCGGTGCGGCTGGCCGCTGCGATCTCGCTCCAGGTCATGGGGGCAGGGGCTGTGGGCTCCTCGCCCGGGGCGGCGTTCTCCTCGTACCGTTCCAGCAGACCTGCACCGGCCCAGAAGGACAGGGCACTCTCGGCGGTCATCTTGCTGCGGAGCTTTAAGTCGGCGCAGAGCTTTTCCGGGTCAGTGATGCCGGTGGCCAGCACATACAGAGCCACCCGGACGTTATATTCCTCCGCAATGCCCAGCTTGGAAAAGACCAGCTGCGGCACCGGGATGGTGTCACCCTTGAATTCTTTCAGTCGGTAGATCATGGTGCACCTCAGTGTTGTGTTTCGGCATCCGGTTCCGGTGCGGGCGGTGTCCAGGGCTCGCAGTCCAAGATGGACGGGTGGGCACTCCAGCGTTCCGGTTCGGCGTTGTAGGCATCGTTCAGATATTGGGCGACTGCGGTGCGGCCCTCCTCGGTCATCGGGAAGATCTCCCGCCGCCGCAGGGCCGGATCGGTCTTGTCCAGCGTCCACGGCTCGGGCCAGAGATCCACCGTGAGGATGGCCTCTTCTTTTTTGGCCTCCCCGCCGCCGTCCGGGTCGGGGACGGAGCGCTTGCCCGGGGTGATGAGATAGCGCATCCCATCCTCGTTGCCGCTGAATGAGTTTTTGTTCTGCAGATAGTGCAGCATGGGCACAAAGATCATGTAGAATTCCTTCCATTGTGATAATCTATCTTTCATTATAAAGCAACTGGCGCAAAAAGCAAGTTTTTTCCGCCTGCCGCGTTCCGACAGAAAAAACTGTTGACAAAACCGCCGCACTTTGCTACACTAATGGAGCAGTCCTGCAGGGTTAGCTCATCCGGTAGAGCGACTGCTTCCCAAGCAGTAGGCGGCGGGTTCGAGTCCCGTATCCTGCTCCAGAAAATAGCGCTCCAACGTGTAGTAAAGAACATGTTGGGGCGCTTTGCATTTTGATGCACTTTTGGCGGGCGGCTTGTGCTTTGCCGGAAAATATGGTTCAATAGAGGAAAACAGACGGGAACGCACAGCGACCAAGAAAAAACGAGGTGGATACAATGAATCTGAAAGAAGCATTCCGCTATCAGAACAAGCTGCAGGCCCTTTTGGACGAGGCCCAGGGTATTCTGGACTGTGATTCCAACGTGACGAATGTGGCCAACACCTATCTGCGCCACAAGGTCATGGCAGAGGCTGAGGACGAGACGATCCTGGACCTGCCCCAGACTGAATATGCCCAGCAGATCACCGATATTGCCCGGTTCATGCTCTATCTGCTGGAGGAGAAGGGCCGCCTGTTCGCTGCCATCCGCAAGGCAAAGGATGCGCTGGACATGGATATGGACAGCGAGGTCAGTCTGAACGCTGCGCGGCAGAGCGTGGCGCGCACCTTCAAGCGCATGAACGACCTGCGCAGCTCCGAGCAGCTGCTTTCCGGCGGCGGTACCGGCTACCGGTTCAATGCGGAGGGCAACCAGATCGCCTACCGCTGTGATGTGAAGCGGGTGACCACCATCAACTATGACCGCAAGGTCATCCATGCTGCTCTGGGCAAGCTGAACCGGCAGGCGGACGAGACCTCCAACCGGATCGACCTGTGCCTTGTGACCTCCCGGGTGGACTATGCAGTCCCCTTTGATGTGAACGCCAGCTTTGCCGAAGCATTTGAGACCTATCTGGAAAACGCCAAAGGGTGACACGCCGCCAACCGGCCATTTTGGGTGCGGCAAGCGCCGGGGAAGCGGCTGCCGGTTCAGGTGCAGATGAACGATAACGCTGCACAGTTCCGCAAGGAAGTTTCGGTCCGGTTCACCTTACGAGCCAGCATCATTGAAAAAATCTTGCGTTCGGCTTTTCCGCCACCGCCAGACGTTTCTTCGCCGAAACCGTCCTTTGCCCTTTCCCGCATTCCTGCTTTTGTGCTTACGTCTCCATGGGCAGGCAGGCAAGCCACCCTTTATGAATTTGCCCCGCAGATTGCTGCGGGAGCATTTTTCCGCCTGCGGGGCGGGTGCACTGCATCCCCCATTTTGCAGGCAGAGCAAATGGCAGAAGCTGCCCTGGATGCTTGCCGTATCCAAAATGGCCGGTGCAAAACCAGAGGAATAAGCGATGAAGTGCTGCAGCCCCGGCGGTAAAAAACTGCCGGGGCTGCAATTCTTGGAGGGAGCCGTTCGTATTCCAGACAAAGCAACTGAATTTAGACAAAGACGAGGTATGATCATGTCAACCAAACCGATTCGTTCTGCTGCCGCAAATTGCATTGACCTGAGTGCAGCAGCACTTCATATCATTGCCATGGCGCTGATGCTGATGGATCACCTGTGGGCGACCCTTCTGCCGGCGCAGGACTGGCTGACCTGTGCCGGGCGGCTGGCGTTCCCTATCTTTGCATTTATGACAGTGGAAGGCTACTTTCATACCCGAAATCTGAAGCGTTATGCCCTGAGGCTGCTGTTGTTTGCGCTGCTTTCAGAAGTGCCCTTTGATCTGATGTATGGCGGGACATGGTTCTACCCGGTGCATCAGAACGTGATCTGGACGCTGCTGCTGGGGCTTCTGGGGGTGCATCTGATGGAAACGGTGCGCAAAAAGCAAAAGCTCTGGGTCTCGCTGCCGGTGTGCGCCGCAGTGGTAGCAGCAGGGGCGCTGCTGGGAACGCTGGGCATGACAGATTACTACGGTGCCGGTGTGCTGACCGTGTTCGCTTTTTACATTTTCCGGGGCCGGAAATGGTGGTGCCTGCTGGGACAGGTGCTGACCCTGTACTGGATCAACGTGGGGCTTCTGGGCGGGCTGATGTACCCCATCCGGCTGTTCGGCATGGAGTTTGAGCTGTGTCAGCAGGGGCTTGCGCTGCTGGCGCTGGTGCCCATCTGGCTGTATCGCGGGCGGCAGGGCTGCCACAGCAAACCGTTCCAGTATGCCTGCTACGCCTTTTACCCGGTACACATGCTGCTACTTGTGCTGGCGCTGAATTTCGTGAACCGATAAGAACGTAACTGTTATCCCTGCGGGCCATGGATACCTGCAATCTGATGGTATCCCGGGGGGATCTATTCTGCACTTTCCTGAGTCTGCTCTGTGGGCTTGATGGTCTTGACCCGCAAGGTGAAATACAGAAGATGGAAGACCCACACCACTGCAATGCAGATCCTGCCGATGGGAGCATTTTTCATACAAAGAAAACCGATCGCCATGACAGCGGTGACCATTGCAATGACCTTGCATTTTGTTCCTGCTGTCATGGCTTTTTTCTGAACAAAGCTGTCCAGATGCTTTTTGTACCGTGGTATACTGAATGGAACACCCGCAGGAGGTAAAATGCCCCATGAAAAAAGATAAATCGTTCCGCCCGGACCGGGTCCTCTCCTATTTCAGGGCGGAGTGGTTCCCGCTGCTCCTTGTGACCCTTTCAGGCCTTGTCTATAACATCGGTCTGCTGGCCGCGCCGTGGTTCGAGGGCCGGTTGGCCCAATGCCTGGCGGATATCCTGGGCGGCAGTGAGACCGCAGCCCAAATGGCGCTGCTGGTGCTGGCCTACATTGCGGTCACACTGCTGGTGCAGGCGGCGCGCTTCATCAAACGCTTTTATGTGCGCCGCTTCGCCAACAACATCAACCGCCGGATGAAGGGCATCCTGTACGCCAATCTGGTGCGGCAGAGCCGGGCAGCGCTGGAAAAAGAGGGGGCCGGTGAGCTGATGACCAAGGCCATCGCCGATGTCGACGACTGCGTAGAGGGAATGCGCAAGTTCACCACGGAGGTGTTCGACACCGGTGTGGCGCTGGCGGGCTATGCGGTCATGCTGATGGTGTACGACTGGCGGCTGGCGATCCTGGGCCTGCTTTTTACCCCGGTGTCCTATGTCTGCGCGGCAGGGATGAAAAAGCCGGTGCAGCGTGCCGGTGCGGCCTATAAAAAGGCCGCCGGTGCCCTGAGCAGTGCCACGCTGGACCGTGCCCGGAATGCCGTGACCTACCGCATCTACGGCTGCGAGGAGGCCCGGATGGAAAAATACGAGGAGGCCCTGAGCCTTTACGAAAAGACTGCCGTGCGGAACAACGTGTGGCAGTCCGCGCTGCCGCCGCTTTATCTGGCGGCATCCGAGGCAGGGACCCTCTTCATCCTGTGGTTCGGCGCAAAGAATGTGCTGGGTACTGGCTGGAACCACTGGGATATCGCCGCCTTCACCACCTTCCTTTCCTGTTTCACCAAGCTGGTGGTCAAATCCTCCAAGGTGGCCAAGCTCTTCAACGCGGTGCAAAAGGCAGAGGTCTCCTGGAAGCGCATCAGACCCCTGATGAAAACGCCCGAGCAGCTGGATGCCCTGCAGATCCCGGCGGCACAGGATGTGACGCTGAAAGAACTCGCCTTCTCCTATGGCGAAGAGCCTGTCTTTTCCGGCCTGAGCCTAACGGCCCACCCCGGCGATATCATCGGCATCACTGGCCCGGTCGCCTGCGGAAAATCCACCCTTGGCCGCGTATTCCTCTGCGAAGCGCCCTATCAAGGCTCGGTCTGCTTTGGCGGCAGGGAGCTTTCCGCCCTGACCCCGCGCCAGATCGCCGCCGCGGTCGGGTATCTGGGCCATGACCCGGAACTGAGTGCCGACACCGTGCAGAATAATGTCCTCTGCGGCAGCGAACAGGATGCCATGCCGTGGCTTGCAGCTGTTGCCCTGAAGGAGGAAGTGCTGGCCATGGAAAAGGGCACGGAGACGGTCATCGGCAGCGGCGGCACCCGCCTTTCCGGCGGGCAGGCACAGCGGCTGGCATT
>ENA-OURZ01002681-OURZ01002681.1-human-gut-metagenome-genome-assembly--contig:-NODE-2681-length-16166-cov-3.066911_pt1 | contig 16166 bp, 34 predicted proteins | sample MGYA00242073_ERZ509195 | MGnify/ENA primary metagenome ERZ509195 (study PRJEB26280, sample SAMEA2338837) | human gut metagenome | biome: human gut; feature: human-associated habitat; material: faeces...
ACCTTGCAAAAAATAAAATTGAAAAAGAATCAGCTATCCGAATGTTGGGAATGGAACTGGACAACCACATAAGGAAAGCACAACAGGCAAAAGCTGACTTAGATAGAGCCAGACAGGACTATCCGAGAATCAAGGAAATGGAGTGGGATGATTCTGGACTGAAAGCTATTGAAGCCGAAACATTCAATGATTCTGATGCCATTTGCCCGACTTGTGGACAAGAACTGCCGGAAGAACAGATTTCCAAGTTAAAAGCTTCCTTTGAAGAAAAAAAGAAAGCCCGAATTGAAGCACAGTTGAAAGCAAAAGAATCCTTTGAATCGGAGAAGCAGGAAAAGCTTAAATATGTCTGCGACCTTGGAAATACTTCCGCTGCAAAATTAAAGAAAACTAACGAGGAAATAAAAAAATTACAGTCGGAAATCAGTGCGGCACAGGATGAAGTTGCTGAACTCACTAAGCAGATTGAGGAAGAACAGTCCAAATTTACGGAGCTTCCAGAATCTGTAGATATGACAAATGATGAAGAATATCTTGCGGTTACAGCGAGAATTGCAGAACTTGAAGAGAAACTGAAATCATTTGATGATGTTCCTGGAAAGAAACAGGAATTAAGAATGCAGATCAGCAATGTTATGAAACAGATTTCCAATGTGGATGCAGATATTAATATTGCACAGGCAGCAGTCACAGAGAAAGAAAAGCGAGTAGCCGAACTGAATGAGGAACTGAAAAGCCTTGGACAGGTACAAGCTGATATTGAAAAGAACATTGATACCGTTCTTAACTTCTCAATCCAGAAGAATAAGGCACTGGCAGAGAAAATCAATCCATTTTTCCAGCATTTCCAGTTTAGTTTTCTTGATTACACGATTGAGGGAAATCCAGTAGAAACTTGCAAAATGATCTGTAATGGAATCGACTACAATAGCGGATTAAATCATTCCGACAAAATTCTTTGTGAGGTTGATTTACTGAATGGATTACAGGAAATGAATGGGCTGAATCTGCCGATTTGGATTGATGATTCGGAGAGCATTGACAAAAGCAGAATTCCTGTATTAGACAGGCAGATGATTATTCTGAGAGTGACGGATGGGGATTTGAAAGTAAAAGGAATCTGATAATTAGGAGGGGAAAATGCTAACAGCAACATGGGGAAAACATTTTTTCAAGGCAGATTCCACGTATAGTAAATAAAAAATCGGTGGCATATGAATCCGGGTGAATGCCCGGAAAGCACAACAGGAAAAAATAAAACAGTTAATGAAAGAACAGGAAATTACAATTCAACATAGGACAAATTATTTCATCCTGTTTCATATGCCACTGAGCATATAAATAAAGAAAAGGAGAATTAAAATGACAGAAAACACACAGGTAGCAAATTTTAACACACAGCTTTCCTACTACACAAATCGTTATGTTGATTTAATGGAAAGAGATTTAACTTCAAGAGGAATGGAATTTGATTCCTACTCAAAGGATTGCGTAGTGGCAGCAATGGGATCTATTTTCCAGATGGTGCATGAGAGTGGAGTGAGTTTTGAAGCAATTAATGGCTCTAACCTTAAATTCATTCTGAGCAAAGTAGCAGCGTTAAAACTGAACGCAAACGCACAGCCAAGAGAATGCTATTTCCAGATCAGAAACGTAAACGTAGCAGGAAAAGGGAAGCCGGCACAGTGGGAGAAGAAAATCGAGTTTGCGATTGAGGGTGATGGAAATGACGCTCTTGTAAGTAGATATGGTGTCGATGTAGCTAAAGTATTCCCGTACTGGAAAGTCAGAGAAGGTGATAAGTATATCCCACCAAGACATAAGGGTGTGGAAATCACACCGCCAGAATGGGAAGAATCTGGTGTAGGTAAAGTAGTGCGTATCGTATATCCGATTCAGTATAAGGACGGACATATTGAATATCTTTCTTGTGAAAGAGCAGATGTACTGAAGAATCTTGCAGCGCACATCAAGAATAATCTCCAGAATGAAACGTTTGGAATTTGTGCGGACAGATATAAAGCTACAGATGCGCAGAAAGCTCAAATTGAAGCAAAGAAAAAAGAGATCATGAAAAAGGTCGCTGACATTGGAGAACTGGAAGCAATTATTGATTGCGAAGAATTAAGACCGTATATTTCACCGTCTTATTATGAAACACAATCCAGAGAATCTATGATTGTTCGTAAAATGCGTAACAACATTATGAAGTCCATTCCTAAGAAATGGGATAATCCGGTGCAGGCTTATGAATATAACACGATGGATGCTACATACAGAGAAGTGCAGGAAGAAATCGAACAGAATGCCAATGTAGAAGAATTCATTCCACAGCCAGAAGCAATCGAAGAAAAGCCAAAGCAGCCAACCGTAGCCGAAACCGTAAAATCAGCAGAGAAAGAACCAGTCCCGGCAGCAGAGCCAGTGGAAACAGAAATTCCATCATTTATGAGCCAGGAGGAAATGTAGGATGGAAACTTCCACAATTGTGCTTATTATTTTACTTTCAATAGCACTTTTTGGATGGATAGTAACTTTTATTCGAAAAAATGAATACAATCGAACCAATTTAATTATTCTTTTAAATGTTATTATATTTGTGGTACTCATTATAATCCGACTTACAATGTAAAAGGAGAGTCAAAATGAAGCATAAATGTATTAAGACAGCAGTATTAATCACAGGGGTTACAGCAATCACAATGTTTAGCGGTTGTTCTTCCTGTAGTAGATCATTAAAATCACTATCCAGTGATATTGACGGCGGTCTGAACCGTACCGTAACTGTTTACGATTATAACGGCGGTAAAATCAAGTCCTGGTCTGGAAAGTTTGATGTTTCCGAATCCGAGAATGAAGTTTATTTTGATGATTCGGACGGAAAGAGAGTTATCATCCACGGTGGTATTGTAGTGAATGAGGAAAACTGATTATTAGTAGCAATATAAGAAAAACTTTTTCGGAGGTGAGTAGGAATGAGATTAGCAAGTCAGAATGGATTGCTTGATATACCATATGATGAATGCACCGTAGTAAAGACAGACGATAATAGAATTATTGCAAAAGTAGTAGGGCTTGGAGCGTGGACTTTAGCAACATACTCTTCAAGGCAGAAAGTAGAACAGGTTATGAACCAGTTACACGAAGCATACAACATAAGTATTAATTTAAAAAATATTACCACATTTCAATTCCCAAAGGATGATGAAGTATGAAAGAGATAGGAAGAAAGAGAATTAATTGGGATTCTATTGTGACTGTGGAATTATCGCTTAAAGAGCTTCAATTAATAAGGGACGCAATGGTGGCTACAGATTTAAAAGATATGAAAGAATTATGGAGCGGAGCTCCTCCATATCGGCAGGACGATAAAAATATGATTGGAGAAACTGCTTCTTCAATTTTAAATAGCTACAAATAAGCAGAAAGCGAGGTGATGATAAATGCTCATGCGAGTAGTAAACACAGGGAGTAATCATGGAAACTGCTATATTCTGAAATCGAACAGCGGAGAAATGCTTCTTCTGGACTGTGGATGCAGATACAAAGATATTCTGAAAGCTATTGATTACAGAACAAGTGATGTTTCTGGAGTATTGCTTAGTCATGAGCATGGAGATCACATCAAATCATTTCGGGAACTGATGAATGCTGGTATTCAGATTTACACTAATGATGAAACCGTGGAACATCTGCAAATCATCACTGGTGAGCTAATGAAAGGTGTTCCAGAAAAAAGACCGTTTCGTGTTGGCTCTTTTACAGTAATACCGTTCTATTTACCGCATACTACAAGAGATAAGGACACAGGGCAACTTATTCCATGTTTCAATTATGGGTATATCGTGGAACATGAAGAAATGGGAAAGCTACTGTACATGACAGACTTTGAATACTGCAAGTACAACTTCAAGGCAATGAGACTGAACCACTTAGTTATTGAGTGCAACTATTGTAAAGAATTGGTTGACAAAACAGCTGAAAATTACACGCACAGGCTTAAAGGGCATTGTTCCTTAGATACTTGCAAAAGCTTGGTAAATATGAACCATACGGCAGCATTACGGACGGTAACATTGGTGCATTTGAGTAATGAAGCAGCTGACCCGGAACAGATTTTGAGTGAGATACAAGAAACGTCTGGTGCTGATACAATCGTCCAGATTGCAACACCTGGACTGGAAATTAACTTGGACTTATGTCCGTTTTGAAAGGAGAAGTAGATGGTATCAATTGACTTGAAAGATTGGAAAGAAGTAACAAAAGGAATTTACGTAAATCCAATTTCTGCGAATGCAGCTTATGAAATCCATATTAAATACTGGGATATGAAAACAGATATTCTTTCTGCAAATGCCGAACTTTATATAGTAGGAGATTGGCATACAAAAGACGGAAGAAACATCAGAGAAAGAGAAATACTGCTTGATTGTGCATCTGTTATGGCTTGCCTTGGGAAAGCAATTGAAGATGATAAGGAAAATAATTCAGCTGAATGATTGAAAGGGGAAACTAAAATGAAACTGTATTTTTACATTCTGGACACGGATAGAAAAACAGGTAAATGGAATCTTCATCTTGAAGAGTGTGAGGTAATAGAAAAGCCAAAGACATATAAACCAAAAACCGAATTCCCTAACGGAGTATACGCTTCGTTTGTAAGAAAAGAATCAATAGGCTCCTTTATAAATGACTACAGTAAGGCTGTTTGTCTTAGATACACCTGATTATCAAAAAGCAAAAGAAGTATTTTTAAAAAAATACGACAATGAATTAAAAACATTAAAAGGCAGAATTAATTATTACGAAACCCTTAAATCAGCGGTCGAAGCAGGAGAGGAGAACTGTAAATGAGCGTATTCAGTATACCAGTAACGATTGGTGTTAATGAGGAAGAAATTGCAAAGGAAATCCGTAAAAATGTTGAGGACAGGGTAGTTGAAAAGATTACTAAAGAAATCAAAGGAGTTATTTATAAAAAAGAGTTATATGGTAGTAGAGAAACCAATGAGCCGTTGTGTAGGATGATACATTCTCATATTTCCGAGATACTAGAAAAGAACGAAAGCGTGATCGTACAGGAAGCGGCAAAAGCCTTGGCAGATAAGATGATTAAAACCAAGGCTGTGAAAGAAGCAATAAAAGAAACTGTCGAGAAAGTTAAGGAGGACTAGCTATGGGAAATATGATGAGTTTAAATATCAGTGATGAAGTGATAAAAGCAGCAGTACAGGAAGAAGTTCATGCCGGAATTGTAAAGGCATTAGGAGACCCATCCGTTGTTGTACGTGATGCGATAAAAACAATGACGAATAGGTATGTTAATAAAGAAGGAAAATTTTGCGATAAAGGGAGTTGGAGCGCAAAACCATATTTTGACTGGCTCGCAGAAGATATTGTAAAAAACACGGTAAAGGAAGAAATTGAAAAATATGTAAACGAAAACCGTGAGGAATTTGCAGAAGAGATAAGAAAACAGCTAAAGAGTGCAGATTTCAGAAAGAATATTGTTGCTTCTTTTTTACAGGCTATTGTTAAGTGTACAGAATCCGAATGGAAAATGCCGATTAGTATTTCATTTGAAAAGCTAAAGGAGGATAGTTATTAATGAAAATCTTCTTAAAAACACTTGACAAACTGAAAAAGTCAGAACCTTCTGAACAGGAATGTAAGTACGATAAAGGCTGGAATGATGCCATCAAAAAGATGGAAGAGGTGGCTTGCACCTACAGTTCTGCGGATATGTGGATTCCAGTGGATGTGAAGTTGCCACCAGAACCAAACAAGGAAGAAAACCCGGGAGACTGGGAAGAATATGCAGTTACAATTAAGGGAGCTATTCTTCCAACAAGTCTTACATATTTAGGCGGTGGAAGATGGGGCATGGTAAAAGAACACGGAATTGCATATTACCCAGTCGTTGCATGGCAGCCAATGCCGCCAGTCTACAAGCCAGGGAGGTAATACCGTTGGAAATAACAATCGGAATCGGCACAGAGGAAATAAAAGAAATCATCATGGAGCATATCAAGACAAAAGGATTCAACGTAACAGAAGATGATATTTCCTTTGTTATCGGGAAAGAAGAAGTTGTAACAGGAAATGCAAAGAAAATCAAACACGCACTTATCAGATGCGACATTCAGATTGAGAGGTGAGAAATTGTGAATATTGTTATTCTTTCTGGAAGATTAACTGCTGATCCAGATATCAGAATGGGAACGAATGACACCAAAATTGCAAGATATATTTTGGCTGTCGAGAGAAGAGTAAAAAAGAATACGGAAAGAAAATCTGACTTTATCGCTTGTGTGTGCCTTGGCAAAAATGCAGAATTCGCAGAGAAATATCTTAAAAAAGGCACGAAAGTAAATGCGCGCGGAGAATGGCAGACTGGAAACTATACGAACAAAAATGGCGAAAAAGTCTACTCAAATGATTGCCTTGTTGCAGAACATGAATTTGCAGAAAGAAAGAGCCAGTCACCGCAGGCACAGGAAACAGACACACGACCAGTACCGCCACCAGAACCTAGTTTTGCTGATATCCCGGAACTGGGCGATATGGAAGATGAATTTCCGTTTAGTTAGGAGAAAGTTATGGTAGAAGTTGCTGTTTATGATGCGCTTAGAGAAATGGTTAATTCCGAAATTGAAGAAGAGAAGCCTTTGCTTACATTAAAAAGCAATAAAGACGCAAAGACATATGCCAACGGGAAGAACAAAAATTTCAGAATGACGGAATACTGCATCAATTGGTATGTGGCATTGAATTTTAATCCATGGAGCATAAGGACAGACAAAGCAAAAACTTATTACTGGTTCCATGAAAACGGACAATATATTCTTCAATTATGGCTGAAAGATACATTTGGAACTATTTCTAATGCAATTAATAATAGCAATACTTTTGACGACTTATTTAACAACTATTTGGATTGGTTCAATCAAAAAAGATTGGAAATGAGGAAGAAAATGAAAAATCAGTTAAAAGAAACTACCAACAACAAACTTGCCGAAATGAAAATCCCTCATTCTCATGGTGGAGTTGCAAATCTCCTTAAAGTTTTAACAAATACTATGAAAATGCAGGGAGCGGATATTCGTAGCATTGCAAAAGTACAATATGCTATTTGTAAGCAAGCTGGAATCTATATCCCAGATGAATTCATTGAAGATGTTGCGGTTGCTATGGAATGCGAAAATTCAGATGTACTGGATAATTAGGAAAAACATTCGGCTGAAAGAAGGTGATTTAAGTGAAACCAGTATTAGAAAATAAGTTCACATACAAAGGCTATCTATGCGTAGTGTTATTTTTACCAGGCGCATATCGCTGCGGATATGTTGGTATTCCGTTAAACAATAAGTTAGCAAAAAAATCCATTGATGAATTAAGCTTTCTTGACTGTCATGGCGGTATCACTTATTCAGAACCGTATTTGCATGAATGCGAGGATGCTGACACATGGTGGATTGGCTTTGACTGCGCACACTGTTTTGATGGATATGATATTGAGACTGCAAAACAGTATTTTGGAGAAGAACCAGATTTCCAGAGAACATATGCAATAATGCAAGACCTTTGGAATGAAGCTAACAAAGAGTACAAGTCTTCTTCTTTTGCATACGTGAAAGAAGAATGTAAAAAGCTTGTAGATCAAATAGAAAAGGAAGGGCACTGATTGGACTACAAAAAGTTTAGGCAGGCAAAAGCCATAGAAGCATCCAACAAGAAACGATTGCTGAAAGTCAACCCGAAATTGGATGACGGAAGCGGAATTTACATCTTATGGCGAACTGAAACCCATGGGTATGTCGGGCAGTCAAAGGGAATCTTAACCAGATTAGCACAACACATGGCTGGGTACGAGCAACACATTGACCGTTCTATGAAAGCTCACGGATTATATTCAGAAGAAAATAAGGGGGGATACAGGATTGATTTTATCCATTGCCCGGTATCAGAACTTGATAAAAAAGAACGCGAATACATCCAGAAAGCTATTGATGCAGGATGGATTGTAAAGAATAAGACGGGCGGCGGACAGGATGAAGGGAAAGAGAAAATTGCCGATTATCGTCCAGCCAAAGGTTACCGGGACGGAATTCAACAGGGAAAGAAATCTCTCGCCAGGGAACTGTCCCACATTATCAATACCCATCTGGTAGTATCTCTAAAACCAGAAAAAATGAATAATAAAGTTTCCATCAAAGCTTTGGAAAAATTCAAGGACTTGTTGGATGAAAATAATTACTAATACTTCTGATAAACCCAGCGATTCCGCTGGCTTAAAATTCAAACTAAATAAATGAAAGGAGCTTGCCTTCAGCTGACGTAAGGGTGCACCGGGCTTCTTTTGAAAATGAAATTAAAGTGTGAAATATATCGTGATTCTATGCAGAATTACAAGAAATATGCAATTCCAAGAGCGCAACTTGTAATTGCGGATGTTCCTTATAATGTTGGGAATAACTTTTATGGAAGCAATCCTATGTGGTATACGAATGGAGATAATAAAAACGGTGAAAGTAAATTAGCCGGGAAAGCAGCCTTTAACTCTGACTTCAATTTCAATCTTTACGAATACTTCCATTTTTGTTCAAAAATGTTGAAGAAGGAGCCTAAAAAGGCAGGGGCAAGAGGAAGAAGCTCAGACGCACCATGTATGATCGTGTTCTGTTCGTTTGAACAAATTCAAACTTTGATCAATGCTGCTGCGAAACATGGCTTTGTTCACTATATACCGCTTGTGTTTATTAAAAATTATAGCCCACAGGTGCTTAAAGCGAATATGCGTGTGGTAGGTGCTACGGAATATGCACTTGTGTTTTACAGAGATAAACTTCCAAAATTCAGAAATGGAGCGCAGACGGATGAAAACGGAAAGACTATTCGTGGAACAGGAAAGATGGTTTTTAACTGGTTCCAGTGGGAAAAAGACGGAAAGGGCATTCCGAAAATTCATCCAGCACAGAAACCAGTAGCAGTTCTAAAACGGCTGATTGAAATATTTACTGACCCGGGGGATGTGGTAATTGACCCGTGTTGTGGAAGTGGTAGCACATTGAGAGCCGCCATGGAGCTTGGTAGAAGTGCATATGGATTTGAAATTGACAGGAACTTTTATAACAAAGCAAAAAACGAAATGCTTGTTTTTGAAAACGATAGTCAAATGAGCATAGAAGATTTTATATAAGGAGCGTGATTAAATGTCAGAAAACACAAACGAATGCGTAATTGAATGGATTCCCGGAAGAGATTATGTAGGGCTTACTGCTAAGAATGGGAGTACCTGGAAGAACAGATGTGAGGAATTAGAAAAGGAATTTCCAGATGATGTGAAAATTCTTGCCAGAAATAATGATGGATCTATTTTCGCCCACTTGCCGTATTCCTACATTAAAATCAATCCACCAAGAAAATATTCCGATGAAGCGAAAAAGAAAGCTGCGGAAAGATTAAATAAAATGCGTGTAGAAAAAAGTAATACTGCGGCAGAAGAGCCGCTTTGCGTATGAATTACCGTCAGAGGAAATATAATGAGGGACAATCTGCCAGAAACGATATTTACAGATTTTTGGTGAAGTATTTTGAGAAACACGGATATATGCCTTCTTATGAAGAAATTATGGATGGAACAGACCTTACAAAGTGTACCGTCCAGAGACATATGCGGCAATTGGAGATGGATTCTCTGATTGCCACAGAACATCCGGGAATATCGAGAGCGTACCGTTTGACGGAATACAGATACGGAAGGAAAAAATATGGGAAGCAAATTAAAGATGAAAGCGCCAAAGAAAAATAGGGTGTTGGAATGCGATAATCAAATGTCACAGGCGTTTGCCAGAGCTATGCAGAATTCGAGAAAAGAGCTTGAATTTATGCAAGATCAAGCTTACAACGATGGATTCAGCACTGGTGACGATTGGGCGAATACAATTAACACGGTAACAACCATGCTGGCATTACGGAAATTGCATGGTTTTTCCACTAAAAGGCTTTTGGATGTGATTAATTGTGCAAATGAGTTTGTAGGCCAAGTGAACCGTGGAGAAAGAAGTTTTATGAGCATGGTTGAAGAGTTAGAATCCGAAACAGATGTGCGGATTCCAGATTTAAATAAAGAATTGGTCAGAAGATTTGGAGTGTAATGTTATGAAAGTATGTTGGTTTTCAACAGGAATAAGCAGTTTTGTAGCGTGTTATCTGGCAAAGGATGTTGATGAGATTATCTATACTCATGTATCGAATCAGCATCCCGACAGCCTGAGATTCTTACATGATTGCGAGAAGTTGCTAGGCAGAAAGATAACGATAATCCAGTCATAAGAATATTCCAGTGTGGATGATGTGATTGAAAGAACCAGATGCATCAATACTCCATTTGGAGCACCTTGCACAGACAAATTAAAGAAAAGGGTTCGTATGAAATGGGAACGCGAGCATCCAGATCATCATACTTATGTATGGGGATATGACCTGAACGAAAAGAATCGTGCAGACAGAGTATGCAAAGCGTTGAGTGATTACGACCATGAATTTCCACTGATTGAATACGGATTAACTAAACAAGAAGCGCACGGAATAGCGGACAGGTTAGGATTAAAACGTCCAGTTATGTACGATTTAGGCTATCCAAATAATAATTGCATAGGTTGCATCAAAGGTGGAATGGGCTACTGGAACAAAATCAGAGTAGATTTTCCAGAAGTATTTGAACGCAGAGCCAGACAGGAACGAGAAATCGGTCATAGCTGCATAAACGGCGTATTCCTTGATGAATTAGAACCAGACAGAGGAAATATTAACACAGAAATCATAGAGGACTGCACAATAGCGTGTCAGTTGCTTACATGGGGAAAGTGAGGATGGAAATGGAGAAATTAAAACCTTGCCCGTTTTGCGGAAAAGAGATAGATACGGGCAAAAATATGTATATCCCAGAAAGAGATTGGAAGCCATCTTTTTACGACCCTGACAGCGGAGGCTATCCAATAAGTATTCACTGCGAATGCGGGTTAGTTTTTTGCCCGGGCACATGGGATTATAAAGAAGCTGTAGAACAGTGGAATCGAAGAGCAAGTGATAAGGAGGGTAGCAATAATCATGAACTATAAAACACAATATTACAAAGGAATCCCACTTAATTTAATTTCCAGAAAATACAAAAATATGAAAGCAAAGAGATTCGTAATAAATCATACTAATCAAAATGTGTGGATTCCTAACAAACATCTCAAAGAAGATGGAACGATAAAAGAAAAAGAGAATATTGATTATGTGTTCAGAAAGTCAATACGAAAATTAGAATTAGCAGGAATAACTCCTACGATAATTGAAAGCAGAATTTCATGACAAAAATAAGGAGGGTGAAAATGAGCTACTGTGACGGAACCTGTAAGTATCTGAATACAAGAAAACACAAATGCGAATTGACAGGAGAAAAACTCACATACATGAAACAGAGTTGTGAAATCGAGTATTCAGTGCATGAACACAGAGGATTCTGCGAGAAAGATAAGAAGGACGCAAAATGTTAATCAGAAGTCAGGATAAAAGAATGATTGTAAATTTCGACAATATTTGCACAGTATCAGCGTTTCCTGAAAAGGATAGTGAGGATATCTATGTCGAAGATGACACAGGCTCACTCATGGTTGGAAGATATTCCACAAAAGAAAAAGCCATGAAAGTACTGGATATGATTCAGGAAGCTTATGCAGATGCAAAATTAAATGAAATTCTTCTTCCTGATGTCTGCAAATCGGCTAGTGAATCTCAGAGGGGAAAAGATAATACATTAATTGCAAAAACTATTAGAAAAGATTTTATGAAAAAAATGATATTCCAGATGCCAGAAGATTCGGAGGTGGAATAATGAGCAGAGTACGAACCAGATTAGAACAATACAAAGCTGAGATAGAAAAGAAATCACAGTATAAGCATGGGCTTCCAGGGAGTGCGCTGGATATTGTGAATACTCTTCTAGTGGATGCGGAAGAGGATAGAAGAGAAAATAAACAATGGATTCGTAGACTTCGAGGAAGCATAAACGGTATTAAAGATATTATATGCAATACCGATGAAATAAAAACTGCAACATACAGAGTTCAAGAATACATGAGAGATCATGGAAGTGATGAAGAATTTATTCAAAATATCAATCATGATTTCGTGTTCGGCTTTATGATTTCCCAAAGAATGATGCATAGTGACTTTCAGACTGTGTGGTTAGAGTATTTGGATTCAGAAAGAGGTGAGAGTGAATGAACAAATCAGTATTAGTGATGGATACGCCAGAATCCTGCCGCTCATGCTATTTGCGAGGATTCACGCTTAATTTGCAATATTGTAAAGCAAAACTGGGAATTGTTGCTATTAAGGACACAAGCGTTAAGCCAGATTGGTGCCCATTGAAGCCATTGCCAGAGAAAATGAAAGTTACTGGGATTTATAACGGTGAGTATTTCAAAGCAGGAGGTAAGCCGCCGAGCTATAAGATCGGCTGGAACCAGTGTATTGATGAGATTACAGGAGGTGAGGCAGATGATTAATCTAGCGAATAAATGCGTATTAATCAGAACACACGAAGAGTACGAAAATATTCTGAAAGCAGCAAAGAAACAAGGATATAGATGGTACGGCGGAAAAGAAGCGTATCCATATCCTTTTGAAGAACAGCAAATCCCGGATATATTAAAGTTCTATAGCAATAAAGAACTAACAAGAAATGCCAGTCCTACACCTGGATATGAATTAGTAGAAGCATCAGACGTAATTGAAGATGAGAAGAAGCTCAAAGATGCTGTAAACCTTGTCAGAGTATTGCTAAACACCCAGACAGAACAGCATTGACGGACTCATTTATTAAGTCCTTAAAGTTACTTGCAGATACCGTAGAAAGTCAGATGGAAGAGGTGAAGTAGATGGAGAGATTAACACTTGACGAAGCTATTAATCATGAAAAGATGATGGCGAAAAGAAAAAGATGGAATGGTAAATTTACTAAGGTATCACTGGGAAATGAAGAAATTAATAAACGATTCAAAGCTGATTGTATTAAAGATGCAGAAGAACATGAACAGTTCGCGGAGTGGCTTGAAGAATTAAAGTCTTACAAAGATATTGGCACTTTAAAAGAATTAAAGGAACTCAAAGAAAACGGTACATTTACTGGATTAGAGCTTGCTAAATTAGCGATAATGCAGAAAGAATTGAAGGAATACAAAGACTTAGAAGAACATGGCTTGCTTGTGAGGCTGCCGTGTAAGGTCGGAGATACGGTTTGGGTGGTAACATCGCCAATTAATGTGTTTGATTATGATAAATATGATGGAGATGCGGAATATGAAGTATATGAATCTTTTTTATCAAGCGTATCTTATTATGCGTCTGGAGAACAATTCAGAATTTACGCAAAAGTAACGAATAGTTTTATTGCGGCATACTTTAGAGAATGTGATTTTGGAAAATCTATATTTCTTACCAGAGAAGAAGCTGAGAAGAAGTTGGATGAATTCAGAAATTAAATTTAATTTTAAGGAGGCGCAAAATGGGAAGAAACATTTATTTTACGAATAGAGAATTAAGCATGGTAAGAGACTATGTGTTTGAAGCAACTGATATTTTAGGCAATGCTTCTGATACAGCAGAACAAGTAGACAAAGACATGGAGAATGGTCTTGGCTCTGCTTTGCGAAAATTATACAAAGGCTGTATTGGAGAATCAAAATACACAAAGTATAAAACAAAACGAGGATAAAAAATATTTTTAATCCGATAGAGAAGAAGTTGGAGGAGATGCAGAATGCATAGACATTTATGGACTAAATATTACCATCACAGAAGAGGGCATACATACAGATGTGCTATTTGTGGAAAATTATGGGGATGAAAGGAGAAAAATGGACGTTAAAGAAGCAAAAGACATCTTATCCGATATGAGAGACCAGCATTTATGTTTCTTGGGAAATTCAGAAATCAAAGATGAATGGCAGAAGAACCATCTCAAAGAAGCATGGGCGTGTGATTCTGGTGCAAAGGCTCTTACCGGATTAATCACAGGGATAAAGATTGATAAAGGTATTATCGCAGATAGTATTCAGCACTACGGAAAAAACAATCAAAGTACAGTCTGCATGGAAGAATGCGCCGAGCTTATCCAGGCAATCAGTAAGGCAAAACGTGGAAAAATCGACCGTGATAACATGATAGAAGAAATTGCAGATGTGTTGATCTGTATCGAAATGCTAAAACAAATGTACATGATTTCCGATGAGAAAATTAATAAGTGGATTGAGAAGAAACAGGCGAGAGAGGTAAAAAGAATTAGTCAAAATGAATTATTATAGCTGCATCGTCAAAGCAATTGTATGGATTTTAACCGCTGTTACTGTGTCTGTTAGAATTTATTACATTGAAAACGCATTGTGCTTGTGTGCATTTTGGATTCTATTTATAGCCTGTTCATACTATCAAAAATGACAATCTGGAGGCGAAAATATGAAAATTCCAAAAAGGCGAAAATTATCAAAAGAAGAGCGCATGAAAGTATATGAAAAATGCAAAGGGCATTGCGCTTACTGTGGTTGCTCATTGGAATATAAAGATATGCAAGTAGACCACGTAAATCCTATACGTTGTGGCGGAGAGGACGATATTTCTAATATGCTTCCTGCGTGTCGCTCTTGCAATCATTACAAATCAGCTTTAAAACCAGAAGAATTTAGAAAATATCTTTCTGGGATTCCAAAAAGACTTATGAGGGATAGCATTCCGTTTCAAGTAGGAGAAAGGTTTGGAATTGTTAGAATTGTTACAGATGATGTGACTTTTTATTATGAAAAAATCAAAAATAGAAATAGGGAGGACTAATCATGAACAAGAAAGAAATCGAAGAGATCAAGAAACAGTTTACACCAGCAAATTGTTCAATTACACGCATTTGTGGTTGTTATGTGGATGCAGAAAAGAATAAGAAAACCAAAATTAAAGAAGCTTTCCTTTCCCTTCCAGAGGAAGAAATGTTTAAGTATTTCGACATTTTCAAGAAAACCATGTCTGGCAGACTTGGAAAAAACCTTATGAACCTTGAATTCCCATTAGCACAGGAAAAAGAGGACGGAACACAGGAATTTCTTATGCGGATTAGAGCAAGCAAGCTTAAAGACGATGAGCTTTTGGATGAGTTCTACGAAAAAGTGATTGAAAATTACGATTATCCAGAAAATTACTACATAGTCCTCATTCATGCGGTGTATGACGTTCCAGGAAAGGCTTCTGATGGAACCAAAATGCACGATGCATCAGAAGAAATTTATGAACACATTCTGTGCAGCATTTGTCCGGTAAATCTTTCAAAGGCTGGACTTAGCTATGATGTGACTGAAAATAACATCAAAGACAGAATTCGTGATTGGGTAGTCTCAAGACCAGAAACAGGATTCTTATTCCCTGTATTCAATGACAGAAGCACTGATATTCATGGAACCTTGTATTTCAACAAAAACACAAAGAATATTCATCCAGACTTCATCGAAAGCGTTCTTGGCACACCAATTCCACGTATACCAGGGAATGAAATCAATGTCTTTTCAGATTTTATTATGGATAATTTCGAAGGGTACACAACATTTAATTTCACCGAAAGCCTGGTTGAATCGTTACAGGAAGTAAGAGAACAGAAGAAAGATAGCCCAGAGATGATAACTGTATCATGTGATGAAATGGAACAGATTTTTGGATATTGCGGAATTTCAGACGAGAAATTATCAGATTTCAAAGAAAACTGGGAAATGTATTTCACCAATGAGCCTGTTGCCCTTGACAATATCCATAATTCAAAAACTGCAAAAATTGTAACACCAGATGCAACAATCTGCATCAAGCCGGATAAAATTGCTCTGATTGAACTAAAAGAAATAAACGGCGTTCCATCCCTTGTAATTCCGGTAAATGGAGAACTGAAAATCAATGGAATTGAAGTTGAATTAAAATAAACACTTTTGAAAAAGCCAGGAATTGGAGAAAGGAATTTCAAAATTGGCAAATAAAAGAATGTTTACCATGAAAATTGTTGATAGTGATCAATTTTTAAATATGTCAATTGAGGCACAGGCTGATGAGGTAGACAAGGTTAAGCGTTCAGAGAACGGTGTTAT
>ENA-OURZ01002682-OURZ01002682.1-human-gut-metagenome-genome-assembly--contig:-NODE-2682-length-16163-cov-4.343432_pt1 | contig 16163 bp, 7 predicted proteins | sample MGYA00242073_ERZ509195 | MGnify/ENA primary metagenome ERZ509195 (study PRJEB26280, sample SAMEA2338837) | human gut metagenome | biome: human gut; feature: human-associated habitat; material: faeces...
AATTGTCCATCTTCAACTGCGGCTTGGAGCGGTGCGCTCCGGGCCAGACATGGGGACCCGGCATCCGTGACCACTACCTGATCCATCTGGTGGTATCCGGCAAGGGCATCTTCGAGGTGGGCGGCCGCACTTGGGAGGTAAGCGAGGGCGACCTGTTCTTTGCCCGCCCCAGCCAGCTGATCCGCTACACCGCCGACGAGCAGCAGCCGTGGGAGTACAGCTGGGTGGGCTTTAACGGTGCCTGTGCCCACAAGCTGGCCGCGCAGCTGCCCTTTACGGACGATGCCCCCGTGCACCACACCAGCGACCCGGACGGGATGCGGGCAGCGCTGACCAACATTTATTCCTCCCGCGGGCTGCAGCCACAGGACGAGGCAGCCATGGTGGGGTATCTGTACCTGTTTATCGCTGCCTTGATGCGGGAGACCAGCGCAGGCAAGCCCCACACGGCCTCCTCCTCCAGCCAGTATGTGCTGAACGCCATCAAGTACATCCAGTTCAACTACTCCCACGACATCTCCATTGACGATGTAGCCAAGAGCGTGGGGGTTTCCCGCAGCCATCTGTACCGGGTGTTCATGTTGAACGTGGGCAAGAGCCCCATCGACTACCTGACCGAGTACCGCATCAACGAGGCCTGCAAGCTGCTGCGCGCCGGCAACCTTTCCATTGCGGAGGTTGCGGTGTCGGTAGGCTTCTTTGACCAGTTCTACTTCTCACGGGTGTTCAAGCGCGCCAAGGGCGTGCCGCCCAGCAAGTATTTTGCCGCCCAGCAGGACGCCGACCCGGCAAGCCCTGCCCAACTGTAACCTGAGCCAATCACACAAGGAGAAACCATGCCTTTACAGAAAAACCAGATCCTGACCCTGCGCATCGAACGCCTTTCCAGCGACGGCAGCGGCGTTGCCCACAGTGCCGATGGTGAGGCCGTATTCGTGCCCGGCACTGCCCCAGGGGACGAAGCCCGGGTGCGCATCGTAAAGGACTGCGGCCGGTATGCCTTTGGCATTCTGGACGAGCTGCTCACCCCCTCGCCGGACCGCATTCCGGTGGACTGCCCGGTAGCAGGCCCCTGCGGCGGGTGCAGCCTGCGGCATCTGGACTACGCTGCAGAGCTGCGCGCCAAACAGGAAAGCGTGCTGGACGCCTTCCGCCGCATCGGCGGGCTGGAGGTTCCGGTGCTGGATATCCTGCCCTCCCCGGAGGTGGACCGCTACCGCAACAAGGTGCAGTTCCCTGTGGGCGTGGACAAGAACGGTGCGCCTTGCATCGGCTTTTACGCCGGACGTACCCACCGCATCGTCCCCTGCCCGGACTGCAAGCTGCAGCCCGGCGTGCTGAACGAGATCGGAAACGCACTGTGCGCCTTTTTTGCGCAGCAGGGCATCCGTCCCTACGACGAGCAGAGCGGCAAGGGGCTGGTGCGACATATCTTCCTGCGGCGCGGCGCGCACAGCGGGCAGATCATGGTGTGTCTGGTATGCACCCGGGCAAAGCTGCCCCACGCAGAGCAGCTTTGCACCGCACTGCGGGGGCAGTTCCCGGCCATCAGCACCATTCTGCTCAACGTCAACGCCAAAAACACCAACGTCATTTTGGGCAGTGAAAATCACATCCTGTACGGCCCGGGCTACATTGAGGACACGCTTTGCGGCGTGCCGGTGCGGTTGGGACCACTGTCCTTCTATCAGGTCAACACGCTTGCCGCCGAGCGGCTGTACGGCGTTGCTGCGCAGTACGCGCAGCTGACCCCGGACGACACGCTGCTGGATCTCTACTGCGGCATGGGCACCATTGGTCTTTCCATGGCAGGTCAATGCCGGGAGCTGATCGGCGTAGAGATCGTGCCGGAGGCCATCGAGAGCGCCAAGGCCAACGCTGCCCGCATGGGCGAGGCCGTAGCAGCCAAGAGCCGCTTTTTCTGCGCCGATGCCGGACAGGCTGCCACCCAACTAGCCGCCGAGGGCCTGCACCCGGACATCGTCATGCTGGACCCGCCCCGCAAGGGCTGCGATGAAGCCACTCTCTCTGCCGTGGTGCGCATGGCCCCCCGCCGGGTGGTGTATGTCAGCTGCAACCCCGCCACCGCCGCCCGAGACGCCGCATGGCTGGAGAAGAATGGGTACCATGCAGAAAAGGTGCTGCCGGTGGATCTGTTCCCGAGGACGAAGCACGTCGAGGCCGTTCTCCTTTTGTCCAAACTCAATGTCGAGCGGCACATCGAAGTGGACGTCAGCATGGATGAGCTGGATGTGACTGCTGCGGAAAGCAAGGCAACTTACAATGAGATTCGGGAGCATGTATGGGAACATCATCAGTTGAGGGTTTCCAACCTCTATATCGCACAGGTGAAGCAGAAGTACGGCATTATTGAGCGAGAGAATTACCATAAAGCGAAAAACGAGAATGCAAAGCAGCCCCAGTGTCCGAAGGAAAAAGAGTATGCGATTGTGGAGGCATTGAAGCATTTTAAGATGATCTAATGAGTAAATCCCCAGTCTAAACCGACTAAAATCGGTACAGACTGGGGATTTTTCAATCATCCGTCGGATTCATGATTGTATTCAGATTTTCTATCACGAATTCCTGTGCATTCTCATCATAAACCACGCATGGATATTCTCCACGTACTCCTGTACGTATTTCAGTAGTGATTCCCATCGCAATACCGCTGGCAGTTGGAACCTTGCGACATTTCCCTGCTGATATTTCTTCCTCCTCCATAAGTCCAACTTTTACTAACCACGCTGTGATTGTTCTATAGGAGACTTTCCGCATTTTCTTTTCGTCCAGAATCTCATTTACTTTATAGCTGATTCCGCTAGCGGGAATCGGCGTTTTGGACGGTATATATTGCAGCTTTTCCTCTTCCGTAATGTAAAACTGTTTCTTATCCTTCCCGGACACCTTTTTAGGTTCATGACCATCAAGCTGTTTTCTCAGGACATCGGATACAAAGAACAGGCATCGAGAAATCTTTACGTTATTCACGATGTCCTGTTCTGGAATCAGCGTTCCGTCCAGTGGATTCACCCCATTGGCAAGGCTGTCAATATAGTGTTTTGCGCGGTGGAGCTTTTCCTGTTCAGTCATCTAGCACACTCTCCTGCACACTTTACATAATATAGGGTTCTATTATCTTATCAGACATTCAAAATCTTCTGAACTGCATACGGCTTTGCATACTTTATGTAAGCGTCACTCACATAAATCGTTCCATCCTCACGTGGTTCCTTCCACATAGCCGGATATACAACAAGTTTTACTTCTCGTCCTCGGTGCTTCGCTACAATTTCATTATTCGTAACAAGGAGCGTGCATCCTGATACTCGCAAAATCGATTCCAGCGGGAGCAGCAGTGCTTTCTGTCCCTCTACTGTTAATGAATCAGCCAGCTCTCCATTTACTCCCCAATCGAGGAGTTCTAATGCAGCAAAACGATCAAGTAGACCATGTACATACTGATTTCGATAATGCTTTAAGCACTTGTGACAAGCGTTACCGCAGTCGCAAGAAGCCAAAAGCTCACGGATTCGATTCAATAACGTTTCAATATTGTCCGCTACGCTGACTGCATATCCTGCACCGCTGGATAAACTGTCGTATAGATAAACATCCACAAACGCCCCGGCATTATTGGTCCGGATTCGGTATCCTGTAACAAGTTCTGTGAACTCAATGTCCAACTCTTTGCTCGCCGCCAAACGAAATGCTTCTGCCAGCGATTGAGCTGCCCTCGTCAGCCAAGGATTATCCGTTCGATGAATATCCATCTTCTGTTCATCCAGCTTGATTTCCAATACCAGCATATCCGTGATGAAATCATATCCAATATTGACATTTCTTGCATTTCTATGGCTACACGGTTTCCGGGCATATTTCGATTTATAGGGTCGTAAAACTCCATCCAATGTCTTTTCATTGTCACCCGGCATTGCTGCACCGCAATCCGGGCATACCATAAATCCCTTGTTTCCAAGTCCCTGATTCACCATAATAATTCGCTGGTTTGTGCGAGAAGCCATCCGGATATTCTTGCAGCCGGAAATCGGTTGAATGTCCTCCGCATCCGGAAGTGTCGAATATAGCGGCGGTTGAACCGATGAATATTCCTCTTCCAGCTGTGCATCCGGTACTGCCTCTGCATTTTTAGGTGCAAACCCCCACGGTCGGAGCATTTGCCTTCCTTCCTCCAATGCACGATTTCCGCAGAACGGACAAGCATCTGGCCGCTCATCTGCAAGACCAAACCATCCGCAATCCGGGCAAGTCAGAATATTCTTCAGATAGTTTGCATCATCCATATAAGCCCTTGCGGGTGTCGTTGCTTGACCGTATACCCGATCACTTCCGGGACTATACAATCCTCCTATCTGATAGGTTTGTTTATCCACGACGATTGAGCGTCCCGGTGCATATTCACTAATTGCAACATCCAATCCGCGATCCACTTCATAACGAAGGATTCCATTCATATCGGAAATATATGTACTGACCACATTTTTAGGGAAAGAGTAGGTTGGTATGATTCCTTCTTCATAAAGTGCATCCAGTAATATTTTCTGTTTGTTCGCCGAAGCGTTCGGTATTGCTTCAAACTGCTCCGGATGCGCGTTTCGCTTTTCTTTCAGGTTCTTTAGGCTTTCAGCAAATTCATTTCTGAAAGCATCCATATCCAGTACAGCGTTTGCTGGCACGAGTGCAGATTTTCGTGGTATCTTAAAGTCCTGTAAAAAATCCATAAACTCATCCAGCACTTCATCCAGAAACAGCACTGCAGGCAGTTCGTCCAAGCTTGAGTGCTTTGAGGCAAGGAACTCCTGTAATGCAATCATATTCAAATGCCGTTGCAATAACTTTTCGCTCCGAATGTCAATCCATGGTCGTCTTGGATCGCCACGAAACATCGGAACCGGATTATTGAAATATAGCGTATCGTGCGGTCCATCTTCACAGAAGGTTACAATAGTAGAAAGGCTTGCGCCTCGCCGACCTGCACGGCCTGCGCGCTGCTGATAATTTTCTCGCATAGGTGGAACATTTCTCAGCCCAACTGCTACCAGAGAGCCGATATCAATACCGACCTCCATCGTGGTTGTACTGCTAAGAATGTCAATCGGCGTTTCCCCTTCCTGAATCAAATCCTGAAATCTCAATTCATAGTGTTCTGTTTGGCTCCACAAATCCATCCTTTGATCCTTATGGGAAAGTTGTGCAGTATGCTCTTCCGTATCGATCACATGGATTTTATTGCCTTTCAACGCATCTACAACAGGTTTTCTCCAAAAATCCAGTGATTGATATTCTTTCTCGTTCAATACATGAGTTCCTGTAAAACCACAACTCGGACACTTTCCTCGCAGGAGATACGGTGTGATTTCAGAGCATTGTTCACACCGATACCATTTATGTTTTGCATCAAATCGGGGCTTCACCCGTTGAAGATCAACATACAGCCTTCCATTATCCGGTTGTGCCGAATCTAGGAAGTTATTCTTCAAAACTCTCCGCAAGACATTCAAGTCATTGGAATCATCCGTCCACCCCATGATTCCCTGAACGGTCTTTGTGAAATTCCACTCCTTTGCCAATCCGTAGAAATCATAACTGCGACGTACTTCCAAACGCACCTCATCCGGAATCGTATGTCCCAATGCAGTCGCATCGTCACACACTGAAATCATCCACGCATTAAAGAGTTCAAGAAACTCCTCATCTTCTACGGAGATACCATTTTCTTCAAGTTCATCAATGCTATCAAATAGTGCCTGCTCTGTTGGCTCAATCCAGCTCGTGGCAGAATCGTAAAGCGTATTATAACCGCCAGAAAACAGCCGAAGCAAATCTTTTTGCATCTGTGTCGGCGCATTTGCAATAGAAAACCGAGGTGTATACTCACGATTTCGGCGAGTGCTGCGCTCATAATTGTTCAATGCAATGTTGCAGTCTGCGCCAAATTTTTCACGTTCCGGTTCATGAAAAATCTGTACATGATGCTGTCCTGCTGCAAGGCAAAAATAATCATAAAGATCGTTCATGGAACGCTCTGTTATGGATTGTTCCATATTGTAAATGGCCAATGCAAAAAGCTGTCGTGCCGCCATGATGTCCGAGGAATCCGACATATCACGCGCCAGCTTTGCCGCACGCTGCCGACTATCCGAGAACAAGAGAACCTTTCGTCCTTCATTTGGCAGACGTTCCGGATCATTATCTTTTCCACTTACGGCAGGTTGCTGCTCAAATTGTGTTTTTATCAAGTTGTAAAAAGACTGATTGCCACGTGTACTAAAAGACGTAAGTTGCGAAGACGACAGCAAGTGTCTGCAATGCGGACATGTTGGAAATGTCAAGATTCGCGGGCGATTTTTCTGTTCAAAGTTGCAGTAATACAGTTTCCGAAATCCTGTTCTTCCTGCATCTGAATCGTCACGGAAATTGATAAATCCATTCTTGATATCCAGATAACAGGGCCGGATCGCATTCTTTCCCTGCTTTTCAGGAAGTTCATAATCCTCAGGCGGCAAATAAAGATGAACTTCCTTCATCTGCGAATCCAACACCTGACCGGGATAATGCCACAAATATGTTCTCTGGTGTGTTCCGATTGCATCATCCAGAACATAGCCTTTATAGAACAATGCTCCGCAACGCCGGTCATTATATAGTTCATATACAACACTGTGGCAATGTGGGCACGTTAAATGTCCATCTGCCCAAAATATCTCTCCCAACGTAAGTGTTCCATCCGTATGGGAATGTGGGCAGCCTTCATTTGCACAAGCGTAAACGCCTTTCATTCCCTTAAACAGCATGTGCATCCGTGCCGGGAACAAAATTGCACCTTTCTGATTTTTCGCAAGCGGAGCAATTGCCAGAAGAACACTGACATAATTTAGAGCTTGTTCGTCTTCAATGTCCGGAAATGCTTCCTCAGCAAGTTCCGCAAGCGATACAGCATTTCCTCGGCACTTTGAGATAAGCACATGAAATGGCTTATAAAAAATCAAATTATCGTACATCCACTGGCATGCTACCGCCAGATTTTGAAATGGCGCACTCGTCCCCTCAACTCCATTCCAAAAACGGTTCAATTCCTGAAGACAGGCTTCCTCATTTCCTTCAAATGCAGACGTATTTGCACACTGAAATTTATCCAGTGGAATCATTCTGGCGATTGTTGTATCAATCTGCTCTCTTTCGCCGGTCAGATAGCAAAACGGAATCGAACCATCTGCTGCCGTCAATTCATGTGCAAACTCATATACAGAGTCCTTATCTGTTTGATCTCGATCTGGCATACTGGCAGTCGTTAAGATGAATTGAACTCGCTCTCTCGTGATTCCAAGTTTGTGGAACAACCGCCGAATCAAAAGCGCAACTTCTCCACCTGACGAGCCACGGTACATATGCGCTTCATCAATCACGAAGAGTAATTTGTTATTTTTATCTGCGTCAAGCCATTCTTTTGTTTTCTGCCAAATTCCAGCCTCTCTTGGACGAAGAAGCATATACTCCAGCATGGAATAGTTTGTAATGAGAATATCCGGGCAACACTGCTGCATTTCAAATCGAGTGATCAACTCTGCATCTTCTGGATCTGGGATATGTCGTCCATTATGTAATCCCTCCAAAAAAGTGCGCATATTTGCTTTTGCCGGAATTTTTCCTTCATGCTGTAATGCTTCAAAGAAGACTTTTTCCGATTCTTTTTGAGGGAACGACATTCGAGCCAATGTCTTTTCAAGCTTTCTGTCTTCACTGGTCACTGGATCATTGCCCGGATAAGGAGTGCGTCCCGTATACATTCCAAATTGAGGGCGGCGCATACTTTCCCCGCAAACAGAACGGAAAATATTTACAAATTTTCCGTCCGGATCGCCAATCAGCTGCCGCAATCTACTCAACTGATCTGAAACGAGCGCATTCATGGGATACATAATAATCGCACGAACTCCTCGCATTGACCATGTATCCGGGCTATTTTTTGCTTCTGCTGCCAGTTTTGCCATCAGCGGCCACATAAAACATTCTGTCTTACCAGAGCCAGTACCCGTGGAAACGAACAAATCCCGCCCTTGCACAGCTCCTTCAAGTGCTTGAATTTGATGAACGAATGGATTCGGATATACACCAATTCCCGCATCTGAGAGTTTTGAAAAGTAAGATTTCATCCAATCCGGGATTTGTGCATTTGCAATGCCATTTTTTACACTTTTATAAGCCGGTGATGACTCAATAAAAGGTTTTTGATACAGAAGTCCCTCGTCATCCAAATGCTGTTCCACAGCTGATAGCAGAAGTGGTGACTTTCCAAAATACTGTGCCTTGATATAGTCTTCGAGATCATGGCGAAGCTTCTGATGAATCGAATTTGCTCCGTTTGACATTTTATCATTCCTTTACAAATTGGTATCCAATCGGTTCTAACGCTGTCTTTACTGCGTAGAACACATCTTTCGCAAAAATCCGATTAAAATCGTGCGGCAATTCAATGCAGGAGGTCGGCCAACTGTATAACTTTATAAAATCCAATTCTTCTGCGGGCATCAGATATCGAAGTGCAAGTGTAACAATAGGACCATCTTCATGATAAATTGCTACCGGCAAGGAATCTTTTGCTGCCAAAAGAGCATTCGACACCCTACGGTAGCGATGTCCATCCGTCATCCACGTCGGGAGTTGGCTAACAAAAGATTTCCCCTCTTTTTCTTTATAAAGATAGTAAAATCGATTTTCATTTATGCCCATACGGATGAGAGATACTTCGTGATCTTCTTCCTTTTGTCGTTGCCAGTATCCATATTTGAATGGCGGTTCCAACCGCAAAAATTCGACAGATTCATTTTGATGAAACAAGCTCCACTTTGCAGTTCTCATCAAGTGTTCCCATGTTTCAATCAATGTTTTTTCTGGAAGTTGAAACATTCTTTGCGGAGAGTTCATGGATTGCTTTTCCTGTGAAAGCAGATATGTTCCCTGCCCACTAACAAATCGTTTTTCTCCGGGAGCCATTCCTCTTGTAAACAAAATTTGCTCTGCACTCGCACAAGAATATTGGGTCGGAGCCAGTCGGTATGACGTATGATAGAGCGTCCCACCATTAAGTTGAATCGTATAAATTTCCTCCAGCAGATTTTCGTAATTATAGCCAAAAGATTTGTGGAGATCATTGAATATGTCACAATAGCTTTCAATGAGTTTTTTCATTCGGGATTTAAAATGGACAACTGAAACAGGTTGTTCATTTTCTTCTACATCCCACAGAGATGCGTATGCCATCTGCCCAAGCATACTATAAATCACACGCATTCGCCATTGCTCAACAGGTTCTGTTGTTCCACGTTCAATCCTATATGCTTTTGCAATAATCGGAATCAAATTGTTTTGCAGTGTCATTCTTCACCACCGAGATATTCATGTATCATCGTACAAATATTCTTTGAAGGCTTACTTTCATCTTTCTCAAGCTGTTCCATCAAAAGGTTTGCTTTTCCCGCAATAATTGCAAAAGGTAAAAGTCCAAACAAATATCTGTATCCAACCGTGTCAGATGTTTCACCTTTCAGTATGGATTCTATATTTGCAAAAACGCTCCAAAGATTTTTCTTTGCCAAAGTACTATATCCGAGACTTGTCAAGAAATTCTTGTGAATTGGCCGTACTTTCGGCATAGGAAGTCTATCAAAATCCGGACTGAGCTCGCTGCCAACAAATACCGACGATGGTTTTTTATCTACCAAGAACTCCGTCATCAGCGGCAACACATAATTCGATATTCCCATCGGCTCCACCTGCAAATCTTCTGCATACGGTGACAGCAAAAAGAAGAATTTACCAGAATCAAAAACAGCCGTCGGAAGTTGTTGTGTCCACCCAGCACAGAATGGATTCATAATTGCGACCACATTATCCTCAGATTCCTTGCATTCCTTACAAACCTTTTCCGTATAATCTCCCACACACGATAATATTGCAACGGTTCTACTAAACAGCGTCGTCGAGAAAGCTTGTGCAATCGCCAAACCATTCGGACCTGCAAGCAACACCGGCGTTCGATATCTGTATGCCGAATAGAGATAAGCTGCGAGCCCTCTGGTATAGCTTTCCTGAACACCTGCTTCCTTCAAATTATCTGCCAGATACTCTATGACATCGTCTGAATTTTTTAGGACAGCAACTCTATCGTCCATTGATTTACCAGAAGTAAACGATGAAAATACTGTCACTGAAACCGTCTGTTTTTCACCTATGCGATTGATCTGCGGCAGAAATGCTTGTGCCGCAATAAAATCAGCCGCATCTTTTTGTGCTTTTGCAATTTTTTCTGCTACTTTTTGTTCTACTTCGGCAGCCAGCTGCTCACGTTCTTCCAGCTGTTCATTTGATTCTTTCAGTTTTTGCTCAACTGCTTCATATTTTTCTGTCAGTTGTTCCACCCGTATTCTTTCGTCCTTTGCCGCATTTTTCCGTTGCATCAATTCATTTTCTACTTTTTGAATTTTTTCAGAATTTTCTTTTTCCCATTCGGTTGTCAATAGTTCTTTACAACGTTTCTCCAATTCGGAATTTTGCTGAATAATGCGGCTCAGCATTTCATCTTCAATATCTGTAGCAGAAAGATAAGAGTCCGCATTCTGTACAAACTTTCGAATCCGTTCATTCGCTTCATCCTCTGTACAATTACACTGCATCGCAAGCTCTTGCACGAAATCCTTGTTCGGCAACTCTTGCAAATACGCTGTGATTTGCTGATGCGCTGCATTTGTAATCCCCCGCTGTTTGGATGTCGCCCATGTCAGCCGTTTGCGCAGCAATGCCTTCAAAACATCCATAGAATCTTTGACATTTACTACTTTCGTCGGCATTCCAAAATTCAAGGCCGTACAAACTTGGCAATCTCCAGCCTGATACAGCATTGAAGCAAACACCTCAAAAACAGGAAGCCTGAAAACATCCTGCTTTAATGAAATACGATCAATTTTAATATCAAGATCTTTGGGATGGCAGTAGATGCCTTCATACTTTTTACCATTCCAATAAGCAAAGAGAACACCATCACAGTAAATTTTTTCAGACACTCCCACAGTCAACTTCTTTATGATTTTCTCAACGGAATCACATTCCTTAAAAATTATAATTTGCGTTGGCTGAGACGAACTATAGCTGGTTTCAATAAAGTCCCTACTTGGATCTTTTTTATTGGGAATCACATGCCAATCCCAAACACCAACATATCCTTCCTGAAAAGTTCCTGATCTCTGATCACTGAACAAGTCTCTTTGTGTCGGAAATTCTTCCAGATAATCTCCTGTGATTTCATCATGATGGATATCCGACAGTCTCTTTAGACGCACATATCCGTCTGCCCAGAAAACCTTACAAAGGGACTTGAAAGGATACTTTGCATCCGTTGTATCTATTCTGTTACTAATTGAGTATTTCTCCAATGCACGATATCTGGTAAGTTCTTTTTCCTTCAAATCCAACTTATTTTTCAGCTCGTCCTTTTCATCGCGTAACCGAGTAGCATCTTCTGCCGTTGCTTGCAAACTTGCTTGGGTTTCCTTCAGTAAATCTTGAACCTGTTGAATCTTGTTACGCGCATACTCCTTTTGCGCTTCAAGTTCTTCCTTTAACAGCTTTGTTGTCCGATCCGTTGGAGCGTCCTCTACTGAATCGGGTTTGTGGGCTCTCTTTGCAATACGTATCGCAATTTTTAATGCGCCAATTTCCTCTGAAGAACGGACAGGTTGTTCTAAGCGAAAATATAAATCCAAATTATCATAAAACGGGCTGTTTGCAAGCGCAATGATGTGTGCATCGTCAGACGGTATTCCTTTCGCTATCAAATTTGCCTGCTCGCCAATAATTTTGTCCATCAAGGACTGTATTTTTTCATTCAAAAACTTTGAAATAAATCTTGTGGTTACATTTTGCACCGTAAGCGTGACTGCTTCCTCATCCGAAATTGTCTTGGGTCGAAACCCAGGCTTAATACGGCTAAAACCGTTTGAATTTGTCTGAAAGTTTTGCTTCAAGTCCCTCGAACCAATCAGTTTACAAATTGATTCAACATCAGTTTTCGATAATCTATTAAGATAATCCATATTATTCTCCTCACCGCTTGCTCTTTAACATCACAATAAAATTTTTATAATATGCGAGGGCATCTTCTTCCATATATCCGCTTCGTATTTTTTCAGAAATCCATTTTCGAGTTTTAGGATAATTCTTTAGTAAACCGACCGTTGCCCCTAACGTATGTGAAACCGGTATCTTTCTCCCATGCGCATGAACTAGATTCTGAAAGTTCACTGTATCGTCCGAACTCAGGACTTCGGAATTTTCTTTCTTATACTCTGCACTCCAAACAATGTCCAATCCCTGTAAAATCAGAACACGGACGCCATATTGAATTGCATCAAGTTCAATGGAAATTTCTGCTTTCAATGAAATTTGTTCAATTACAAATCCATTCTTTTCAAGTCGGATCGTTCCATCAAATGGAGCAGTCACTCGTATAATATGATTTTGCGGAATATTATTTTGCAATCCACTTGGTACAGGATTTCCATCGATATCAGAAATTGTCACCTTCGGCTGTTCTGCCCGTTCATTCAGTGGTTTCTTCCAAAGATATGTGTACTCCAGTACCTTCGCTCTGCCCGTAGAAATCAGCTGCTGTCGCTCATTAACTTCAATCGAGCAAACTTTACCTCCGTCAGACGGATAGTATAGCATTGTTGCTGCAGGATAAGTCTTTGTCGTCGTTTCACCTTGTCCCTGAACGAGAAACCATGTCGTTTCCCCAGAGTTTTGAATGACATACGGTGATTGCACATATACCGGCCAAATTGGTTGAATCGAAATCGGCTGACTTGTAAGACGGCAATGATAGTTCAAAAAGAATTTAGCTGCAGACTCCGTAAGGTCCGTTGCAGTAACTTGCAATAAGTACCATGTTGACCAAGAAATATTTCTTTTCAAAAGTTGTCTAATTGAAACGCCATTATAAATATTATATAGTCGGCCTCTTGAAAGCAAATAATACTCTTTTCCTACTATAACGTCAGCGTCATCAGGAAGCATTTTTCCACTTTCCGCATCAAAAATCGCGCCACTCTCTCGTACACCATTTGTGATGCGCGGCCAATATGTTCTTTCAATTTCATCAGATGATATGACAGTATACTTCTCACTGGGACAATCTCCAATTGGAACATATGTAAGAACGTCCTTATTTAAGCGTTCATACGAATATACAAATGGAGTCATCGATTTGTTAGATGGAACAATTGTAAGCTCCTTGCGCATCTGCTTTTTCAAAAGTTCTCTTGGAACCGCAACCAGTCCCAACTCAAATGAAAAGCCCGTGCTTGTAATATTGACAATTCGGATGGGAAGTTCATGTTCACCAGCCACATAGGTATAGTTTCCTCCCGGACCAAATGTGCGCTCCGGACAATCTTTGCTTTCTTCATATGCACTATGACGAAAATGCGGTGTCTGGATATCACCATCAACAAATCGTACATATTGTCCGCACAATTCACACATAAAAAGGCCACTGCGTGCAGATACCGATCCTCCCGGATGGCTACGGGCGACTTCTTCAGGTGTGATATGAGTCCAGCCCTTAGAAGACCACACACATACATGTGTTAGTGATGCCATAATAGTTCTCCTCATACACTTTATCGAATCCAATTATAATAGACTAATATTACCACTAATAGTCCAACAATGAAATAGAAATTCCAAACAGCCGCATTCTATCCAAATCGTTCGGTTGAAATTTGTCTGTTTTGACAGTCTTTCGGTACTTCAGCCTGCATTCACAGGATGCAGTTCGCGGGTTTGGGTATTCCCAACAAGTATTTTGCAACGCAAAATAAGCAGATGTATATACGTCTGCACTGCTTGCGGATACTATGAAGCCTCTCAACGTGCCTTCCAAATTTGAAAATCATTTTGCAATCAGGACCGTCAGCTTTCAAGTTCAACTTGAAGCTGGCGGTTATTTTTCTGCACAAAAATTTTCGCATTTGCAACCGCTGCAAACCTGCTAACTTGTGTCAATAGCGGAATCGAAAAAAGAATGGTTGCCGGGTGCAGTGAGCATCCGGCAACTTTAATAAGCCGACGGCGCAGCCTGTCAGCTGAAATTCTCCATAGTAGCAATCTGTCAAATGTCATTCATAAACAACCGCTGCTACTTGAGAGCGAAGGTACTCGTTCACGCGAGCATAGTAGATGCGCAAGAACTTTGCGCTTCCTGCAACAGTATAGACATAGTAATGTTTTCCCTCTGAGCATTTTTCCCATAAAGCAGAAAACGGCATTCTCTGGGTTTGAGAGCGTCAGGATAATATTAGAGACAAGGAATATTGTCCGTCTCAAATGCGGTGATCCTCGTTTGGAAACATGGCGTGATTTGGATTCAAAAGCACCGGACTGGAATGGTGGTGCGTCAATTCCGGCAAAAGCAACGAGGGCTTTCTTGTTCTTGAATCGCCGGACATCGCCAATCTCGGCCATAAGAGCCGGCCCAGTAACAGGCCCAGCACCTTCCATTTGCATCACGATTTCATATTCTGGAAGCAGTGCAGCCAGTCGCTGCATTTCAAGCTGCGTGTTGTGTCTGGCTTCACAGACGGCATTCAAACTTTTGCAGGCTTGTCCGATCAGAGTCTTTGTGCTTTCGCACTTGGGAAGGGTAGCCACGCATTCCTGCGCCATAATATAGATCTTATGAGCGGTAGCGGTACGAAACTTATAATTCTTGCGCTTACACCAGCCTCGATAGGACTCCGTAAAAACTTCCATGAAATACTGACATACGCAGTCCCTGTGCCAATAGCGCAGAAAGAAATCCACCCACTTTTCGTGGCCATCTGTATTTTTCGTGTTCGGATCGAAGGCAAGATTCACCCCTGCAAAGGTCTGATCTGCCAAAGCAATCAGCCCGTTGCGAAGAACTGTTGCGGTTGCAGTGATTCTTTCATTTGCTCTCGACTGCATTTTAAGTAGCAATCTGGTTTCCTCTTCATCGTTGAGCAGTGGCAGTGTATCCCAGAAAGTCAGCGCGTAATTTGCGATTTTCAGAGCATCGGCACGATCTGTTTTGAGCTTTCGGATAGAATTGTCGCTGAAATCATGGATCAGCATCGCATTTACAGCAGAGACAAAGAAGCCCGCCTTTTTGAGGGTCAAGGCAATCGGCCTCCAGTACATACTGGTATGTTCCATTACGACCCGAATATCTCCTCCTAACTTTTTGAGAGTTGAGACCAGTTTTTTCAAGTCGCTGTTTGTATGGCGTACATCGAAAGGGTGCATCACGATCTCGCCACCCGGTCTACGTACTGCAACTGTGCTTTTGCTTTTAGACACATCGACTCCGACAGCGGTGATAACAGCAGACTTCATTTTCTGACCTCCTTTTTCATGCCGGTTCCGCCTATGCCCATTACCGATTCAGCTTGCTTTGTGACACGAATGTACAGCAACATTTTTATCTGCTGATAACTCAACCTGCGTCAATCGAACGCTGCAATGAGATGGCGGAGAACAGTTTGCGCGTACAAGCGTTTCAGCTCAAGCAGGGCACCGTTCTCTCAGCACATCTACATTGTAGCTTAGGTTTGGGCATCTGTATAGCTCACTGGCTGTGAACTCTCAGAACCAACACAATTGTAGCAAGCAGGGCAAGCCGGTACCACCTCGCAATTTTTGAATCCGATTTTTTCAAATTCAAATTCAAAAACGCTTGTTGTGCTTCGCCCAAACCCGATATTCAGTACAAGAATGCGCCAGTTCTGCACCTTAACGGGCGCTGAATAAGTGAATTTTCTTAGAAAAAGCGTTTTGTAAAAATCAGCGTTGATTCATTCGATATTGCATCAAACCGGAACTATTACTTCCGGTTTTGAAGGCAAAAAGCGGAAGTATCACTTCCTAAAAATTCGAGTGTTATTATGGTATGCTCTATTCAGAGCCGTTCACCGAACCGGACCTACTATGTCCGGTTTACTCCCTCAAAACCGGACCTGTCAAGTCCTAAAAAATCTTTTGAAAGTGTGATAAGTTACCAGCAAGACACCAATTGAACCTTGAAAACCGAATGACCGTCTGCATGGGATACCCGGCGATGACCCCCA
>ENA-OURZ01002694-OURZ01002694.1-human-gut-metagenome-genome-assembly--contig:-NODE-2694-length-16113-cov-5.625109_pt1 | contig 16113 bp, 13 predicted proteins | sample MGYA00242073_ERZ509195 | MGnify/ENA primary metagenome ERZ509195 (study PRJEB26280, sample SAMEA2338837) | human gut metagenome | biome: human gut; feature: human-associated habitat; material: faeces...
TCTGGCCAACGGCGTTCTGATGGAAGGCTATTCTGTGGAAGACAAGGGTGCCGGGGTTTCCTACTGCGTCTTTGCCTACAATGTCCAACCGGGCATTGAGATTGACTATGCCACAGGCGAGAGCAAGCTGGCAGATAGTGCTCAGCAGGAGGAGCAGAAGACGGCTACGGTAACTCCCACACCTTCCCCAGAGCCTGAAAAGCAGGAGCCAGCGACCGGAAGTGAGGCGTCGCAGGCAGATTATATCCTTAATACCAACACGAAGAAGTTCCACTATCCCACCTGTTCCAGCGTGAACGATATGAAGGAAAAGAACAAGCAGGAGTTCTTCGGCACCCGTGATGAGGCCATTTCAAATGGGTATTCTCCCTGTGGCCGTTGCAAGCCTTGACTGGTCGGCCAAATAGGAAATCTTATTTCTTGTTAAGTGTGGTGAAACGATTGTGGATCACTTGAGGGACTATTCGATTGATTACATCAGAACACGCTGTTTGGATGTAATCAACAATCAATACAAAACCGTAAGTCAGCAAGCCAGAGAGAATGGCCTGTCAGTGTCCTTATTCTGAGCAGAAACACTGCTGCGTTTTCTCCGATACTGCGATAATGATTGCTCAAGAAACTGGCTGTGAGGATGATTGGCAGGAATAATTCAACGAGTTCTCGGAATGTGACAGAATCGGCAGACTGTGATATGATGAGGTTGCTGCTTCAAGCAGCTAGACCAATTTGATAAGCGAGGTAACCTAAATTGAATTTGAAAGAAGTAAGCGAACTGCGCCGCCGTTTTCGTATGGATCGGAATGCTATCAGCCGTATCTATGGCTGTTTTGTCAATAGCAGCCGTGAAATCGTTTCATACATTGATGAATCCATGGGGATTCTCCCGCAGGACGAAGCAGAGAAGTACCTGAACCTGCTGAAGAAGGCTCTTTCCGGCAAACTTGGGAAGAACCTGATCGATATTATCTTCTCCACGGAGCAGGTAGCCGACAGTGATGAGCATCGCCTTCTCATGGCACTGCGCGACTCGGAACTGAAAGATGGTGAGATCCGTGAGGAGTTCTATCAGAAAATCATCAACTCTCTTGACCTTGGGGACAGCAACTACCTGATCCTCCTGGCATATGACACATACGATGTCCCCTGTAAGAACAAAAACGACGAGATGGATGCAGATGCATCCGATGCCGTATTCTCCTATGTCGTTTGCTGTGTCTGTCCTGTGAAGGAGCGCAAAGCGGAGTTGGGATTCTTCCCTGGAGATAATGAGTTCCACAGTTGTGCCGGCCAGATCGTTGCCGCACCGGAACTGGGATTCTTGTTCCCAGCCTTTGACGATCGTGCGGCCAATATCTACAATGCTTTGTTCTATTCCAGAAAGACAGATGAGATCCACCAGGAAGTTATCGACAGCGTATTTCATACCACAGCCCCCATGTCTGCCGCTGAGCAAAAAGAAGCATTCCAGAATGCACTCAGCGAAGCTTTGGGGGATGCCTGCAATATGGAACTAGTCCAGTCTATCCATGACAGACTCCGCGACCAGATTGAACAGCATAAGGAGAGCCATGACCCCGAACCGCTGGAACTCTCCGTCAGTGATGCGGCAGCAATCCTGCGCGATAACGGTGTGGAAGAGGAAAAGATCCTTGCGTTCCGTGATAATTGCTTTGCCCAGTTTGGTGATGGAGCAACGCTGAACCCAGCCAATCTGATTGATAGCAGCCGCTTTGAAGTTAAGACCGCCGATGCGACAATTTCGCTCGATCCGGAGCACAGCTACTTGGTTGAGACAAGGATCATTGATGGCCGGAAGTACTTGCTCATTCCCGCAGACGAGGATATTGAAGTCAATGGGTTTGGGGTTCGTGTCAAAGGCGAGTAAACGAAGACAGACTACGGAGGAATAAAGATGGAGTATAACAAACTGATCGCAGAGATGTCCCTTTCGGATGAGGTGGAGGGCTTCTATGTTTTGAAAGCTGCATATCCCAAGACAACCGCAACCGGCAAGCCGTTTTTGAGCGCCTCTCTGTCGGATCGATCCGGCTCCATCGAAATAAAAGTATGGGACTATTCTGGCCCCATCTCCTCTGCAGATGAAGGCGATGTTGTGAAGATCCGTGGCACTGTCTCCGAGTTCAGAGGCGCCTTGCAGATTACAGTTGATCGGATCCGTTTGGCTGACGGCAGCGATACATATGATCTGTCCGCATTAGTCCCGGTGGCTCCCATTGATGTGGACACTACGATGGCAGAAGTGGAGAGACTGATCAGTTCGATTACGGATGCTGATTACAGGAAGATCTGCAGCACGATGATGGCCCGCCATAAGGAGTCCCTAAAGACGATCCCAGCCGCTAAAAGCGTCCACCACTGCTTTATCTCCGGACTTCTGATGCACACTGCGGCCATGATGAAAACGGCTGATTTCCTGGCCGGCCTTTACGTGGATATCATCGATCGCAGCCTGCTACTTGCCGGCACGTTCTTGCATGACTTCGCCAAAGAGAGCGAGTTTACCTTCTCTCAGCTCGGTCTGGTCACGGAATACTCGGTGAAGGGACAACTCCTTGGGCACCTTGTGATGGGCGCACAGGAAGTTTCCAACGTAGCTGCAGAACTTGGTATCCCTGAGGACAAGTCCGTTTTGCTGCAGCACATGATTCTTTCCCATCACGGAGAGCCAGAATTCGGCGCTGCAGTGAAGCCCATCTGTGCGGAGAGCGAGCTGCTCTCCCAGATCGATATGCTTGACAGCCGGATGGAAATCTACCGCGAGACCTTGGCCGGTCTCCAGGTGGGAGAGGTGAGCAGTCGCATCTTCGCGCTGGACAAAAGAGTGTTCAAGCCTCATGAACTGAATGGGTGACGGATATGGCTATTGGAGAGAAATATGCTCCACTTGGAAATTGGCTGAAGGAACACGGAGGAGACTCTGTTAAGCTTACTTTCGATGAGTTGAACCAGATCATCCCAATCCCTAACCACGCATATAAGAACAGACCATCCTGGGCAAATCTCTCAAACCCTGCATCCTTTTGCTCCAGCTGGATCAGTGCGGGATATGTCGTGGATTCCATTAGTTTAGAGGAACAATGGGTCGTATTCAGGAAAGGCGAAGTACAGGGCCACACGCACCATAGTAAGCCGCCCTATCGTGTTGTGGATCAGAAAAAACTTGCTGAAGCCATTCAAGCCGGATACGAGTGCTATGACAGTATGAAGGATGATCCACATCACCGGTATCTCTCTTGGGAGTACTGCCATGAAGCGTTTCGGCTGAATAGGCGCCCGCAGATTGACGCCACGATCGACTATCTCTGCCTGCACTTGGCTTGGTATTTGGCCAGTTGGGGTATGCTTCGAAACTCTTTCCTCATGCAGAAGGATTACAAGATCCATGCGGATGTTGTCCGTTTGATTTATCAGCCGGAGTGGGATGATCTCTGGGACCTTTCTCCCGAGAAACTCTCGCAGGAGTATTATGCTGACCGCATCATGAAACTTAGCGAGAGCATTACAGAAGCTTATGTGGCGTCCGGTGCCGGCATCCCAACGGATACCTTGCTTACCAAGATCTTGCTGGGTACTGTGGGCTGCGTACCCGCCTATGATCGGTATTTCAAAAAGGCTCTTGCTGATACCGGTGCAGCACCCCAAGTATTCAGTGCGAAATCCATCCGAACCCTTGGCAACCTGTATCTTGACCATGAGGATGAGTTTGAAAAGCTCCGGAAACATTGCGGCAGCCGAATTGAGTATCCGGCAGCCAAAATCCTGGACATGTGCTTTTTTGAGTATGGCTTCCAGAGAGACGCGAGCAGCCAAGAAGACAGCGATTAGATTATTCTGTGAGGAGGGATCACTTTGGAATATGCTTTGACAGCGGATCATCACCGCGTTCATGCATTCGATGCGGAGAAGGGGCAAGAGTATTACTGTCCTGTGTGCGGCAACCAGGTGATTCCTCGCCAGGGCGAAGTCAATTCGTGGCACTTCGCTCATGTGACCTCGTGTATGGATGACTGGAAATACGATATGTCTGAATGGCACCGAGGATGGCAATCGCGTTTTCCCGAAAATGATCGTGAGATTGTCGTGGAACACAGGGGCGAATGCCATCGTGCAGACATCTTGATGGGCGGCTATGTCATTGAGTTTCAGCACAGTCCGATTTCTGCCGGTGAATTTGAACTGCGCAATAAGTTCTACACGAGGGCCGGCTATAAGGTGATTTGGGTGTTCGATGAGACCTACGCCTTTGGGAATGAGTATATCTCCAGCAGCCTGGATGATGAGAACAAGTTTGTGTGGAAGTGGCCGAATCGCGCGCTCGCTTCAGTTGTTCCTCAGCGATCCACAGATATAGCAGTCGTTCTGCAGCTCACCGAAGACCATGATGACGACGGTTGCGAATGGCTCGTGAAGGTGGAGTGGGCGATCGTAGACGATGACGGGTATGCCGACTATCGCCGATTCTTCATTGATGATGGTTTTGCGCCAGATCTTTTTACTGAAGACGGCCTACAAAACATTCTGTTGAGCAAGCGGAAGCGGTTTGATGCCTTCCTCCGTGATAACCAACCCTATGCGCCGAAGTGCAGCCGAATCAAGGGTAATCCACGGGACTGGTACATATGCCCGAAAACGCACGATTGGCATAACAACCAATGCCGGGAATGTCAGAACAATTTAATCAACGAGTTCCGGACAGGAACGGATTATAGGCAAGGAGGTTTGTTCTTCTACTGTGCTTATCCTCGCATTATCCATGAAGCGGATAAGTATGGAGAGGTGCATCTCCCATCCATTCGATTTTAAGGAGGACTCCGACATGAAAAAGGAATATAACACCAGCGTGAAAGAGGCCATTGAACGAGTCATGAGCGTATTCTCCGAGTACATCAAAACAACTCCATACTTCGATATTGTATGGTCTGGTAAGGTCGGGTATATCTACATCAGCATCGATAGTTGCCGTGGTACTGTCGGCGACATGGACTGCCTTGTAATTGATAGCCCCGAAGAGCTTCTGGATAAGCTGCTGTATGAAATGGCAGTGGATATCATGGAGGAAGGTGGGCACGACCTAAACCCGGTAGAAGCGTCAGCATTGGAGCGTGCTGAGGTAGAACGGCGCCTTAATGTCTATCTGGAGCAGTTGCCTGAATACCAAGACCGTATCAGTTTTGTATTCGAACGCAAGTGATCTTCAAAGATAATCTCGGTAGAATATAGCGAGGTGCATATGGCAAAGAACATCAGCGCTTTCCATATTCAACGAGCAAAGGCCTTGTTTGCTGCGACAAAGCAGTTTCTGGGATAATTCTTATAAGAAAGCTGCGGGAAGTGCACTAAAGAAGGTAATACGATATGTCACAAAAATAGGTTATCCATTTGTCTGCAGTTTTGCTGGTGATGACATTATTGAGCTGGATTCTACAACAGATGAAATCAAGATGCCACCCTTTCGGATGGCATCTTTTTTATCACCTTTAATCAGCGCAAGCCGGTTTAATCTTTTAGCTCAAACTCGAAAGAGAGCGCATCACCAAGTCGATGTCTTTGTTTTCAAGTTCCTGAATGATGTGCAGATAGGTTTTTTGCGTAGTGGTCATACTCGAATGTCCAAGACGGCGGGCAACGCTCGCAATGGAAACGCCCGTAAATAACAGCAAAGAGGCGTGTGTATGTCGTAATCCGTGGACAGAGATGATAGGGATGTTACAGGCTTTGCAATGCCTGCCGAGAATGTCGTTCACCGTCGAATTGTAGACAGTGGAGTTGACAAAGATGGGCTTATCTTCGGGAAGGTGCTTTACCAATTCAGAAAATTGAATGACAGTTTGCCAGTCAATTTGAATTTTCCGCACAGACGACTTGTTCTTCGTAGGCTGGAAGCCGCCCTTTCCCTTGTAGTCCCAAGTCTTGCTTATGGACAGTGTTTGATGGGCAAAGTCGAAGTCTTTGGGGGTAAGAGCCAGTGCTTCAGAAAAGCGCATCCCCGTCTTTGCTACCAACAGGATAAAATAGTCCCAATTCACCTTATCCTTCAGGTCAAGCGAGATCAGCAGCGTGTGTAGCTCAAATTGATTGAGATACTTGATTTTCTTAGCAACCGGTGGCTTCCCCTTGATGATTGCCTTGCGAGTAGGATCTCTTTCAATCAAGCCCTCATCAACAGCATCAAGAATTGCTCCCTTGAGCTGGTGGTGAAAATCCATCGTGGTTTGGCGCTCGTGGAACTCAGCATAATCGTTCAACAGCTGCTGATAAGCTATCCGGTTCATATCACATACTCTCAGGTTCGGGACGAGCTTAACGAGCCATTTCTGCGTCATTAGGTACTTATCCATCGTCACCTTTCTGATTGCGCCCTTCTTATACACCGTAATCCATTTTGCATAATATTCACAGAACAAGTCTGTTCGTTTGGTTTCTGTTAGCATCAGAAGTCCTCCATTTCATTAAAAATGGCTTACGCTGATGAAGGGTGATAAGGTGGTCGAGCTGCTGAAAGAAACCTCCAATAGTCTGTTGTTCTCGCATCGTTGGCGGCATCATCAGCTCCATTACAGCCATTTGCTTTCCCGAAACCTCGACGAAAGTTGATCCAGCCCCAACAAGCTCTCCATATCGTTTTAATTCTTCGGTTCGAGAAAAAATGAAGTAGGAGTCAAGCTCTCCACGATGTGGGACAATGGACTGAAATCCCTGATTAGTACAGCCTTTTCGGGTTAAAATAGCTGTTTTCCCGATCCCTGCACGAGATGTAAACAGGACTGTACCGGGAGGAAGCATTTTGGCTGAACTATTCTCATAACCCAAGCCGGTTATCTTTTTCTGACTCGAATTTGCATAGATTTGATCCGCAATTTCAGCAGGTGCATACCAATCAATATCACCGTCCCAATAGCTCTGATTTCCTGTACTTGGGGTTCCACCACCCACAATGTCAGCAATATCTCCCAACTTGCGCTGTTCCCAAGAAAAAGCAAGAGAGCCAAGGAAACACCTTGGCTCTCTTGTTAAGACCGCATATTTTTTCATTTTTCGGCTTGCTTTAGCGGCGATGGCACTCATTACGGCATATCAACCTCAAATCCACCGGTAAGAATGAACTGCCGCAAAAGCTGATCCGTTTTCATATTGACCTTGGGCGGAATCAACTTGGTTCGTTCATATGCTTCAAAGAACGCTTTTGCTTTGGACTTATCGACGCTCTTTTTCAGCTCGTCAAACCTGCCAAACTCATTGATAGTCGCTTCATTCAGGTTAAGCCCGATCATATTCCTGAGTTTATCCTCATCAAGACCGAAGATGGTTGCAAAACGGTGAATTTGGTCATCTTTTGCTCTAAACTGATACTCCGTGATGTAGTCACGAAGCGTTTTTCCGTCCTCGGCAATGACATCGCCTCGCTCAATGTCGTGCAGAAAGATATTTGCGTATTTCTGCTCCTCTTGCGTTAGGGCAGCAAAAGTCTTGTGAAGTTCTGCCTTTGCTTGCTCAATAGATTCCTCGGAAGAACCTTCCTGTCGAATCAATTTGAGGTACTTATCGAAACGACTGTTCATATAATCGGCATCAATAACCCCTGTGTCAATTTCAGTCAGGTATCCAACAAGATCGTATGGTATATCTATGTCTTGTGATCCGGGATCATCGGGAGAAGCAGCGGAAAGCTCTTTATAACGCTGTGCCAAAATCAAAAATGCGTTCTCATCGAACTCCATTGAAATTTCAATCGAATTACCGCTTTCCTCGTCCTTGAATGAGTAGGTGAGTTTGTCCCACCGAAATCCTTGGATTTTAGCAGCTTCAAGGTATCCGTTGAAATCTCTAAACAGCGAAGCGAACTTAGCTCTTACGGTTCCGTCCGCAGGCATCTTTTCAAAGTCAGGGATACCAGCATTCTTGAACAAATAGGCAATATCATCAAACACAGCGTTGAGCTTTCCGAGGTTGTAAGACAGTTTTTCAACGAACAGACCTATCGGTCTATCGCCGGAATAGAGCTTAACAGCTTTGCTCACATTCTGCTCCATCGTATGTGGCTTGCGATAATATCTGATGATGCCAAAAGGCTTATCGGGTCCGAAAAGTCTGTTGGTTCTGGAAAATGCCTGAATGATGTTCTCATACTCCAGTATCTTGTCCATATACAGCGTGTTGACCCACTTAGAGTCAAAGCCGGTAAGCATCTGATCCACTACAATCAGGAGGTCGAGCTGCTTCTCAGGCTCTCTTTCGACCCGCTTATATTGCTCTTTGTGGGCAAGGCGTAGAGAAAGGTCTTTTTTGAAGCGAGCGTGTGTAGCAATCGAAAAATCCTGACCAAACATCATATTATAGTCAGTAAGAATTTCGATTAAGCCTTGCTCTTTATAGAAAGCAATTGGCTGCCCTCTGTATTCTTTGTAGTCACCATCTTCATTGCTGATATTGGGGTCAAAAAGGCAACTGATCCTAAGTTTCGGCATTGCAGCCTTCAGCAGTCGATAGTAGTCTATTGCTTCGGGGATGCTGCTCGTTGCAAAGATTGCGTGGAATTTCCCGTTATGGCTCAAGGTAAGCCAATTTTCCTGAATATCCTCAACAACCTTGCTTTGATGCTCCGAGGAAAGGTACTGAGTCTTTGGAAGATAATCTTCAATGCCCTTGACCCACTTTCCGTCATCGCCCAAGAAGCCCGCCATCTTGACGGTGGAGGAGTCCATATACTCATAGAATATTTTTGCCTTTTGGGGATTGCTGATTGCTTCTTCTTCGGTTGCTGCTTTTGCTTTTTCCAAAGCAACCACCTTGCGGACATCCTTATCACGGAAAGTCAGGACTTTATAAGGGTCAAATCCAAGCACATTCTTATCCCTGATACCATCAGCGATGCTATATCTATGGAGTTCATTGCCAAAAACATCTGTTTGGGCATTGTTTTTCTTTGCATTCTCCTCAAACACCGGTGTGCCGGTAAAGCCAAAGAAGATGGCATTGGGAAATGTTTCCTTGATGATGGATAGCATATCTCCAAAAGTTGAACGATGAGCCTCGTCAACAATAAAAACAAGCCGTTTGCCATTGATTATTTCAATATCGCTTGCATTAAGTCCTCCGTCCTCATCTCGGATATTGCTCATCTTCTGAATAGAGGTAACAATTAGGGTATCTGCCGTTGCGTTGCTTTTCAGCTTAGTCAAAAGGACATATGTGTTCTCTGTTGCCTGCACGGTTTCGTTCTCGTCCGCAAATGCCCGATATTCCTTGAGCGACTGCGTTCCTAACTCAATACGGTCGGTAAGGAAAATAACCTTATCAGCATCATTGGAGTTTGCAATCAACTGAGCAGACTTAAAGCTCGTCATCGTCTTACCTGAGCCGGTGGTGTGCCAAATGTAGCCGCCACGCTGCTTACCGCTATCCCACTTCGTTTTAGACACAACATCGGAAATTGCGCTGGCTGCGTAATACTGGTAGCTTCGCATTACCTTCAGAACACCGTCAGCATTGTCGGCAACAGTATAAAAACCAATGAGCTGGTGCGCCATAGGGATGGACAGCAGCGAGGAGGCGATAGCTTTCCAATCGTTGATAGGCTCATTATTGAAGTCAGCCCAATGGAAATAGTAATCCGTATTGAACTTTCCGTCAGGTCCGGGATTCGCAAAATAACGAGTTTCTTCAGGGTTCATTGCAACAAACACCTGAACGAGCGAGAACAATCCGGTAAAAACGCCCTCATATGAGTATTTCTCAATCTGATTATATGCTTGACTGACGGGGACACCGCTGCGCTTCAGCTCAATATGTATAACCGGCATACCATTGATGAGCAGCATCAAATCGCCACGACGGTCATTCAGCATTTTTGACTTGCTCGGAAAGGCTGGTTGCTGTACGATCTGATACCGGCTCTGTCCAGCGGCGATTTCTCTGCGATCATATATTTTCAAGCTGATTTCAGTGCCAAAATGGAGCTTGTCGTCAGGGTTATCACGCTTGATGGACACAGTTTTTCCGTTGATAAAGCCATTGAGTTTTAACGGGGTTCTAAGTTCCGTGATCTGCTCAATAATCTGCTGCATTTCGCCATCCGTAAGAGGATAGTTATTCAAGCGGTCAATTCCACGATTGTTATCATACAGGATCTTTGCCCAATTTCGGATGAGGTCTTGCTCGGTTGGGTTCTTGATAACTTCTTTTTCCCAGCCTTTATCCGCCAAGACTTTAATCAGGGCTTCCTCAAAGTCCGCTTCTTTTTGGAATGTCATTCGATTTCCTCCTTCCTGCGATATTGATGTCACACGAACATCTTTTCAAGCATAGATTTCTTGATATTTTGGAGCTTTTCCAACTCACGCTGATGAAGGGTGATAAGGTTGTCAAGGCAAGTTAGTAGCTCGCCAATTTTTCTCTGCTCATCTATATCTGGTATAGGTATAGGCATTTGAAAAAACACATTGTCTCTAATCGAGAACCTGTCAGACCTTGCGCCGGAATCACCATTGAAATTCATAAAAGAATGCCAATAGCCGCACTTGAAAAAGTACTCCAAATAAGTCGTGTCAATATCGTGCGGGCGAAAGACGGTATATAACGGTGACATTACGCCCGTTCTTCCAAGTTTATTGCGGTTTATCGGTCCAACTGGTGCGGAAGTAGAGATACGAGGGTTATAAACAAAGTCCTCGTTTTTTACAATGTAGTACCCATCCAAGCTGCCCAGCTTTGCTATATCGTGGTCAAAGAAATCTCTTTGGCTTATAATTCCGAACTCAGCAGAGTTTGTAAATGTTTCTACATATTGTAGTCCGGCATTTTTCTCCGTGACTTTATCTGTAATTTCGGATAGCTTACGCTGTTCCCAAGGGTCAGTAAATCCCTTAAAGCGAATTTCGGGGTAACTGCTGCCATTTTGCGGGAACATCTTTTCGAGCATCGACTTTTTCACATTCGTCAACTTTTCAAACTTACGCTGATGAAGGGTGATAAGGTTGTCGAGATAGCTAAAGAACATCCCGATTGCATCCTGCTCAGACTTTTTTACAGGGATAGGCACATCGAAATTTGCAAGATTACCTCGGCTGATGCGCTGTCTTGTTCCGCCTGCCAGACATATATTAACATCATCAAAATATGCTTGTGACGATAAATACTGAACCAAGAACTTGTTGCTCATATCAGGTGCAGTTCTGACGATCGTACAGTCAACTGCCGTAATCATTTTTGCGCCTAAAAGCGGCATAATACAAGCTCTGCCGGCTGGTTCAGGCAATCTCGAAATAAGGATGTCACCGGGTAGCACTTCTTCGCAGTGGAGCCGATCAAAAGTGTCCTCAGATATCCATTTTTTATTATTAGGCTTGTCCAAATATTCTGCTACACCAACATTGCCAGTTTGAACTAAACGCACACCGAAATCGCTCTGATCTTTTGATTCGATCCAGTCGCCATCTGTGAACTTCTCACATAAAGATGCTAACTTACGCTGTTCCCAAGCGTCTGAGAATCCTTTGAAGCGAATTGCGGGAGCATCTGATTTTTTCGTCATTCTGCACTACCTCCCAGCAATTTCTTCAACTCATTAAGTCCCAGCATATCATACTCATTACCCTCAAGGTCATCGATCATTCCCGAAAGCGTTGCTTCGGTTTCGCTGATCTGCTGTTCGACCTCGAAGAAAGTTGTGGCATACTTGTTCTGAAGGGCTTGAATTTTGCTCACCAAGCTGTCGATTACGGTATCAGGCAGTTTGTGAATGCTCTCAATGAGAGGAGCAATCCACTTCTTTTCGAGCAAATCCAAAGCCTGCTCATCGCTCAGACTTTCAATCGTATCCTTTGTTTTTGCCTGCAACGCAGCACCCTTTGCCTTGATCTCCGCCTTGATTTCTTTCTCGTTCTTGACCAAGGACTCAACCTTTTCTAAGAGTGTACGAAGCGCAACGCTTTCAGGAGAACGGTCTTTCTTCATTTCCTTAATCTTTTTGGATACTTCTTTCGGAACGAAAGCATCGCCTTCATCGGTGAGAACATCGTTGCAGCTCTCTTTATCCTCCTCTGTCATTTCATCAAGGATGGACTCATATTCAGACGGGATTTCCGCCAAACGGCTTTCCAAACCGTGGAGCTCATCCGTTTCTGCGGAGAGCAAAGTCGCCTGTACCAAGTCAAACGGGATAATGTGACCTACCCAGCCTTCTTGCACCTCCTGATCTTTGCCATCCTTTTTCTTGATGACAAGGTTCGGATCGACTTCCTTTGTCGCAGAAATGCCCTCGGTCTGCAAGACCTCAAGATCAATAGAAATCCCAGTCCAATCGTCGTCAAGGAGTTGGAACGCCGCATATTTGTCGATAAGCGGAATATCCTTCAGACGCTCAAAAATATCAGCGCTCAGAACGGTTTCAGCCTTAGAGATTTCAATGCTTTCCATCCGGTCGATAAGTTCTTCTTTCAGGAACGCCGGGAAAGTAGAAAAGGCGGCATTAAAAGCATCCTCAAATCCGACCACATCGGGGTGGCTCTTGATGGCACTCTTAATGTCATCGACAGACACATTCACATAGGGGATGCCACTCTCTGTAAACAGAGCCTTTTTCAGTGCCGGGAACGCCGTCCAAAATTCGCCCAGCTCTTCAATTTCTGCCGTCGGGATACCGCCAAACATAGACGCATAGACATCCCAATGCTCGGCTGCTTCAGATGAGTCCACATAGCGAGGAATGTTCAGGTTATAATCATTGCTGCGAATTTCTTCACGACTGACAACTCGTGAAAACTTCGGGACGCTTTCACGCTTGATAAAGGTGTCTGCTATGCGTTTAATGTCAGACGCACGGAGCTTGTTATTTTTACCCTCTTTGATAAATCCCTTGGATGCGTCGATGATAAGAACATCGGTGTTCTCACGCTTTTGGCGCAGCACCATAATAATGGTGGGGATCCCTGTCCCGAAGAAGATATTTGCAGGCAGCCCGATAATGGCGTCGATATGGTTATTCTCGATCAGGTTTTTTCTGATTTCACCTTCCTCACCGCCACGGAACAGTACGCCGTGGGGAAGAACAATTGTCATAATGCCGTCCGGTTTGATATGGAACAGGTCGTGAAGTAGGAAAGCATAGTCGGCTTTTCCTTTGGGAGCAAGTCCAAAACGAGCATAACGAGGATCTCCCTCTTTATTAGACGGATCCCAAGCCTGCGAATACGGCGGATTGGACACGACCGCATCCACATAGAGAGGGTTATAGGTATTGACCGGATCATTTTCATCAAAGTACGGCCAATCCTCCTCGAGAGTATCGCCGTTACGAGTGATAATGTTAGCGGGATCAATGCCTCTCATAACCAAATTCATTCGGGTCAGGTTATAAGTATTCTCTTTCAACTCCTGAGCGTAATACTGAATATTGTTGTCGTCGCTCATATACTTCGCAACGCTTTGACCAATATTGATAAGCAGTGAGCCCGAACCGCTTGTCGGGTCGTAGATTTTGATTTCACTTTTACCCTTCAAATGACTCGCAACGATCTCGGACATCAGAAGCGATACCTCGTGCGGGGTGTAGAACTCGCCAGCTTTCTTTCCAGCATTTGCTGCAAAGTTACTGATAAGATATTCGTAGATGAAACCGAGAACATCGTAGTCCTGCTTGCCATCCATAGGAATATCTTTTATCAGCGTCAGTAGCCCACTAATTGCTTTCGTTTGTGAACCGGAGCTATCGCCGAGTTTGGAAAGGCCTGTTTGCAGGGTATCAAATACTTTTTCAAATACCCTTTTATGCGAATTAGAAATTAGTCGGCTAAATGCAGAAAGAGCATCACGGACATTTGAAACATCAAAGTCCTTACCCATCGTGAGCCAAGTGGAGAAAAGATCCTTATAGGCAATAAAGTAGCCTATGTTTTTTTGGATCCATTCAACTGTTTCGGCATCTTCCTCCGATACGGTTTTCAGGAGTTCATTATCATAGTCGTTCTCCTTCAAGAACTTAACTTCCTTATCGGAAAGATACTTGTAAAAAATAAAGCCTAGTATGTAATCCTTATATTCATTTGCTTCAATTTTGGAACGCATTTGATTTGCGGAAGCCCATATTTTCTGAGCAAGTTGTTGCTTATTCATTCTGTGACCCCATCCTTTTTCTTTTTCTAAGGGCAACGTACTACCCCCTATTATGATACACACAACTAGTGTCCCATAAAACGGACTTACTTTTCGTCAGAAACAAACTCCATAATATCGTCAGTTGTACAATTCAAAGCGGAGCAGATTTTTCCCAACACTTCAGTGCTGACATTTTCATCACGACTAAGCTTATTCATTGCGTATTTTGTGAGCCCTGCAGCTTCCTGCAAATCTCTTTTCTTCATATCTCGATCAAGCAGAATGTGCCAGAGTTTTTTATAGCTTACAGCCATCATATCATTCCTTTCTCTCGGTCCGCGAGTAAGTACTAAAATACATTTTATATTATAGCATATAATCCCGGAATAGCAACTATAAATCCCGAAATATCAAACTTAATTCCTATATTTCACACCTGTGTAAGCTCGACTGTAACCGAATAGCTTGGGAACAGCGTAAGCTCGGAGATATAGGAGAAACATACACAGGATTGTCAGGAAAAACGAAAGCGGATTTCGGTCACGGACAGGCTCGATTTGTAACCTATATGAATGTTTTCTCCAATCCAATCAGTAATCCCGAAATGACCGAACCGATAGAAATCGATCCTAAACAAAACGAAGTTGAGGTTGGGGATGTGTTATTTACCACTTCGTCCGAAACGCCGGAAGAAGTGGGAATGTCCTCTGTTTTGCTTGAAAAGCGGGGAAAAACCTATCTCAACAGCTTTTGCTTTGGCTTTCGCCCGTCAGAAAAAATAGATAGCTACTATCTTGCGTATATGCTACGCTCGGAGTCTACAAGAGAGAAAATCATTTTGTTGGCACAGGGCATCTCTCGATACAACATTTCCAAGAACAAGGTTATGGAAATAGCTGTTTCACTTCCGTCACTCGATGAGCAAAAGCTGATTGGACAATATTTTCGCCAGCTTGACAACCTTATCACCCTTCATCAACGACAGCCATTTTTGCATTCACCTCCGGATATTTCTCTGATTGTCCAACTGACACCCCCTTTTTATACATTCTCTTGGGAACAGCGTAAGTTTGATGAAGTGTTTGATTGCACTGTCCCGAATAACACACTTTCCCGTGCCGAACTGAGTTATGATGAAGGAACTGTCCTGAATGTTCATTATGGTGATGTGCTGATAAAGTATGGCTCTGTGCTGGATGTTCAAAAGGATGATATTCCTCGCATCCCGCATAGATGCCGAGAGGATTTCAATGGGGCTTTATTGCAGGATGGTGATGTTATTATCGCTGATACCGCAGAAGATGAAACGACCGGAAAAGCCTGTGAAATAGGTAATTTGCAAGGGAGTGCCATAGTATCGGGGTTACATACAATGGTGTGCCGCCCTCGGAACAGAATGGCATTGGGGTACCTCGGTTACTACCTCAATTCCAATGCTTACCACCATCAGCTTCTTCCTCTAATGCAAGGCATAAAAGTGCTCTCTTTAAGCCGCAGCAACATTCAAAAAACAAGTGTGAGTTACCCAATAGCAGTGAAGGAGCAGCAACTCATTGCCTACTACTTCAGCCAACTCGACAACCTTATCACCCTTCATCAGCGACAGACAATTGTATATGCGGTAATTCGCAGTATACGAAAAGTAATTTTAGCCGAAAGACAGTATTTTGCTCCACCGATGGTACGAAAATCCCCCTGATCACTCTCTGCGAATAGTTTGCTATACTGTTCTAAAAGCATTAATGCGATTGTAATGCGAGCATCGGGAAAGGGCGACGTTTTATGGAGAAGAATTGCACCATAATGTCCATTGTTTTTTGAAATATCTCACTAATTTGTTTATGGCATTTTGAAACACATATTTGATTTCGATCGGCCAAAAATGCCATCAGCCAAAAAGTATGCCTTTTGGTGCATAGAGGGCCAGCTCTAATGGGGCTGGACCTCTGTTGACTTACTGGAGTTACATCCAAATAAGGAAGAAGTAGAAATTGGCAG
>ENA-OURZ01002703-OURZ01002703.1-human-gut-metagenome-genome-assembly--contig:-NODE-2703-length-16089-cov-4.417238_pt1 | contig 16089 bp, 13 predicted proteins | sample MGYA00242073_ERZ509195 | MGnify/ENA primary metagenome ERZ509195 (study PRJEB26280, sample SAMEA2338837) | human gut metagenome | biome: human gut; feature: human-associated habitat; material: faeces...
TTTCATTGCGTATAATTTCGAGCGACATCACCCTTCATTCATGATGCCGCTCCGCGCTTCGACCATACCATTCTGCCACAAATGAGCTGACCATCTCCCTTTTTGTACCTGTTGTGTATAAATGACTGAAATCATGCGCAAAGAAAGCGCACTTCCCCTACCCCATAGAAATTCTTTTTTTGAATCTATGCGGCAGTTCTGTTTCTCATCTTTTTTTCTGATATTTATATAGATTGTGGCCTATCGCCACGAGTAAAACTTCCAGTTTGACTGAATGAATACCTCTTCGGACAATTCTCTTGTACCAACGGTCGTTTTTCATAATTCCGAAAGTGCCTTCTGCTTGTATCGAACGGTTCATTCGTAATAACGCACCGTGGATACTTTCTAGGTTTTTGATTACTTCCTGATGCATGGAAGTTAATTCCTGATTGATCCGAACGGTTCGATTCTTATCTGTCTTCTTACATTTCTCTGCATATGGACATCCACTACAGTCTTCGAATTGCTTGGCTTATAGCTGCTAGATGATGAATTAGAACTGCTGCTTGTCGTACTGCTCGATGTAGAATGGCTGTACGAACTGCTTGTTCCATACGTTGCTTTTCTCCGCTTTGCATACGTATCATGCTGATAGCAGTAGTCCCCCTCGTGTGTGACTGTCCTGTTGCATCCGGCAAATGCACACGTTGCATCATCTTTTCCGTTACTTTCCAAAGCATAGCAGATTCCAAGTATCGCTATCAGACCGATTATCAACAATACTACCTGACCTGTGGTTAAATGCCTGTACTTCATAATGATTACCTCCGTGAGTACTTGCACTATGAATATACACACTTTTTTCGACCAAAAATATGCTTTTATTTTACACCAAAACGACAAAAAGTGGTAGTCCTATAAACTAAACTACCACCTTGCTTCCATCTTTCAGACCATTTTACATAACACGCTCTTTTTCCATCTACTGTTCTATTGTGCAGTATTTTCGATATAATTAACAATATCCCTTTTAACGATTGTTATAAGATGTGTCTTAGGAAATAAATACTTTATTTTCTTCATGCTTTCGACATACCATTTCGGCACATCGCATTCAAGCAAAAGATTTTCCACATTTGCCGGCATACGACCATTCGAATATCTTCCCTTTCTTACCGCTTCTTTTATCTCATACACCTGACCAGAAGGATTGTCACAGCATTTGCCATTCATCATTTTGTAGAGATAGTGATAAACATCCTCTCTGCATGAAATAATCTTATCAAGTGGTATTCCATTCTCCAACAATACTTCTGCATTATCTTCCCATACACCCGTACCATGTAAGCATCCACAAAGTGCTATAATATCAGAAAATTTCGGTTTTGAAATATATTTAATCGCACTATCTAAGCATATGTCACGATAGGGGCTCTGAAAATATCCTGACTTGGCAGCACACTCATAAAAATCCTCAATCTGTTTTCTTGAAATATTTAAATCTTTTCCATATATGCTGCCTGCTTGCTTACCCCGATACTCAACAAGTGTTACACCAGGCATTTCTCGCATTATATTCATATATGTCTCACCATCTACAATCGTCTTTTCGTTTGGATATGCTTTCGCTTGTTCCGCTGATACTAACACATATCGACTTACTGAATAATCAGATGAATCAGCATCCCCATTTTCATCTCCAATCACTATTTCTCGAATAGATCCATACCCTTCAAAATACTCATTAAGATATTTTTTAGCTAATTCAATCCCTTTATTGGGGACATGTAATTCATGCCTATTACTAATTGGGTACATATTCATGACATCTATCGTAAATCCATCTTTTGAAAATTGACTGCCACAACTACATTTTTTATCTGGTAAATCTAACCCACACAGTTCTCCTTGTACAAACTCAACTTTTTTACACTTTGGACAATAATAATGTGCCGGCAACGGATTTACAATCGTACATCCAAGCAGCCATGCCATAAATGATGCCTCTGTCTGCGGGCTTCTTAACTCAAAATATATATCTTCCTTGCTAAACAGTTTCTGAAGTTTTCCCAAAAATCCCATCCACAAAACAGCATCATTATTTTCAAGCATAAGTTTTTCCATATTAAAACGATTCAGGATGCTTATTGGAACCAACTCTCCATAAAGTTCTCTGAGTCTTTGTTCTGCCTGTTTTATAATTTCTTTTTTCATTGCAAATAAGTCCTTTCTTTTTGTATTCAAAGTCACATATTCGCAAGTCAACAGTTCATCAACGCTTACATCCAATACCTCCGCTACTTGCTAATTACATTTTACACCAAAATAGTTCATTTGCAATTTGTTCATATCGAATTAAAGTAGATTTTTGTTGTTCGAAGCAATTGCAATTCCGATTATCACGAAACTGCGTGACTATTCACTTTTATTTGATAACAAAAAAGAGAGCCACAGAGTGACTCCCCCAGTGCAGTCCGGAAACATACACCTCATTCAATACAGATAATATACAAGATTATTATAAAAATGCAACCACAATCAAATAATAGCCTCTACTTTCGCATCTGCGGCACCTGTGCCAAGATCACTGCGGTGAACACAAGCACGCAGCCGACGATCTCCCGCGGTGCTAACACCTCATGCAATACGACGAATCCACCGAGCACTGCAAATACAGATTCCAGACTCATCACGATGGATGCAACTGCCGGATCTGCATATTTCTGTCCTGCGATCTGAAGCGTATATGCGATACCGCTCGAGAAGATACCCGCATATAGGATTGGGAACCATGCGGCGGCAAGATCACTCCATGCCGGCTGTTCAAAGATTGCCATGCAGATCAGAGATAACACACCGTTCGTAATAAACTGGATGCACGAAATCTTCACGCTGTCACAGTCGTTAAAATGATCGACCGTCAGGATATGTCCGGTGAAGCAGACTGCACACAGAAGTCCAAGCAGATCTCCAAAATACAGATTGTCGATACCGCCGGACATGCACAGCATGTACATACCACCAAGGCAGACAAAAACTGCCACATAGACGATCTTATGTAATTTCTTCCCGAGTAATCCGGATACGATTGCAACCATAACCACATACGTTGCGGTGAGAAACCCCGATCTGCCTGAGCTGGCCACGCCTTCCGGATATGCCGCGATACCACTCTGCTGCAGATTCGTTGCGAAAAACAATACACAGCCACAGAGGATACCACCGATCACGGTCCGTTTTATATTTTCTTTTTCGACTGGTTCGCCACTTACCTTTGCTTTCTGATTCTTCATTCCCGTACGAGCAAGAATCAACAGCGCAAGAAATGCCGCTCCAACTATGGAGCGGCTTCCGTTAAATGTAAATGTTCCAATCTGATCAGATGCTGTTGTCTGTGCTACGAACGTCGTTCCCCAGAAAAACGCGGCAAACAGCAACATAATACTTCCTTTTGTCTTTTTCATTTCAAGCCTCTTATTCTGCATCAATTGGATCTTTCTTTTTCTCAACTGTCTTGATCACCTGCAACACAACATACAGTAAAATCAGGCCGATTACCAGCGGAATCACAGGACTCTTCATTACTCCCGGAAGTCCCTTGCTATTACCAAAGAATCCGGCAATAATGTAAGTGACGAACGATACAAGTGCGACTGTAATCGCATATGGAAGCTGTGTGCTTACATGATTGATGTGATTACACTGTGCACCTGCGGATGCCATAATTGTCGTATCCGAAATCGGGGAACAATGGTCTCCACATACGGCACCTGCCATACATGCAGAGATGGAAATGATCATCATCGTTGCGTTTGTTCCCTCGAATGCATTTACAACGATCGGAATCAGCATACCGAAGGTTCCCCATGAGGTTCCGGTTGCAAACGCAAGGAAGCATGCAATGATAAATACAAGTGCCGGCAGGAAACTAAGCAACGCATCCGGCGTACTCTTCACGAGCTCTGCCACAAATTCTTTTGCGCCAAGGCTGTCTGTCATCGCCTTCAATGTCCAGGCAAATGTCAGAATTAAAATTGCAGGAACCATCGCTTTAAATCCTTCCGGAATACAAGACATGGATTCGCTGAATTTCAATACGCGGCGGAACATATAATAGATAATCGTAATCACAAGTGCAAAGAAGCTGCCATACATCAATCCAACCGATGCATCACTGCCCGAAAATGCTTCTACAAATCCAACGCCTGAGAAAAATCCACCACTGTAAATCATGCCGATGACACAGGCTGTAATCAGAACGATCATTGGGAATACAAGGTCAATCACTTTCCCCTTTGTCTCAACGACTTCATTTTCCGCGTTTGCATATGGACGGTCCGGTGTCGTGTAGATATCGCCCTTCAAAGCGTTCTTCTCATGCGTCCGCATCGGACCATAATCAATCTTTCTAACGATCAAAACAATCATAAATACAATCGTGAAAAGCGCATAATAGTTATATGGAATCGCACGGATAAAGATGGAGAATCCGTCCTCTCCCTCTACGAATCCGGCTACCGCTGCTGCCCATGATGAAATCGGGGCAATGATACAGACCGGAGCTGCTGTCGCATCAATGATATACGAAAGCTTCGCACGCGATACCTGATGCTTGTCTGTCACAGGACGCATCACGCTTCCAACTGTCAGACAGTTAAAATAATCATCAATAAAGATCAAAACACCGAGCGCAACTGACGCTAACTGTGCGCCAATCCGCGTCTTGATATGGGCGCTTGCCCATCGTCCGAACGCTGCCGAACCACCGGCTTTGTTCATCATACAGACCATAACACCGAGTATTACAAGAAATACCAGAATACCCATGTTATATGAATTGGTCAGCACGCGGACGATTCCGTCTTTGAATACATGGTTTACGGTTGCTTCAAATCTGAAGTTGGACCAGAACAGTCCACCGATCACAATTCCTAAAAAGAGTGAACTGTAAACCTCCTTTGTAATGAGTGCCAGCACGATTGCCACGACCGGCGGGATTAATGCCCAGAATGTTGCGTACATCTGTGGCACGTAATTTGCGATTTCTTCCATCTTCTCTCTTCTCTCCTCGTTTTCTTTCATATTGTCTGCCGCCCATATTCAGTTGGCGACATAGTATCTGGTACATCTTAGAGCATGGATGCACGAAGCTCTTCCCCTGTTTTATTCACAAGGTAAGCCGGTGCAATATCAAATACGGTCTTGCAACCGCTTGCTCCCTCATTTGCAAGTCGGTGAGCCGCTCTTGCATAAGCGATCAGTACGCTGGATGTAAACTCAGGGTTTGAATCAAGCTTCAGGCTGTACTCGATGATATGCTTGTTCTCCTTGTTCCAGCCGGTCACGCCGCTTCGAAGTACAAATCCACCATGTGGAATTCCGCTGTGATTTGCCTTCAGTTCTTCTTCCGAAATGAAGTGAACCGTTGTATCGTAATCTGCGAAATAGTTCGGCATTGTCTTGATTTCTTCCTCAACTTTTGCCGCATCTGCGCCCTCTTCAAGCACTACGAAGCACTCTCTTGTATGCTTCTGTCTTGTTGTAAGCGCCGGATTCTCGCCGTTACGAACTGCCTCAAGTGCGGATTCTACGGGAATCGTATACTGCTTGGCATCCTTGACACCTGCGATACGACGGATGGCATCGGAATGTCCCTGACTGACACCCTTGCCCCAGAATGTATAATCATTTCCCTCCGGAAGCAATGCATTTCCGTACAGACGGTTGAGTGAGAACATGCCCGGATCCCAGCCAACGGAGATAATTCCGATATGTCCGCTTGCTTTTGCACTTGCGTCCACATTCGCAAAATGCTCCGGGATTCTTGCATGTGTATCAAAGCTGTCGATCACGTTGAAATATTTTGCACATTCCGGTGTCTGCTCCGGAAGATCGGTTGCGCTTCCGCCGCACAGAATCATAACATCGATTTTATCCTTCCAGTCTGCCATGTCCTTTACGTTGCACACCTTGGCTGTCTGGTTCTTAATAACCAATTCATCAGGATTTCTTCTTGTAAATACGGCAACTAATTCCATATCATCGTTCTGGTTGATGGCTGCTTCTACGCCGCGGCCGAGATTTCCGTATCCGTAAATTCCGATTCTCGTCATTTTGTTTTCCTCCTTATTCTATCTCCCTGCATGAGAACTTCTACTCTTTCTCCGAGTTATTCTGGATTTTCATTCTACGCAGACGCGCTCTCGCTCACTTCCGCACATAGCAGACACTAAACTCACTGCGTTCGTTAAGTGCTGATGTGCTCCAATGGTCTGCTTTAGAATTGAAAATCCAGAACAACTCGAATCTACATATAGCCTCTCATGCCCGAAGGTTGAATCAAATTAAAAATTTACAATCGAATCCACTTTAGCATACTTCGTTGCTTTTCACAACAAAATTTCGCCACATCGTACTTTTTTGTATGTTTTTCGGGGTTATTCTTTGTTTTGTTGTTCGGTTGATGTGGTGGTGCTTGTTGTGGTGTTTGTTGATTTCCTGCCATACACGTAGCCGTAGAAATCGGTATTGATGACTTCATCGGACATGTAAAGTTTCGTTTCGACTTCCTTGATCTTATCGTCGATGTAGGATTGTGAAACTGTTTTTTCATCCACATAATAGGTCACTTCTCCGGTCTTCGTGTTATAGCCGATCTTGTCTGTCTTGAAGCTATGGTCGGCAAAGATGACAAGTTCTTCCGAATCGGATAAGATATCGTGTCCTGCGAGGATTCTGGAATCGTATGTCACACCAAGCAGATTCAGAACGGTTGGAAGAACATCCACACTCGCACAGAGCTTCTTGACATGAACCGGTTCTTCCATCGATGCAGACCAGATGCCAAGGCAGGAATGATGTTTTTCAAATGCATCATCGGATACATTCTTGCCTGCAAGCGCATCGTATCCGCTGTCTGTCAGTCCATATGGATAATGGTCCGGTGTCACGATGAACACGGTCTTCTCCAGCTTTCCGGCTTCATCCAGCTTGTCGATCAGATCCTCTAATGCTTTATCGAGCTCCATCTGTGCAGCAATATACGCCACCGCGTCTTCCGGCAAGTCCATTCCTTCTGTGCATTTTTCTGCTTCCTCACGGTTCTTCAGGCACATGGCATTGTAATCGTAATTATATGGAAGATGCCCACTGAATGTCATAAAATACATCAGAAACGGTTCTTCGTTAATAAACTCCTTGTATACTGCCTCGATCGTATCATAATCGGAATATGTCACATAGCTTGGGATATCCAGACCATAATCGATTGCCTTGAAATCATATCCCATATTCGCATGTGTCTCACTCCGGTTATAATAATAGAAGTCAAAGTCGTGGTATGCTTTGCTTGTGTAGCCTTTCTCATTCAATGCATTGCCAAGTGCATACGGCTGATATGTATCTGCTGACTTATAAAAGCTCCACTCTGAGGAACACGGATACTGTCCCAGACAGTCTACAAATTCTCCGTCAATCGTACTGTGATACCAGATCGGATTATAGTAATTTTCAAATACAAAGCCGTCATTCATGATCTTATAAAGCGTCGGTGTGCAGTTCTCGTAGATACCGTATTTGCACAGGCTCTCCGCGGTAATGCAGACAACATTATACCCTTCGAACATACCCGTATATTCGTTCTGCATGGTCGGTGTCTGCTGCGCGCAATAAGCGGACAGATTCTTCAACTGCTCATCCTCGGCTGCCTGATACAGCTTCTTAAAATCAACTGCCGGATCAACCTGTTCCACATACGCAGGTGCTGCATCCGTATCGGTTGCCGTAGCTTCCATTGCATCACTTTCGGTTGCCGTCACATCATCTGGCTGCATATCTGTATCATCCAAAGTGAATGTCACATTTTTCTTTCCCCCGGTGAGCATCGTCTGCGCATCCCGCACGGTCGTCACACATACGCCGAGCTTGTTCATCGAAAGCTCCAGCACATACTGGTTGTGGAACAACTGATACGGCGAATACATCGCGCGTCCCTGCACATTCAGCAGAAGGATGGAAATGGCGCACAGACAAACCGCACTTGCCACACTTATAAGCCTTATTTTCATCTTCGGTCTGTCAAACTTTATCAGAAATACACGCAGCAAAACAAGTGCGATCACCGGCAACATAAACAGCAACATCCATCCAACATTCTGGCGAATCTTCTCGAACATCACGACCTTGAAATCCATCGCGTTCCCGGCCCCGCCGACAGACACCAGACTTAAGAATGTCCCAAATATCCGGAAATAAATGAGCTGCACGATATCATACACGCAGAACACGGTAAGACCGACATATGCGATGATCTCATTTCCGATGCGCGGCAGCCATACAGTGAGTGCCGCTAAGAAAAGCCCCAACGTGGCACCGAACAAAACCGGATAGATGCTCGTGCTTTCGAGTTTATGGTAAATCGCCAGATGAAACAACACTTCCAGATAGATGCCCGCGCCCGCAAAAAACGGGATGCGCCAATATGAAAATGCACGCTTCTCCTTCTTTAATTTTATTGTCTGTATCTGATCTTTCATTGTAATCCTCCAAATCTCGCATACGCGCTATCAATCGCGCATTTTATTATATATGATTTTTCCTTGTTTTTCACTATCTTTTATTTTATAATTTAATGTCAGTGTTTACGAAAAATAAGGAGGTACCCTATGGCTGAAGCATATTCAAATTTTGCTGCTGTCTACGATGCGCTCATGGACAACATTCCCTATGACGCATGGGCAGACTATCTGCACGGCCTGCTTGTGGAATATGATATTGCAAGCGGCATTCTGGCAGAGCTTGGCTGTGGAACCGGAAATATAACCGAGCGTATGGCAGATTTCGGATACGACATGATCGGTATCGACAACTCCCCTGCCATGCTGGATATTGCAAACGAAAAGCGGGAACAAAATCATTCTTCATCGCTCTACCTGTGTCAGGACATGCGCGAGTTTGAGTTATACGGAACCGTTGCAGCCATCGTAAGTCTCTGCGACAGCGTCAATTATATTACCGAACCGGAAGAGCTTACGCATGTATTCTCGCTCGTCAATAACTACCTTGATCCGGACGGACTTTTCATCTTCGACTTCCATACGGAGCATTATTACCGGGATGTCGTAGCCGAAGCGACAATTGCCGAGGATCGGGATGATATCAGCTTTATCTGGGATAATTATTATGATGAAGAGGAAGCAATTAATGAACTCGCTTTAAGCCTGTTCGTAAAGGAACCTTCGGATTCCGATGCCGATGATAACCTGTTCCGCAAATATGAGGAATTGCATGTACAAAAAGGGTACACACTAAAGCAGATGAAACAGATGGTAGCTGATTCCGGTCTTACCCTGCTTGCGGCCTATGATGCATTTACACATGAGCCGGCGGACGAGGAATGTGAACGTATTTATATCATCGCGAAAGAAACACGAAACAAGAATTCAAAGAAACAATATATACAGTAATTTTGTATACCACTGCATCAATCATAAATAACAACACATGCAAGTATATATACAAAATCCAAACACTCATTTTAAGGAGGATACATTTATGGCAGATACAATGATTCGTGGCATGGCAGCGAACAAGCAGGTTCGTTTCTTCGCCTGCAACTCTACCGATACTGTGGAAAAAGCAAGAATTACACATCATACCAGTCCGGTTGTTACGAACGCACTCGGCAGACTGTTGACCGGAGGCGTGCTGATGGGCGCCATGTGTAAAAATGATACCGACAAATTAACACTCCGTATCCAGTGTCAGGGACCGATCTCCGGTATGCTTGTCACTGCCGATGCAAACGGACATGTCAAGGGATATGTCAGCGAACCGGAGGTTATGCTTCCTGCAAACGATGTCGCAAAGGCTGTGGACCTCGGTGTCTTAAGCGTCATCAAGGATATCGGTCTGAAGGAGCCGTATGTCGGCGACACCCATCTGGTAAGCGGCGAGATTGCAGAGGATCTGACCTACTATTTTGCAACAAGTGACCAGATTCCAAGCTCTGTGGCTCTGGGCGTGTTGTTCAACGACGATACATCCGTAGCGAATGCCGGTGGATTTATCATCCAGCTGATGCCATTTGCAGAGGACGCATTGATTGACGAGCTGGAGAAACGGCTGAAAGGATTTTCTTTCACTGCTCTTCTCAAGCAGGGCATGTCTGTGGAAGCTATCATACGAAAATTGTTTGAAGGCTATGATGTCGAGCTGACCGATTCCATGCCTTGTGCGTATGTCTGTGATTGCAGCAAGGAGCGTGTCGAGCAGGCAGTTATCAGTCTTGGCAGAAAAGAGCTTGGCGCTATGATTGCTGACAACAAGCCAATTGAAGTTGTGTGCGACTTCTGTCACACGAAATATACATTCTCACCGGATGAGCTGTTGAATATTCTGAAGAATAAATAATCCGCTTATCCGATATAGTTTTGCATCACCTAAACAAAACAGATGGTACAAGCTGTGATATAAAATAATACATCAAACACGATCACAAGGAGGTTGGTAATATGGAACGAATCGATTTACATGTACATTCCAATGCGTCCGACGGTTCTCTGACACCGACAGAGGTTGCCGACGAAGCGATGCGGATGGGACTTTCCGCGATTGCCCTGACCGATCACGACACGGTCGATGGCGTGGCAGAAATCTTAGACTATACAAAGGACAAGCCTTTGGAGGTAGTGCCGGGCATCGAACTGTCCTGCTACTATAACAATCGTGAGATTCATATTCTCGGCTTCTATATGGACTATGAAAACCCAGAGCTTCAAAAAGAGCTTGCCGTATTAAAGGAAGCACGTGAGGGAAGAAATGAGAAAATGGTAGCGATGATGCAGGCAGATGGTCTCCCTGTCACGATGGAGAAGCTGCTTCACGGCAATCCGGACAGTGTCATCACACGGGCACATTTCGCAAGAGTTCTCGTCGAGGAAGGTGTCTGCAAAGACAAGGATACCGCGTTCCGCAAATACATCGGCATCGGCTGTAAATATTACCTTCCAAAACCACAGGTTACCTGTGAGACTGCCATGCGCATCTTAACGACTTATAGCAAAGCGGCATTTCTGGCACATCCTCTGCTCTATCATCTTGGGTATGCACAGATTGATGAGTTATTGGCGTATCTGAAAACACTCGGATTAAAAGGACTTGAGGCATTCCACTCTTCGAACAACCGCTTTGAAAGTGAGAAGCTCCGCTCGCTGGCTGCCAAATACGGGCTGGCAATCTCCGGCGGCTCGGATTTCCACGGGGTTGTAAAGCCGAATATACAGATGGGAATCGGACGGGGAAATATGAATATTCCAAAAGAACTGTTGGATATAATTAAAACTTTATAAATGTATCTCCGCGAAAAAAAGGAACCCAAACCGGGTTCCTTTTTCTATATGTTTACAGTTTCATGATTCCGAGTGTCTGCAGCAAAAGCAGGATCAGGAAGATTGGAGCGATGACCTTTACCATAGCAGTGTAAAGCCGCTTTCTTCCCATTTTACAACCGCTCTTTTCTACTTCTTCGATCACAGTCTTCGGTTTGATGACCCATCCGACGAGAATACAGGTTGCAAGTGCTACGATCGGCATCAGCAGATTGTTACTGATGTAATCCATGATATCTAAGATCTGCGCCGTTGAACCATTCGGAAGCTTGAACTCAAAGTACAGCTTGTTGTATCCGAGGCAGACAATGATACCAACGATCAGTGCGAAGATTCCCTCGATTGTGCCGGCTTTTGTTCTGCTTGTATGGAATGCATCCATAATACATGATACAACTGCCTCCATGACGGATACCGCACTTGTAATTGCAGCGAACAATACCATTGCAAAAAAGATTGTACCAATTATATTTCCGGCAACACCCATTGCAGCAAATACCTTTGGCAAAGATACAAACATCAGACTTGGTCCGGATGACATACCATCTGTTCCCATAAATGCATACACAGCCGGAATAATCATTGCACCTGCAAGGAACGCAACAACCGTATCAAAAATCTCAATCTGATTAATTGATTTTCCAAGGTTTGCATCATCCTTCACATACGAACCATATGTAATCATGATACCCATTGCCACAGACAAGCTGAAGAACAACTGTCCGAGTGCATCGATCAGAACCGTAAATAACTTTCCGATTGTCAGTCCCTCAAAATTAGGAACAATATATATTTTAAATCCCTGCAGACCGGTTACTACTTCACCTGCATCATTTGTATTTTTCAATGTTAATGAGAATATTGCAATTCCCAAAATCATGACAAGCAGGATTGGCATGATAATCTTCGATGTAGACTCAATTCCTTTATTGACACCACGGAATACGATAAATGCAGATACCGCAAGGAAGATCACAAATGTAATAATCGGTTCCCACTGTGACGTGATGAATCCGGTAAAGAATCCATCCTGTGCAGCGTCGGCTCCATGTCCTGTCAAAAATACGAAGAAATATTTTACTACCCAGCCACCGATTGTGCAGTAATACGGCATGATGATAACCGGTATAATACTCGCAATAGCACCTAAGAATCCCCATTTATCATGAAGCTTCGTATATGCCGTGAGCGGGCTCTGTTTCGTCTTTCGACCGATTGCAATCTCCGTAGTCAGCAGCGTGTAGCCAAATGTCAATGCCAGAATGATATAGACGACTAAGAATAATCCGCCTCCATCCTTGGCTGCCAGATACGGAAACCGCCAGATATTTCCAAGACCAACCGCACTACCTGCCGCCGCAAGTACGAATCCGATTGATCCACCAAATGAGTGTCGCTTCTTTTCTTCCATCCTTTTTCCCTCTCTTTTTTCGTTCTCGATTCACAACACATACCCTCTTATAAAGAATTCTGTATCATGCATCTTGTCCGTTATTTGCTGTCTGATTTCATTTTGTTGTCCTATAAACAGCAGATAAGAGCCATTTTATCATAGATTCATTTTTAAATCCACATCTATTTGATAAAAACAGCAAAAATGGGCAGATATATGTGTGATACATACATCTGCCCGTACTTATGATTGTTATAATCTTGCAATTTATTTTACCTGATTGGCTTCATGGATGGTTCTATTTTCATAATCAACCGCATTCTGTAAGGTTGTCCGGCTGATTGCCGCAAGTGCTTCCCGCGTCAGAAAACCCTGATGGGACGTAATGATAACATTGGGGAATGAAAGCAATCTGGCTGTGATAGAATGCTGTAACAGCTCGTCCTCCCGGTTCTCAAATACATTGTCTCCCTCTTCTTCGTAGACATCCAGACCAACGCCGAAGAATTTGCCCTGCCGGATACCCTGTATCAGTTCCTCTGAATCGACCAGCGCACCACGAGATGTATTGACTAAGATCACATCGTCCTTCATCTGTGCAATCGTATCCTTGTTGATCATGTGATAAGTCTCGTCTGTGAGCGGGCAATGCAGGGAAATCAAGTCACTCTGCTTCAGCACGTCTGCAAGTGACATATATTCCACGAATTCCAGCTCTTTATTCGGGTACATATCATACGCGATTACGCGCATACCAAATCCACGGCAGATCCGGCACATTGCAGCACCGATCTTTCCGGTCCCGATGATGCCTGCGGTCTTCCCATGAAAATTCACTCCGGTTAATCCCACTAAGCTGAAATTATTCTCCCGCACCTTGATGTAGCTTTTGTGTACATGGCGGTTGACCGCAAGCGCCAGTGTAATCGCAAGCTCCGCAACGGCTTCCGGAGAATAGCCCGGCACACGCAGCACCGTAATGCCAAGTTCATTTGCCTTTTCCAAATCTATATTATTAAACCCGGCGCAGCGAAGCAGCACCAGTTTGATGTTTATCTCCGCAAGCTTCTCCAGTACAGGCGCACTTAAATCCGAGTTTACAAATGCACAGATTGCATCGCAGCCCTGTGCGAGTGATACAGTCTTCGGAGAGATATCAACTTCGTGGTAGATGATCTCGATGTCCGGGAAATGGGTGAGTTCTTTCTCGAAGGATTCCACGTCGTAGGCTGCTGCGTCGTAAAATAGTATCTTCATAATATGTGTCTCCTTTCGTTGTTTTACAAATCAAACAGTTACGAATCCTACTATACTGACCGAGTTGCACAGAATACTTATTCTTCGCAGACGCGCTCTCGCTCACTTCCACACGCAGTGGTACTAAATTCGCAGGAATATCATACATCAATTATTTATTTCTTATTGCCCTGCTCATTAAGTACCAGCGTGTTCCAATGGTCTGCTTAATAATAAGTATTCTGTGCAACTCGAATCTACATATTGTTTCATTTGTAATTATTTAATTGTAACAATCAATCATACACACATATTATATCCAATTTTTCCTTGGTTATCACGTATTACTGCAGCCGGATACTGATTTCGCCGGTTGAGAGATTTTCGCGGGTGCCATCCTCGTACTCGACAAGGAGATGGCACATGTCGTCGATATCAAGGGCGGTTGCCTTGCGCTCGCCATCCTTTGTCACGACACGGATACCTTTTCCTAGAACCAGACTGCGCTTCTTGTATTCCGCGATGAATTCCTTCTTCGCAAAGTTTTTGTAGTAATAGAAATAGCGGTTCAGTGTCTCTGCCAGAATCTTGTTCTTGATGTCACCGCTTTGCTCCTGCAGGACAGAACCGGCAATATTTTCCAGTTCCTTACCGAATCCTTCCGTCGGCATATACAGATTGATTCCGATTCCGACGATCACGTATTCCGGGTCTAAGTTCTCCATCTGGAATGCTGCCTGTGTCAGGATGCCGCATACCTTGTGCGAATCGATAAAGATATCGTTGACCCATTTGATCTGTGGTTTCTTGTCCGTGTATTTCTCGATTGCTTCGCACACTGCCACAGCAGCGATTGTCGTAAGCAGCGTCACTTCCTGATTCGCAATCTGCGGCTTCAACAGGATACTGAAATAGATTCCTGTATTTGCCGGCGACATAAACGACCGCCCCAGTCTTCCGAGTCCGTTCGTCTGTTCCATCGCAGCAAGCACCAGGCCTTCTTCCTCCTGCGTCCGCTCACGGAGTGCAAGGTTCGTGGAGTTGATACAGCGGAACACTTCCAACCGCACTGGGCACTCGACGTCCAGATATTTTGCCATTCCCTGTACGGACAACACATCCGTATCCTCCGCCAGCTTGTAGCCTTTGTTGTTCACGCCCTCGATTGCAAATCCATCCTCCTGCAATTTGCGGATGGCCTTCCACACTGCTGCCCGGCTGACAGATAGTTTCTTCGCAAGCTGCTCGCCAGACAGATAGGTGCCTCTGTTTTCTTCCAGTGTCTTTATGATTTCATCTCTGACTGCCATATTTCCTACTCTCGATTCTTTGTTTTTCATGTCGCCTGACGGCTCCATGTGTGTGTTCGCAATATGTCTAAGTTTCTTCGGACGACTTACTCCGCAAGCTTTGTAATTCTTGCCGCATCATACGCGCCACTCCGGAGCATGTCAATCTCTTCCTTGTATGGTGGAAATGCTTTCTTCGCATCTGCAAGTGATTTCACATATGGTGTCTCCAGAATCTTCGGCACGTCCAAGAAATCCTTATGCCATACAACCTTATATAACGCATCAAACCCAATCGAACCAAGTCCGATATTCTCATGGCGATCCTTCGCCGCTCCGCGTGGATTCTTGCTGTCATTGATATGGAATACCGCAATCTGGTCCTTGCCGATGATCTTGTCGAATTCTTCGATCACGCTGTCGAAATCATTTGCCACATCATATCCGGCATCGTTCGTGTGACACGTATCAAAGCAGACACGCAACTTATCATTGTAAGTGACGCCATCATAAATGTGTGCCAGCTCCTCGAAGCTTCTGCCAATCTCGCTGCCCTTTCCTGCCATTGTCTCAAGCGCGATATGCACCGGCGTATCCTTGGTCAGCACTTCGTTTAACCCTTTAATAATGCTCGCGATACCGGCGTCGGCACCGGCATTCACATGAGAACCCGGATGCAGGACAAGCGTCTTGCTTCCCATTGCCGCGGTCCGCTCGATCTCTGTCTTTAAGAAATCAACCGCCAGCTGGTAGATCTCCGGTTTCACCGTATTTGCCAGATTGATGATATACGGCGCATGTA
>ENA-OURZ01002724-OURZ01002724.1-human-gut-metagenome-genome-assembly--contig:-NODE-2724-length-15995-cov-2.415935_pt1 | contig 15995 bp, 7 predicted proteins | sample MGYA00242073_ERZ509195 | MGnify/ENA primary metagenome ERZ509195 (study PRJEB26280, sample SAMEA2338837) | human gut metagenome | biome: human gut; feature: human-associated habitat; material: faeces...
ACCGACAAGAGATTTGCGGAAACTCCATCGGCTTGCCAATGTGAAAAATCCGTATTGAACATTTCCTTTATCGGGTATGTAACCCAGGAGATCGTGGTCGGAGACAGGACAATCATCAATGTTTCCTTAAAAGAAGATGCACAGAACCTCGGTGAAGTGGAAGTTGTAGCTATCGCATACGGTAATCAGGACAAGCGCATGCTTACCAGTGCCGTCTCCTCCATTGACAACAAAGAGCTGATCAAATCTCCGGCAACAAGTATCACGAACCTCCTCGCAGGAGCATTGCCGGGTGTATCTTCCGTACAGACTACCGGACAGCCTGGTAAAGATGCTGCTGCCATCTACGTACGTGGTGTCGGTTCATTAAATGATTCACAATCCAAGCCCCTGGTTTTAGTAGACGGAATAGAACGTGAGTTTTCACAAATCGACCCGAACGAAATCGAAAGTATTTCAGTATTGAAAGACGCCTCTTCCACCGCTGTATTCGGAGTAAGAGGTGCTAATGGCGTTGTATTGATCACCACCCGAAGAGGTAAAGCAGGCAAAACGCAGATTTCCGCCAGCACCAAACTGGGTCTGCAACAACCCATCTCACTGGTAGAGCAGACCGGAAGTTACGAGTTCGCACGCTTCTGGAATATGAAGCAGGAGATGGACCACGTTACGAATCCTAAGTTATACTTCACTCCGGAACAGGTAGAAGCCTATCGCACCGGCTCAGACCCCATCATGTATCCCAGTATGGACTGGAAGAAGTATATTTTTAATAATATCTATCTTCAAAGCCAGAACAACCTAAATATCTCCGGTGGTAGCGATAATGTACGATACTTCATCTCAGTAGGTTATACTTATCAGAACGGACTTCTGAAAGAACTTCCCGGACAAATGTACGACAATAACTATCGTTACAACCGCTATAACTACCGCGCCAATATCGATGCCAATCTGACCAAGACCACTTCGATGAAACTCGGTGTCGGTGGTGTTTTAGGTAAGATACAGGAACCGCGCAGCGTCGTTTCGGGTACAGGAGAAGACCAAAACCCCTGGGTAATCGCACAGATCTGGTCACATCCGTTTGCCGGACCGGGATTTATCAACGGAGTACGTACACTGATTCCTAAAGATATGGTTCCGCTGGGAGAAGTGATGCGTGACGGTATGTTCGTATTCTACGGACAAGGTTACAATCAAACGTATGACACGACATTGAATCTGGATTTGGACATCACACAGAAACTGGACTTTATCACTCCGGGACTGAGCGTTTCCGTGAAAGGTGCTTACGACAATAAATTCAAACTGGAAAAAGTACGTACGGGAGGCGCCATCGAAGCGCAGACTGTGTACTACAAATCATACTTTGACACCAACGGTACGATGTCACAGACCGATCCCGACTACGATAAATCACTTATCTATGTACCCAGCGGCAGCGATACTCCGCTCACTTACTCGGAAAGCAGCGGACGCGGACAGAACTGGTATCTGGAAGGACGTATCAACTATGACCGTACATTCGGCGACCACAGAATATCCGGTTTGTTCCTTTACAATCAGTCGCGTAACTATTATCCGGACAGCTACACTTATCTGCCCCGTAACTACGTAGGATTGGTAGGACGTGCTACTTATGCCTATCAAAGTAAATATCTGCTCGACGTAAACGTCGGCTACAACGGTTCGGAGAACTTTGCTCCGGGCAGCACACGTTTCGGTGTATTCCCTTCCTTCTCTGCCGGATGGATCGCAACTGCCGAGAAGTTTATGGAAAACCAGAAAATCGTAGACTACCTGAAACTCAGAGCATCCTGGGGACGTGTAGGTAACGACAAGGGAGTAGACTCACGCTTTATGTACATGCCTGCCGTATGGGGATCATCGGGCAGTTACAGCTTCGGTGTGGACAATCCGATTTCCCAATCGGCAGCAGCCATCTCACGTATGGGTAACCCAGCAGTAACCTGGGAAACAGCCGACAAGCAGAACTACGGTATTGATCTTAAGTTCTTCAACAGCCGCCTGTCCGCTACCTTCGACTACTTTATCGAACACCGCACAGGTATTCTGATCTCTCCGGAATCGACCCCAAGCATCATCGCAACTGCACTGCCTAACCTGAACATTGGTAAGGTAGACAACCACGGTTACGAAGTTTCTCTCGGCTGGCGCGATAAGATCGGAAAGGATTTCACCTATAATGTGGATGCCAACGTCTCTTTCGCACGCAACAAAATCCTCTATATGGACGAAGTGCCCAAGCAATTCTCTTATATGAACCAGACCGGTGGCTCTACCGGACGCCAGACCGGAGTATACAACTACATCCGTCTCTATCAGTACAGCGACTTCATCACCGGAGCCGACGGCGAACTGACCTTAAAGCCGGAACTGCCTCAGCCTTATCAGAAGGTATATCCGGGTGACGCCATGTACGCCGACCTCAATGGAGACCACATCGTGGACGGTAATGACAAGAGCGTAGCAGGTTATGCTACCCGTCCGGAATACGTTTTCGGCATGAACATGGGATTCGACTGGAAAGGATTCAACTTCACCATGCAATGGGTGGGTTCCAAGAACGTTAACAGAATGTATGACATCGAATACCGTATCCCTTATACGAATGCCGGAAAGCGTGGTTTGCTGACTTACTTCTACGACGGTTGCTGGACTCCGGAAAACCAACTGGGAGCTGTTTATCCACGTCCGTCGGAAGAATCGGAAAGCTGGAACTCCGAACCCTCTACCCTCTGGTTGGTGGATGCTTCCTATCTCCGCTTGAAGAGCCTGAGCTTCGGTTATACCATCACCGGAAAGAAATTCCTGAAGAAACTGGGCCTCAGCTCACTCGGATTAAACTTCAGCGGCTACAACCTGCTGACCTTCTCACCGCTTAAATATCTTGATCCGGAAAGTGATCCTAACCGATTCGGAGATTATCCGCTGATCAAAGTATATAGCTTCGGTTTAAATCTTAACTTCTAAAAAACGACTGTATGAATAGAATAATAAAAGGACTCGGAATAGCATTAGGTTGCGTACTGATAGCCTCCTCCTGTTCTGAAATCAGCTTCGGGGATAAATTTCTGGGCGACCAGCCTGAGAGTTCCGGAGCGACTACCGAAGAAATGTTCTCTTCGAAAATAAATGCCGAAAAGGTGCTGACCAAAGCATATACCGGATTACCTTATGGGCTACCGACCGGCTCTGACTACAAATTGGGTGTGAACATACTTGAATCAATCACAGACTTATGTTACAGTTTCCGTGACAATATCAGTGATGGGCCTGTCAAGCTCTATTACAACGGAGCACTCAGTGCCAACAACGTCCCAAAGAATTCTGCTTACCGTTATGGAAGCAAGTCTGACTGGACCACCATCCGTTACGCTTGGTTATATATCGAGAACGTAGAGAAAGTGCCCGACATGACAGCCAGCGAGAAAAGTGAACGGATCGCGGAAGCCAAAGTTTTGATCTCCCTCTGCTATTTCGAAATGCTGAGATATGTAGGCGGTGTGACATGGCTGGACCACTATGTAGACGTAAACGAGACAATGAATTTCCCCCGTATCACTTTTGCCGAAACGGTAGAGAAGATCGTAGGATTGCTCAACGAAGCCATCAACTCCAATCTGGCCTGGAAAGCCGAGAAAGCAGATGACGGACGTATGACCCTGGCAGGAGCGATGGCATTAAAGTTCAAGGTATTGCAATGGGCAGCCAGTCCGACTTTCAACTCAAACACTAAATGGCATCCGGAAGCAGACGAATATACCTGTTACGGAAATTACAGCGACCAACGATGGAAAGATGCCGCCGAAGCAGGCGCAGCCTTTTTCACAGAATTACAAAAACGGCACGAATACGAACTGATTCAACCTACGGAAGAGACGCACCGGGCAAGACGTCTGGCCTATCGTCAGGCCTACTACAACCGCGGCGGAACAGAAATATTAATCTCTACCCGTCAAGGATATGGCTCCGATGTTCACAGCAGCTTTATCGGCCAACGTTATTACAGCGGCCCTACATTGAACTATGTAGATATGTTTCCGTGGGAAGACGGAACTGATTTTCCGGCAAATTTCGACTGGAAGTCACCCTCCAAGCAACCGTTCTTTACAAAAGGCGAAATGGTGCCCACCCGCGACCCACGTCTGTATGAAAATGTAGCTTGTCCCGGAGACACCTACTGCAACGGAACAACAGCTCCTGTTTATATCAACCATGCCGACTACAAAGACGGTAGCGGATTCCTGATCATGAAGTACATCTTACAGGAAAACAACGATCGCGAAGGTCCGGTACAATGGTCACACACCCGTCTGGCGGAAATCATGCTGGGATATGCGGAAGTACTCAACGAAGTCAACGGACGCCCTACCGACGAGGCTTACAAAATGGTAAACGATGTACGAAAGAGAGTAGGTCTGCCGGAACTTTCCAAGACGATGAATCACGATCAGTTCCTCGAAGCCGTACTGAGAGAAAGAGCACTCGAATTAGGATTTGAAGAAGTACGCTGGTTCGACCTCGTTCGCAGAGACCGTCAGAGCGACTTCAAGAAGAAGTTGTACGGACTCAGAAGCAGAGGTAACGACCTGAACAATCCGACTGAGTTCACCTTCGAGAAGATCGAACTGGGAGACCATTACTGGGCTACCAACTGGGATACCAAGTGGTATCTGGCTCCGATTCCTCAAGAGGAAATCAACAAGCAATATGGAATGACCCAAAACCCGGGCTGGTAAATGACACGTTAACTAATATCGTTTGAACAATGAATAAAATAAATTATATATTAATCACTCTGCTCCTGGGAGGTTCGGTATCCCTGAATGCACAGACATCGAAAGCTGCTTCGGAAATGCAGCTGGCAGATACACTGAGCATCGGCTACCAGATGAACGTATCTTCCCAGACCAGCAGTTACTCTATCAACGGAGTCAATGCTTCCGCATTCGAAAAATCCCCGTACATAGATATCAGCAAAGCTTTGTATGGAAAAGTGGCAGGTCTGAATGTATATCAGGGTACAGGCTCGTCAGCCGATAACGTATCCACCCTCTCTATACACGGAAATGCCCCGCTAGTATTAATTGATGGTTTCCCACGTGATATCAGTGACATCACTTCGATGGAAATCGAATCATGCTACGTTCTGAAAGATGCGGCAGCCGCTGCTCTCTACGGTATGCGTGGTGCGAATGGAGTAGTACTGATTACGACTAAACGCGGAATAAGCAATGGTCTGAAGGTAAATGTGGACTATAATTTCGGTGTCAATACCCAATTCCGTTCTCCGGACTTCGCAGATGCCTATACGTATGCGAACGCTCTTAACACCGCATTAAGCGGAGACGGTCTGCCTGCACGCTACAATGCACAGGAACTGGATGCTTTCCGGACAGGAATCTATCCGTATGACTATCCGAATGTAGACTGGTGGAATGAAACTCTGAACAACACAGGATTGACCCACAACCTGAAAATGTCTTTCAGCGGAGGTAGTGACAAGTTCCGTTTTTACACGGTAGTTGACTATTACCGGGATCGCTCCATGTTGAAGAAAAACACGGAAGATACACGTTTCGACATTACACCTACAGACACACGTCTGACCGTACGTACCAATCTGGACGTAAAAGTGACGGAAAGCACATTGCTGAAAGCCGGCATTGTAGGCAGACTGAAAGAATTCAGAGGTACCCGCTATGGACGCAGCGCTATTTTCAACAAAATCTATGGCATTCCATCCGCTGCATTCCCCATTCGTTATGAGAATGGCATTTATGGAGGTAGTTCTGTGTACGGAACCGGTAATCCGGTAGCTCTGTTGAAAGACTACGGACACATCCGTAACGTATACGGAACACTACTCGCCGACCTGAGCATCCGTCAGGATTTAAGTGCGTTGACCAAAGGGCTGGCAGCCGAAGCATCCGTCTCTTTCGATAATATCGGAGGAATGAATGAAACCACCAATAAAGAGTATCGTTACATGAACAGCAATGCAAGTATCACCAGCGATGGTACACTGGTGACAACTCCTGCCATTTATGGTACAGACTCCGAAACACTGGGACATACACAGCCTTTCGAAAGGCTGATGCTACGCAGCGATTTCCAGGCAAAGGTGGATTATAACCGCACTTTTGGCAAACATCAGGTGGGAGGAGCATTGATTTATGATATGCAGTCTGTTGTCAAAAACGGCAGAAACAACTCTCAGAAGAATCAGTCTGTGCTGGTGAACGCCACATATACTTACGACAACCGTTACAGCCTCAATGCCGTATTCAACCGCTCGGGATCAGCTTACCTGCCCGACGGAGACAAATACTCGAACTATCCTGCCGTTTCCGCTGCATGGATCGTCTCCAACGAAGCATTTATGGAAAAGGTGACACCGATCAATCTCTTTAAGATTCGCGCCTCTTACGGTCTGTCCGGATGGGACGGCAATCTGAGCCACGAACTATGGCGTCAGTCTTATGGCAGCGGCGGTGCCGGTTATAACTTCGGAGTGAATGCCGGAGGACAGTCCGGTGGCAGTGAAGGCGATCTGCCGGTTATCGGCCTGGTAGCGGAAAAATCACAGAAAGCGACTTTCGGATTTGATCTCGCTGCTTTTGATAATCGTTTGAATGCAACAGTAGAAGGTTTCTACGAAAAACGTTCGGATATACTTGTGTCAGGTGCCAATTCTACTTCCGGTATTATCGGTATCACAGTAGGTCAGGTGAACGAAGGAATCTATAAATACAAAGGACTGGATGCTTCTTTGAGTTGGAATGATAAGATCGGTGATTTCCATTATGGTATTGGTGCTAGCATGTCATATCTGAATACAGAGGTAGTCAATGTAAACCAGGCATATCAGGAATACGACTACTTGTATACCAAGGGCAACCGTATCGGACAGATGTACGGCCTGGAAGCTATCGGCTTCTTCAACAGCCAGCAGGAAATCAACAACAGTCCGCAACAAACCTTCTCGGACGTAGCTCCCGGTGACGTGAAATACAAAGATCAGAACGGTGACAACCGCATCGACGAGAAAGACGTTGTGAAAATGTTCGGTTCATCTGTTCCACGCTTCTATTTCGGATTCAATCTGAACTTCTCATACAAGAGACTGGAGCTTTCCGCTGATTTCCAGGGAATGACCGGAGTCACTGTTTCATTGCTCAACAGTCCGCTTTATAGTCCACTTGTAAGCAATGGCAACATTTCAAATACATTCCTGAATGAAGAAATAAGCTGGACACCGGAGAATAAGACCAATGCAACCATGCCGAGACTGACTACTCAAGAAAACTTGAATAACTATCGCGCCAGCTCACTGTGGTACCGTGACGGTTCATTCCTGAAACTGCGTAACCTATTGGTAGCTTATACTTTCCCGAAATCGCAGACTCGCTTTGCCGACCTGAAAGTATTCGTACAAGGCACCAATCTGTTCTCATTAGACAATATCCATTTTGCCGATCCGGAACAACTTGGCATCGCTTATCCGTCGACAAGAAGTTATTGGGCAGGTATCAAACTTAATTTTTAATGCAAAGTAACAAATGAACATTATGAGAACCAAATACATACTCTTAACCATTTTGTCTTCGTTGGTCTTTGCTTCGTGCAACTACCTTGACTTTGATGAAACGAACAACCTGAAGACAAAAGAAGACATGTACAAGTATTTCGGTACAAGCAAATCAATGCTTACCCACGTATACTCATACATGCCACAAGGCTACCAACTGTTTGCGACCTCCGGCGGAATTTTCACCGAAGACAGATATTCCATGCGCGACTGTGCCAGTGATGACGGCGAATTCGGAGCCTATGCAGATAATATCCAGAATACCAATAACGGTAACTGGTCGCCTATTAAAACTTATGACGATTCATGGACCCTGTATCGCGGTATACGTGCTGCCAACAGCTTTATAGCAGAGATTGCCCAAGTGGACTTCACACGCTACGAGCACGACGGACAATATACAAACTGGATGAAGCAGCTGAAATATTTCCCTTACGAAGCCAGAGTGCTGCGGGCACACTACTTCTTTGAACTGGCACGCCGCTACGGTGACATCGCCATGCCATTGGAAGTACTGACTGAAGAGGAAGCCAATACAATCGGCAAGACACCATTCAGCGAAGTTATCAGCTTCATTGTCAGTGAATGCGACGATGCTGCCAATAACTTGCCAGACAGCTATGTAAACGAACCGGGAGCAGAAATCGGCAGAGTGACCAAAGGCTTTGCAATGGCAGTAAAGTCAAAAGCACTGCTATATGCTGCCAGTAAGCTACATAATCCTTCTATGGATACCGAATTGTGGAAAAAGTCTGCCAAAGCAGCAATAGATATTATCAACACAGGGCTTTACTCTCTCGACCCCCAGGAGAGTGCCAACAACCTCGACTCAAAAGAAGTTGTACTGATGAGGATCAATGGTGATGATTCGGACTTCGAAATGTTTAATCTCCCGCTTCGCATGACTGCGGGAACACGCACTTCCAGTCTTATCCCATACAGCAATTACCCATCACAAAACCTTGTGGACGCATTCGAGACAGTCAACGGTTACAAAGTAACCCTAGAAAACACAGGATGGGTTTGCGAAGACCCTGCATTTGACCCGCAATCACCTTATGAGAATCGTGACAAACGTTTCTACCGCGCTATTCTTGCCAACGGAATGTCGTTTAAAGACTACACCATTGAAACCTTCAAAGGTGGCGCCGACGACGGAATCGTATCACAAGGCGGTTCACCGACAGGATACTTCCTGCGCAAGTACATTCAGGAAGCTACTAGCTTTGAACCGGGTAAAGAAGCTGTCAGCAAGCATCATTGGGTGATTTACCGCTATGCGGAAACATTACTAACGTATGCGGAATCTATGGTCAACGCTTTCAATGATGTCAATTACACAGATGAGACTTATAAGTATTCTGCTCTGTGGGCTATCAATGAAGTGAGAAAGAATGCCGATATGCCGTTGATTCCTTCCATGGGAAAAGATGAATTCATGGAACGCCTGTACAATGAATGGCGTGTAGAGTTTGCTTTCGAAGATCATCGTTTCTGGGATGTACGGAGATGGAAGATTGCCGATACTACCCAGCGGGAACTATACGGAGTAAAGATCGAGAAGCAGGCGGACGGTACGTTCAACTTCTACAAGAACCTTTACGAAACCCGTAACTGGAGAGATTGCATGTATCTGTATCCGATCCCTCAAAGCGAACTATACAAGAATACAAACTTAAATCCTCAAAACACAGGATGGTAATTAATTGTCTAATCTAATATTTAAAAGATATATGAAAAAGTTATATAGCAACACGTTAATGCAACTGATTCTTGCACTGTGCACATTCAGTTTTGTAGCATGCCAGGAGTTTGACATCGACTCACAGCCGGAAGGTCCTCTCAATATCCAGATAGATGCTCTGGAGTCTTATACTGCTTTGGCAACTTCTCCAAGCAATGTAGTGTTCAACATCAGCTCCAACACTCCCTGGACGATCGAAAGTGACCAGCAGTGGTGCAAGCCGACTCCTTCGATGAGTGCAGCCAGCTCACTTGTGTCGGAGATTGTGGTGACAATGGAAAACAATACAGGAAAGAAAGCACGTACAGCCAAACTGACTATCAAGGCAGAAGGCGTTGAAGGCACCAAGGTAGTTACTATCGAGCAGGCTTCGAAAGAAGACCTGGTGGTGGTTCCTTACGATGAACTGGTACCGACAGAAGGCGGCAGCATCACCTTTACCATTGCTTCCAACAAAGCTTGGGAAATCATTCCTTCCACCGCTTTCCTTTCCAATATCGACAAAACATCCGGTACAGGTAATGAAGATGCCATAGCAGAAACCGTAACTGTGACGCTGCCCGCCAATGCAGGCGCCAAGAGAGCAGGCACGCTGACTATAAAAACTGAGTTTGAAGAATACACCTTTACCATTACTCAAAATGGAGTGATCATTGAACTGGAAGAAGATCCCGAAAGTACAACAATCAGCATGCCCGGAACAGGCAGTGGTATGGAAAAGACTGTACTGATTCGCGCAAACAAAGAATGGAAAGTTGAAGTTCCTAAGGAATATCAGAGTTGGCTGAAAGCTGAGGCACTGAGTGAAACAGAGTTGAAAGTAACGACAACAACGACTAATAATCTGATGGTAAACCGTGTCGGCCACATCATTATGAAGACCAAAGAAGTCATCGACGGATTTGACGGCATTACATTCGACATCAGTCAGGGTACTGCTTTCTGGAAAGAAGGAGGAGCAGATAACTATGTTGTGGATGAGGAAACCGGTTACATGACACTCTATGGCAGTGGAATAGTCACCAACTATTTATTCAAAAAAGGACGTCTCGCATTCGATTTCGAATCTATCAATTTAACCGGAGAAGATTGGATTGAGTTTAATATGTGGCCCAACTCAGGAAATACAAACTTCCATTTGCATTTCTACGCAAATAAAGAAAGTAACTTCACTTGTGGAGGTTCAGGCTTAAACTGGACTCAGAAAACATTTACCTGGACATCGGAACAAACGAATGTAGTGAAGAAGATTGAATTCCTTGTTGTCAACAAAGAAGAAGGTTCGAACGCATTAGTTCTTAAACTGATTATTGATGGTGTTGAGGTTGCCGTATTAGATAATAACATAACCGATCCTTATGCAACCGAACCGGGAGCACCTGTATACTTCAGGATGCATACCACAAATAAAGCTTCCAATTTCACCGTGAAGTCTATCACATGGGAACCAGTAGAATAATAACCGAACCCTAAAATTCAAGAGTATGAGATTAAATATCAGAAAATCAATAATTACAGGCATTTCTCTCGCTACATTGCTACCTGCATTCTCTTTATTGCAGAGTTGCGATGACAGTGAAGCAGAGAAATGGGTAGACCTGCGCTATAGAGTAGAAGACTCCTATCTGGTTGAAGCGAAAAATCCGGAACCAGTCTCCTTCCAGGTCAAGTCAACTGACCCGTGGGAAGTATTCGGAAAATATGATTGGTACACCATCTCACCCAGTACAGGTGAGGCAGGTGAGACCTACACCGTAACTGTTACCTGCAAAGAAAACACTGAATTGGACGACCGTATAGACACACTCAACATTAAAAGTGACTACTGGACCGGAAAAAGATTCGTTCTGACCCAGAAAGGTACTGCTTACCTGAATGTAGAAGGCGTGGATATGATCGATCAGGAAGGAAACAGCGAAACATTCAGCGTACTCAGCAATCAGAAATGGACTGCTAAAGTAACAGACGGTGATGTTTGGCTCTCCATCCAATCCGGAGCATCGGGCGAAATGAACGGAGAAATTACTGTCACCGCTTCACCGAATACAGGCGAACAACGTACCGGTATTGTAACCATCTATGACCGGCACGGGGAAATAGCCAGAGAAGTACAATGTATACAAGACGGTGTATTGCTGACACCAGATACACCGGAAAACGGTAAGTGGTTTGCTATGTATGAACAGGCTCAGCAACTCACCATCCACGTAGAATCGAATGCAGAATGGGAAGTATCCAAAGAAAACGAAGCGGATGATACCTGGTATCACTTCGAAAAGACTTCATTCGACGGTTCTGCCGACATCGTGATTAACGTAGACGCACACGAAGGCTCTTCTGTCCGTACCGGAATTATTGTACTGAGCACCAAAGCTGCCGAAGGCGCTACTCCGCTTATGAAGACAATCAAGATTAAACAAGCGAATCCACAAAGACCTGTGGTTACTGAAGTAAACAGATCCATCAGCGGTGCTTACTACGGACCGGGTGGTTTAATGCCGGGTCATTACAGCTTCTATTGGGAACCGCTTGGCGACGCCAGTCTGACTACTTTCTTCTCTTGGAGCGGAAAAGCATTTGACGGAGGAGACGTAGAACTTCGCTTCCATATTCTGAGCAAACGGACTCAATTAAGTACAAGACCGTGGAACGGTGACGTATACAATGAGAACAGCGGCCGTGATGTAGATACCAGCAAGCCAAACGTATTATCATTCGAGATACGCGAAGCTATAGATGCCAATGATCCAACTCAATCATGGATTTACTCGGAATGGATTCTCAACGGTACAGTCATAGGAAAAGCAACCAGCGACGGTGTGATAGACGCTAACGGTACAAGTGATACTTACAAAGTACCATTCTCGGATACCAAAGATGGTGGTAATTTCTCGATGACAATTTCCGGCGGCAGTGCCACACTGACTAAATGGGAATACATCGCTCCACTAGTATGGGGAGACTAATTCTCTAAAGATAGTGATTGCCTGAACTCACTCAATCAGGCAATCGCTTCTAACAAACTCAAAAATCAATAAAAAGAAAAGAGTATGATGAAAAGAAAAATATTACTTATACTGAACATGGCAATCATCGGATTTTCCACTGCTGCCTGTTCGGATGATGAGACCAATTACATCACTCCGGAAAAGAAATATCCGCTCACCGCTTTTGCCGTAGCAGTAAATAATGTGTCAGCGAATACGACTTCCTATTATCATGGGAAGATAGACCAGACAACCCACAGAGTGGAAATCGGTACGATCGAGGATGCCAATACCATCACCGGCGTAGACTATACGCTAATGAGCGATGGAGCCACCATCTCACCGGACCCGGCAACATTTGTACACAACTGGAAAAAAGAACAGACAGTGACCGTCACCACCGAAGACAATCAAACAACGACCTATACTATCGTACTGACCAAGTTTGACGACACCATGAAGGACGTTCTCTTCATGGACGAGTTCGATGTGGACGGCAATCCGGACCCGACCAAATGGGTACTCTGCCAGAAAGCAGGCTCCGACTGGAACGACGAAATGTCCGAAAGTTATGACCAGGCTTACGTAAAAGACGGCAGACTTATACTGAAAGCCGAAAAAATAGGTGATGAATACAAAGCCGGCGGTATCGAAACGCAAGGTAAGTTTGACTTCACCTTCGGACGGGTGGAAGTAAAAGCCAAAATCACCAGTTACCCCAATGGCGCATTCCCCGCTATCTGGATGATGCCGAAGAAATATATTTATGACGGATGGCCGAATTGCGGAGAAATCGATATCATGGAACATGTGAAACAGGAATCCGCGATCCATCATACGATACATACTCACTACACGTATGATTTGAACATCAAAGATCCGTCCAACACCGCACAAGTAACTTGCAATTATCAGGACTGGAACATCTACGCTTTAGAATGGAGCGAAGACAAACTGACTTTCTTCGTCAATGGACAGGAGACTTTCTCTTATTCAAACCTGAAACTGGAGAATGAAGCAGAAATGAAGCAATGGCCGTTCACAAAAGATTCTTCATTCTATCTCATCCTGAACATGGGATTAGGAGGAGACAGACCGGGCTCATGGGCAGGTCCTATCGATGATGCCAACTTACCTGCCATCATGGAAATTGACTGGGTAAAAATAACCAAGTTAGATAAATAGGTTTTAAGGTAGGAGCCAAGGTTTTTAGGAACTTCTAAAGAAGGAGGAATGGAAGTATAGAGACTATTCAAAACTTTCATTCCTCTATTTGTTTTCGGGTATTAAATCTTTTTTACTTATTAAACATGAAACATTTATTATACGCATTATTAACGGCTGTAAGCATTTTATTCACTAGTTGCGGACCCTCTTCCAATACCAACACCCCACAGGAGCCCAATGTGCCTCAACCGCAGCCTCAGCCCCAACCGGAAGTCACCCAGAAAGTAGTTATCGGCTACCTTGCGCTTGACGACTGGGAGTTTGAAAGTTTATTTCCTACGATAGAATGGAAATATCTGACGCATATCAATGCCAGCTTTGCAAGAGTAAAAGCAGACGGCACTCTAAACATTAATCCTGTCCGGAAGAGAATTGAAAGTGTACGTGAAACGGCTCACAAGCATAATGTCAAGATTCTGATATCTTTGGCTAAGAACAGTCCGGGAGAATTCACTACCGCCATCAATGATCCGAAAGCCAGAAAAGAACTGATACAGCAGATTATTGCATTCACTAAAGAATATAAACTGGACGGCTTCGACATCGATTATGAGGAATATGACAACTGGGATAAGAATTTCCCCTCATTATTGGTTTTTGCCAGAGGTTTATACCTGGCAAAAGAGAAAAATATGCTGATGACCTGTGCCGTCAACAGCCGCTGGCTTAATTACGGAACCGAATGGGAGCAATACTTCGACTATATTATTAACTATAATACTATTCAAGATTGACCGGGGAGCGTTTACCGATAAACCGGTCCAGCATGCTTCATACGATGACTTTGTGAAAGACCTCAAATACTGGAATGAACAATGTCGGGCATCCAAAAGTAAAATAGTGGGAGGACTTCCTTTTTATGGATATTCCTGGGAGGAAAGTCTGCAAGGCGCAGTGGATGACGTTCGTGGAATCCGCTATAGCGGCATACTCAAACATCTTGGAAATGAAGCAGCGGACAAGGATAATATAGGCAAGACTTATTATAACGGCCGCCCTACTATAGCCAACAAATGTAAGTTCATCAAAGAAAACGACTATGCCGGCGTGATGATCTGGCAATTATTCCAAGATGCCCACGATGATAACTATGACTTAAAGCTCATAAACGTTGTAGGCAGAGAAATGATGGAATAGACGAGATATACCGCTTTCTCTTATGCAGAAGACCCTATCCTGTCGTGCTTTTCACCTATTGTTATCAGATTTTTAATAGGAGATCTTCATCGTTCCACTCGAGTGATCTGATCTCATCACTAGAGTGAATAGATCTCTCCACTCTAGTGGCAAGATCGTTTCACCCGGGTGGAACGATGAAGATGTCGGTAAGAAAACATAAGTATATAGGCTTGATATGGCAAAGATATAAGGTATCCGAGCTACAAAGTACCTGTTATTTGAAACTGACATATGAGATATTAACCCTCAAAAGGTAGACAGTTTTACCTACTTACGCAAGGAAAGGGAATGAGAGATGCTTTGAAAAAGGATGAGAGATAAGCTAAATTGAAGGCATTTTGCGTAGAAAACAATGAGAGATACCTTATAGAAGAAGTATCTCTCATTGTATATCACACTGATTATATGCTATTTACCTCATATAGAATGAGAGTATGAGACTAATATTTATTTTTTTATTTCTAGTATATGTTCCTAAGTTCAAGTTATCAATGCGATTTACTTATCCTGTTTTCTATAAGCGGAAGGAATCTCTCCTTTTATAGACTTGAAAACCTTACTGAAATAACGCAAAGAGGAGAAGCCGACCACTTCGGAGATTTCAGTAATGTTCATGGTAGTAGTAGTAAGCAACACGATTGACTGCTCAATGCGCTGCTTATTCACATAGTCTACAATCCCCATACCCGTGATGGCCTTCACTTTATTGAATAATAACGAACGACTGATACACATATTAGTAGCTATAAACGCAACATCCAGATCCGGATTACTCATATTATCCGCAATCAATGTATTCAATTTCAGCAGGAAAGTCTCATCCGCATTACTAAAGCTCACTTCCTTATGCGTCAAGAGCTTATCATCTTTATATCTTGCCCGTATCTGTTCGCGCTGCCTCAACTGATTATGAATCAATGCCAGCAAACCGTCTATTTCGAAAGGTTTCGGCAAAAAGGCGTCCGCTCCAGTCTTATAACCGGTATACATATTCTGAGAATTATGATAGGCGGTCAATAAGACAAAAGGAATATGGCTGATATCCAGATTAGTCTTCACTTCCCGGCAAAGTTCAAACCCATTCATCCGGGGCATCATGACATCACTGATGATAATATCCGGCAATCGGTCTTTGATCTGTTCCAATCCCTCTTTCCCATCCTTGGCAACATATACACGGGCAAAATAATTACTCAGCGTTTCTTTCAGATAACTTCGCAGTTCGGGAGTATCTTCTACC
>ENA-OURZ01002726-OURZ01002726.1-human-gut-metagenome-genome-assembly--contig:-NODE-2726-length-15991-cov-2.503640_pt1 | contig 15991 bp, 9 predicted proteins | sample MGYA00242073_ERZ509195 | MGnify/ENA primary metagenome ERZ509195 (study PRJEB26280, sample SAMEA2338837) | human gut metagenome | biome: human gut; feature: human-associated habitat; material: faeces...
CAGTTACGGAGGATAATTTTGAAATATTGCTTGAACATGGCTATTCGGTTTTAAGAGTGTCTATTGGATTTTGACGGGCGGCCTTTCTGGTCTGCCAAGTTGTGATGGCGAGGACTACAAAGACGGAAGTGAGGAAAACAAATATGAATAATCCCGCATGGATTTCTACTTTGTAAGCGAATCCTTTTAACCATTCTTTCGAGGCATAGTAAGCAACGGGCAGACCTATAAAACAGGCGAGAAGAACTCTTGCGAAGAATTGTTGATTAAAGAGTTGAATGATCTGCCATTCGGTAGCTCCGTTTACTTTACGTAGGGCGACTTCCCGAGTTTTACTTTCAACCATGAAAGTAGAGAATGCGAAAATACCCATGCCACCAATGAGGATAGTTATGAGGGCGAACAAGATGATGAGTTTTACAACGGCAATATCTTTGCCATATAATTCTGAAAAATTATATTCTTCACATTTAAAAACGGTATTGGGGAATTTCTCTTGGAACATTGTCCGGATGTAACGATATACGTTTTGGAATTCTCCCGTTTGGTAGTGAACGATCATCGTGGAGGATATTTGAGGGAATTCGTACATGATGATTGCAGGTTCCGTGTATTTGTATAGTGGGAAATACTGGAAATCGTCCACGACCCCCACTATTTTGAGAGGGTACTCATGATCCCATAAGTTGAGAATGGTTTCCAACGGGTGTTCTAGTTGAAGAGCTTTCACGAGAGACTGGTTAACGATAGCTTCTCGGATATGATTGGGACGGATTCTTGCAAATTCTTTCAGATCAATAGGATAGTTATACTTTTTTAGGCATCGGCCTTCTTGAAGTTGAATTTGGTATGTATCGATATAGTCAGCATCGCCGAGAATGATACGAGCTTTAATGGTTTTCTCCGGTTGGTTAGGTATTGAGATCGACTCGGCTCTTTCGTAGCATGGGAGGGGGTACCCATTACTGGCGTTGAGTATGGCAGGGTAATGTTGCAGTTTTTGTTTTAGGGTTTCGTATCGAAATTCATTGTCCGGCCAGTAAAAATATAAGATATTTTCCTGATTGAATCCCAAATCCATGTGTTGCATGTAGTTCATTTGCCTTGATACTGCGGTGGCACAGAAAAGGAGGGCGCTGAAAATTGTAATTTGTACAATTGTGAGTATTTTTTTTATATCCTTATACCTGGGAGCAGGTTGGATGGCCTGTTTGAGTCCGTTATGGTTTAATCTTCTATGAGTGTATAAGTGTAATACAAATCCGGTTAAGAACATGGCGAAGAATACAAGTAAGAGGAATCCCGCAAATTTTTGAAAGGATAGGTGGAACCTATACGGGTGTTCGGGAGAGAGAATTTCTATGATGTACGGGTGCAACACGTAAGCGAGTGCGAAAGATAAAAGTAAGGCACATAGAGTGTGAATACCAATTTCCAGCGATAACTGGAGTCGTATTGTCCGGTTGTCAGCCCCGAAACATTTTTGTATGCCCATTCGGGTAATATTTTTATTTATTTGGGCCGTTTTGATCATGATGTAGTTGCCTAGTGCCAAAAATAGGATCAGTAAAATAATTCCATAGAGAAGGAAAGACAAGGATATTTGGCCTCGTAAAATGGCCTCGGGATGAAGGTGGTTTGAATGAAAATAGATGTCTGTTAGGGGTTGTAATTGGCATCTGTATTCATTGGCTTTCAAGTAAGAGTTGTTTTTTTCGATCATTTGAGGTATCATTCGTTCGATGACGGGGATGTCTGCCGTTGATGCAAGTTGAAGATAGGTATAGGAGGAACAACATCCCCAATAGAGTATATCCCTATTTTTTGAGATGACTCGACTGTCAATAAAAATGTCGGATTGGATGGAAGAATTTGCCGGTAAATCTTCGATCACAGCTACAATCCGGGCTACACATCCATGGTCTTTTTCGGAATCCAAGTCTTTGATGAATACAGTTTTATCGATAGGATTTTGATCACCGAAGTGCTGTTTTGCGTAGTTTTGGGTGACGATGATCCAATTTAATACTGTGCTGTCGATTTTCCCTTGTATAATTGGGAAATCAAACATTTGGAAGAAATTTTCATCTATAAAAAGACTTTTGGGAATGGGGATATACTCTTCCGTCTCGTTGTTTTTTATTCCGTAAGAGTTACTGGGCATGATTCTGGTGTAATTGACAATGCCGGGGATTTCCTGTTTGGCATAAGGACCGATTAGGTAGGCCGTGAGACTTTCCCACTCCTTGGATTCTAGGTATTGGTTAGTAATCCGGTAGATGTTTCCTGCATTGGAATGAAACTTGTCCATTGTCCATTCCGTGATCACGTGATTCGAGATCAATAACGTGATGGAGAAGGCTATGGCCAACCCCACGATATTGATGACGGTGTATATCTTGTTCTTTTTCCAGTTACGGAGGATAATTTTGAAATATTGCTTGAACATGGCTATTCGGTTTTAAGGGTATCTATTGGGTTTAACGTTGCGGCATACCAAGATTGGCGAATCACGGTAATAATACCTATCATAATTACGAGCAATACGCTCATAATAAAAATCCACGGGGATAATTCAGCCCTGTACACGAATTGCGAAATCCATGTGTTAGCCAAATACCAAGCGATTGGAATACCGAGAAGTGAGGCCCAGATCATCCATTTCACAAAACGTCCGCACACGAGCAGTACGATTTGCTTTTCAGTTGCCCCGTTGACTTTCCGCAGGCAAATTTCTTTTGTCCGACATTCAACCGAGTACCACGCTAACCCGAACAATCCCATGCAAGAGAGTAGCATACTGATCCATGTGAATACGGAAACGATTCGTGCCGTTCGGAACTCTTCCTTGTGTATATTCCTGTAAATCTCGGCTAACGAGGTAAAAACCAACGGTGATTCATCAGGAGCGATCGTTTTCCACAAGCTCTGCATCCGGGCAATCGTGGCCTCAACCTCTCCCAGTCGGGTTTTAATCACCGAGCCTCTGGCGTTTACCCAGTCATCCGTCTCCCGGATGATAATTAACGGTTCGACCTCGTTCGTGATGTGATCAATAGCGTAATCCTTGATGACTCCGCAAATCACGAAGTCCATCCCGTCATGTGAAAAAGATTGCCCGACTGGGTTTTCGATCTGTTTCTTTCTGATCAGCGATTCATTCACCAACACCTTGTGGATCGAAACATCGGTAGCATGACACAAGGAATCCCCTGCCACGAGTTCGGCGTGATAAAAATGGAAAAAACGTTGATCCATCTTTAACGTGTTGGCATTAAATTCCCGGTTAGCGATGGCTCCATTCATGAGCGGGAGGGTAGAGGTGTAGTCAACAACTTCCGGTAGCGTGATCACTTGCTCTTTGAATGTCTTCCACGAATGTTCGTTGGGTGTATATTCGTGTTCTATGGAAATAATCGATTCCGCGTCCGGGCGAATGTGCGTGATGTATTCGGTCTGCCCTTTTATCGTGAGGAAAAGGGCTAGCAAAATGATCGAAATCGTGAATTGGACAACAATAATTCCGGCAATCAGCGAACGATGAAACGTGTAATTTTTCCTTAGAATATCGGCCAATGCTACCCGTTCTGCTTTGTACAGGATATAAATTGACGGGAACAAGATCACGGCGACAAGGGTATAGGAAATGATGGATAGCGTTTCTCCCCGGAACAAATCGGAAAAAGTCAGCCGAGAATCCATAAAGGCATTAAACTTCGGTAACACCATGTAAATCAATGCTAGTGAAATAAGGAAAGCAAAGCCCACTTGGAGAACTGTTTCCTGAATCACCTGCCACCGGATTTCGTTCCGGGAGGCCCCGTGTATCAGTTGCTGACCGGAATAAAGTAAACGTTGGAACGAACGGGTCATGTTAATGTTCACGTGATTAAAACAAGCGATAATCAGAATAAGTAGTGCGATATACAGGCTGGTTTGCAACTGTTTATAATCCCGGTACCTGAAAAGTCGGTTCTCGGAATAATCTTTCGTGTAGTACGCCTGCTCGATGGGGAGCAGGAAAAGCGGGTTGGCGTTTTCATCCTGATTGATCTTTTCTTGTAGGGTGGATCGGTCACTTCTCGCTTGTACTTGCACCACGTTATGATACCACGAGGTGCTGAAAGGTTGTCGGGCAATCTCTTCCGGGGATAACCCGAAAAGTAGCTCGTAATATAGGACACTTGGTGGGCGATCGTCAATGACAGAGGTGATCGTGTAGTCTTGATTGACTTGTTGTTGGGAGACCCCGTAACCCTCTCCGTCCTTCACGAATACATCTTTGTAGGTTTCGAGTGTGAGTACCTCTCCCAACGGGTTTTCCTTCCCGAACGTGCGGAGGGCAAAACTCCGGGTTATCGCGATTTCCAAAGGCTGGGATAGGGTTTGTTTTAAATTCCCGCTGATCATTTTCGGTTGGAAAAGCGTGTCGAAACCGGGAGTGACTTTATATGCGTTATCAATCTCCTGCTTGTGCTTTCCCCGGTGCATGACGACGAATTCTTGTCGGAAAGTGCAGTACCCTGTCACCTGCGGGTATTTCTCGTGTAGCTTTTGGGCAGCCCCGACCGGGGTATCGTATGTTTTCAGTTCCGAGTTGTGGTAAAAATTATCTTTCGTTTGCACCACGTAAAGCTGATCCTCTCCGGGCGTGGAGTGTGCCGTGTGCTGTTCGTGCATGGCAAACCCGATCAGTAATGTGCTACACGTGAGACCGATAACCAGACTGAATGTCGAGATACAGGGATATATCTTATTTTTACCCCAATGCCGGAATAATATTTTATATTGAAACATCCGCATGGTCATTCGGTTTTAAGTGAATCAATCGGGTTGCGGCGTGTGGCTCGGCGTATTTGCCAGCCGGTGATGAGAACCACCAGTAGCCAGGAAACCCCGATCACGCAAACGGTAATCCAAGGGCTTATCGTGACTTTGTATGCGAAACCTTGCAACCATTGTCGGCAAATCAAATAGGAACAGGGAATCCCCACGATACAGGCGATTGCCAACTGTCCTGCGAAAATGCGATTTAGGTAAATCATGATTTGTCCTTCCGAGGCTCCGTTCACCTTGCGGAGAGCGATCTCTTTGGTCTTGCTCTCGGCGATGAAAACAGAAAAGGCAAGTACTCCCATACCCCCGATCAATAGGGCGATGCCTGTGAATATATACACGAGATGTCCCAGCATGATTTCCCGCTCGTATAGTTCGGAATAGGGATATTCTTGGTAATGCATCAGCGTTTCCGGGTGACGGCTTTCGTGTAATTGTTGCAGGTACTGGATCATCTCGCTTCGTTTCCCTTCCCGGTACCGGACGATGAGGGTAACCGACACTCCCGGAAGGTCACTGCCGATCATGACGGGTTGTATCGGTTCATAAAGTGAGCGGTAGTGGAAGTCCTGCACGATCCCCACGATTTGCATTTTGGCGGTTCCGTCACTCAGTAGCGTTCCGATCGGGTGACTCAATCCCATTTGCCGCACGAACTTCTGGTTCACGACGATCTCTACGATGTCCACGGGTTTGCGGGAATAGATTCCCGGTGTCGTGACTTTCGTTTTGGCATCCCGTCCTTCCACGAGTTTTAACTGGTAGGTACGGAGAAAATCTTCGTCACACAAGAGCGAGTAGGATCGTATGCTTTTTTCCGGTTGCTCTACCAGATGAATATCCCGATGCGCCCAGTTCCCGATCGGGAGCAAGGCGCCGCAACTCACAGCCAACACGTCCGGGTGTTGCGACAACTCTTCCTTCAGAGACGTGATCTCGTAGGGATTCAGCCAACCGAAAGAAATCGTGTTCCGGTTATTGTAACCCAGCGGTTTATTTTGGAGATAATCGATTTGTCGGAGAAACACGATGGAGAAAAAAAGCAACCCGCAGAAGATTGTCAGTTGGGCAACCATCAGAATTTTTTTCAAATCCAGTGACGAGCGGGAAGAGGCAATCGTGTTTTTCAGTCTGGAAGAGTTGAGTTTTCGGCTGATATGTCCGTAAGTAATTCCCCCGACGCATCCGGCAAACAACAGGAAGATGAACAGGAAGACGATAACTTCCGTCCCGCTCAAATAAAATGGGAAGGGATGCTTGGGCGAAATGATCTGTGCGAAATAGGGATAAAAAATAGAGGTCAGCACGACCGTCAAGGCGAAGGCCGTCACGGTATATATGCCTATTTCCAACAACACCTGCACGAAAATATTTCGATTACTACTCCCGAAATATTTTTGTATGGCAAACCGTTCTGCGTTTTTATCCGCTAGTGCCAACTTGATGATGAGGTAATTACAAAATGCCAGCGACAGGATGAGCAAGAGGATTCCGAACAGAATCCAGTTAAAGATCCCCGACCCTTGGGTGAAGGAGAGGTCAAAGTCTTGTATGTGATCCGAGTGCAGGTACATTTCCCGTAATGGTTGCAACTGCAATATTTCCTTTTGTTCCCGGATATAATCAGACTCCCGGTATTCAATTTGAAGTAATTGCTCTTCAACCTTTTGGATATTCGCCCCGTCGGTTAATTGAATAAACGTCTGTACGGCGTTTCCCATGTTGTACCGAAACGAAGGTTCTATCACGGAAAAATCCAGAATCACGTCGGCTTGAATGGATGAACGGGGTGGCATATCTTTCATGACCCCGGTAATCCGGAATGTCGAAACACTTCCACGTGTGTACAGGTTTTCCAAGTATGCCAGTTTTCCTATCGGATTTTCATCCTTGAAATAACGCCGGGCAATACTTTCCGAAATCACCACCCAGCCGGGTTGTTCGAGGGCTTGAATACTCCCTGTCACGAGCGGGAACGTGAACATGCTGAACAACTGTCGGTCTGCGTACCCGCAGGAGATCCCGGTTTGATAGTGATCGTCATTCTCCCAGCGAATTTTCATCTCCCGTGCCGTGATGATCCGGGTATAGTCAGTCACTTCCGGAAGTTCCGCTTTGGCAATCTCTCCCAGCGAGCTGCAAACCTCTGATCCCCAGTAAGCGTATCCGTCGGTTTGAACTGTGATCCGGTAAATGTGGTCAACATTCTTGTGGTACGTGTTTGTCTGCCATTCTTTTACCAGAAAAGTATAAATAAGTATGGAGGCGGTGAGAGCCACGGCCAGCCCGATCGTGTTGATCACGAAATAACCTTTTCGTTGAAAAATCTGACGTCCTACCAGTTTGAGATGATACATATCGTGTTATTTTTAGCCGTGTTGCAAAGTACAAAAAATCACTTGAAAATAAGTCGTTCGTTATCGCCAAACATTTCATAACCTGACGTGATGATCTTTTCACCCGGTTGAAGTCCTTCCGTCACTTGATAATAACGGGGATTCTGTTTGCCGATTTTTATTTTTCGCCGGAAAGCCTCTGTTCCATCGGGAGACAACACGTATATCCATTGTCCCCCCGTGCTTTGGTAGAAAGTACCTCTGGGAATCAGTATCGATTCGTCCGCTGCGCCGAGTTGCAGGTTCAGGTGATACGTCTGTCCCGTTCGGATATTGGGAGGGACGGTAGTCGTGAATTCCAAGTCGGTTTTAAACTGCCCGTCCTTCACGTCGGGGTACACTTTGATCACCCCCATCTGGTAATCCTTCCCTTGTCGTTCCAACGTGGCAGTCAGTCCCTTGCGTACCCGGTCAATATAATGTTCGTCGATTTGTGTCATCACCTTGTAATCGTTCAGCACGTTGATCTTTCCGATTTGGCTGCCGGAACTCACCACTTGGCCGATCTCCACGTTTAGGTCGCTCAACTGCCCGTCGATCGGGGCGCACACGTTGAGTCGGGCATAGCGTTCCTGCGTCAATCGCAGGTTACGCCGGGCATTCTCCATTTTTTGCTTGAGCATAATGACCTGCGAGTGACGGCGAATGGAATCTTTTGTTTGCTTCTCCGTGATCAGTTCCCGGTTGTGGATGGCGTACTCGTAATCTTCTTTAGCCACCAGATACTCTTCCTTGGCGATCAAGTCCTCCTCGAAAAGTTGTTTGTTTTGCAAGTATTTTCGTTTCTTCCTTTCCACGTCAAGTTCCAGCGTTAAGCGTTCCTGTTGCAGGTTCAACTCTTCCCGTTCCAAGTCCAGCAGGCTATTTTGCACGGAATTCTCTTCCTCGGCGAAACGATCCTTGCTATTTAGTATCTCCGTTTCCAGATTCTTACTTTCCAGCCGGATAATGACCTCGCCCGCCTTCACCATTTCTCCCTCTTCCACGAGAATCTCCTTTACGTTTCCTCCTTCCTGCACGGTTAACTGCGAGAACGTCAATGGTTCCACGTTCCCCATGATCCGGATATAATCATGGAATATCCCTTGGCTCACGTCTTCTATTGTGATTTTCTCTTTGTCTACTCGTAACGCCGATTCATGATTCCCGAATATGGTCCATCCGGCAAACCAAAGAATAAATATGCCCCCGATGAGATAAGGGATATGTTTTCTTCTAATTCCTCTTTTTTGTTCTATTAGTCGATCCACGGTGTTTATAAATTTAAAATGTAGAATTTAAAATTTAGAATAGGAAAGTAGTATTCATTCTACATTTTAAATTCTAAATTCTACATTAGTTAACGGTTGTCCTTGATAAAAATCAATCATTCTCTTTTGCATCACGTAATCTAAGCGGGCTCGAAGCACGTCGTACTTTGCTTCGAGGAGGCTGTTGGAGGTCGTGTTCAAGTCGATGATGGTGATTAGTCCTTGCTCGTAGCGTTTGCGGGCAGCGTTGTAGGAGAGGGAGCTGAAATTCTCTCGCTGCACGGCAATCCGGTAGCGTTGGGTGCAGGACTTCAAATCTTGCAGGGCTTGTTGTATCTCGTTATATAATGCTCGTTCCGTCTGTTGGTATTGTATCTTCGACGATTGATAATTGTGTTTGGCTCGTTGGAGGCTGGAACGGCGACTCAGACCGGAGTAGAAGGGAATACTCATGCCGATGCTGAACCCTTTCCCGATCTGATTACGGTCCGTAATTTGCGAGAAGAAATCACCTGAACGCTGGTCACTATAATTCCCGAATGAGATACTTCCGCTAATACTGATCGAGGGATATAACCCGGCTCTTGCCGAATACACGCCAAGTTGTGCCGAACGGATTTGGTAAGCGGCCAGCTTGATTTCTGGTAATGTTTGGAGCGCTTGCGTGAAAACCTCTTTGGTCTTCAATTCGTGGAGTTCCGGGAGGACTTCGGAAACCGATCGGGCGTCAATCCTTAACTCCTCCTCCGCGTTATAATTCATAATGTATTTAAGATTAGCTTGTGCGTTAAGACAATTATTCTGAGCCGTGATCAGCCGGAACTCCACGGAAGCTTGTTGCGCCTGCATCTCGAAAAGGTCGCTTTTCGGCTTTTTCCCTAACTCGTATTCCCGTTCAATCTTTTTAAGACGTAGCCGGGAGTTTTCCACTTGTTCCTGCGTGATACGAACCTCTTCTTCGGCATACAATAACGTGAAGAAAGCATTCATTACCTGTATGGCGATTTGGTTGGCTTGGTTCTCGGTTTCTTCCCATCCCATGAGTCGGCTTAACTTGGCGGCTCGCAGACGATTGATATTACTGAACCCGGCAAATATGGTTAGACTACTGCCTACGCCGAATCCCCCGACCGACATGTAGCGGGTATTCGTATACGTGTTGGTTTCCGGGTCAATTCCCCGACCGAAACTGTAACTGACGCCGGGAGAAATCCCGCTAACAGAGGGTAGAAGCGAGAGTGTGGCATCCCGCACGTCCAGTTTATCGTTTTTATTTTGTAGCGCCCGTTGTTGCATGGAAAGACTTTTCTCCACGCCGTAATCGATACACGCTTGAAGAGTCCATTCCCGGTTTTGCCCGTTGACAAGTAAGCCGGATGTTAAAATGCTCAGTAGAATGGAATATTGCTTTAAAATCATCATTTTTTATTTTATCTTGCATCCAGAAGAACGAATGTCGTGCCAAAGTCGGAAAGTGTTTGTTTTCAGTGGTATAGAGAAAAATAAGGAAAAACAAGATGTCAAAAAATGAGACACGATTGTCTAATTATTTGACACGTGATGTAAAATATATTTTGGTAATGTATTGATAATTAGTGTAAAATGCCTTTTGGCATGATAATGGTACGTTCAACGTGAAGTTTTACTCGTAAATAGATTGAATCATGATAAGAATTGAGCATTTAAGTAAAGTATTTCGTACCGAAGAGGTCGAAACAACAGCGTTGAACGACGTGTCCCTTCACGTGAAACAGGGAGAATTCGTGGCCATAATGGGCCCTTCCGGTTGTGGTAAGTCAACTTTATTAAACATCATCGGTTTGTTGGATAACCCGACATCCGGGAATTATTATTTCAACGGGCAGGAAGTCGGGCATTTAAAAGAGAAACAGCGGACACAGGTTCGTAAGGGGAACATCGGTTTCGTGTTCCAGAGTTTTAACTTGATTGACGAGTTGAATGTCTATGAGAACGTGGAATTACCCTTGATCTACCTGAAGAAAAAGGCGTCGGAGAAAAAAGAACTAGTCACGTCGATTCTCGACCGGATGAACATTAGTCACCGGGTCAAGCACTTCCCGCAGCAACTTTCCGGGGGACAACAACAGCGGGTTGCCATTGCCCGTGCCGTCGTGGCAGGGCCCAAGCTGATCCTTGCCGACGAGCCGACCGGAAACCTCGATTCCAAAAACGGGGCGGAAGTCATGAACTTGTTGACCGAGCTGAACCAAGAGGGAACAACCATTGTCATGGTGACCCACTCCCAGCATGATGCCTCGTATGCCCACCGGGTGGTTCATCTTTTTGACGGGCAAATCGTGACCGAGTTGGAAAACCGGGACATCCTTTAATTAAAAATAGAACGATTGCCAACCGGGAAATTTTAAACGAGACGGGAAGAATTTAGAACTAAAAAATAAAAACTTATGAAAGGTAAAAACTTGCTCTTCGGATTATGTTTGTGTCTCTGGACATCATTGGGTTGGGGACAAAAAGTGATCAATGTCCCGTGGTACGAGGCGACAAACACGTATATGTTCGATATTGTAAAAATGGAGTTGACCAACGAGGCTACTATTATCACGGGGCAAGTGAACTATTTCCCTAATGAATGGTTTCGGGTTGTGGGGCGTACGGTATTAAGAGGGGAGAGTGGTAAAGAATATAAACTTTTGAAAGCGGAAGGTATCACGTTAAATGAACAGATATTTTTGCCGGAATCCGGTCGGATGACTTTTCAACTCTATTTTGAACCCGTGGATGCCGGGGAGAAAAAGGTAGATTACGTGGAGGGGAACCACGAGACAGACTGGCGGATCTGGGGAATCATCTTGGATGAGAAACCGCAAAGGCTGGAACAAGAGAGCGATTGTCTGATTCGTGGGAAGGTGCAGGGACACCTTGTGAGTTCTAGGTTGGTGCTGATGGGGTACAAGGATGACGATCGGATTCAGGAGCCTTATGCTATAATACCCATTCGGAATGGTGAGTTTGAATATGCGTGCAGATTAGGGGAGTGTAAAATGTATTGGCTCGTGTTTACTGATGAGTTAGCAAGAGCAGCCTTTCGGCCGGTGAGTTTTTTTGTTGAACCGGGGGTGATTAATATCTCGATTTTGTCTGAAAATTCGTATGTAGATGCGGAAATTCATGGTGGGAAGATCAATAACCAGTATCAACAATATCAAAAATTAAGTGAAGATAAATTCCATTTTAGTGATTTGTATAATCGATACGAGGCATTAAGTAATCAGAAGCTTTATTTTACACCTAGAGCAATGGAATTGCAAGAATTGATGTCTCTATATTCTAAAGATAAGATGAAATCGGATAGCTTGTATGCAATTTATCAGCAATTAGAAAAGGATAAAAAATTATATACTTCTCAACTGATGGCGTTAAATGAGGAAAGCAAAAATCTGAAGAAGAGAGAACAAAAATGGAAGGAAGAATATATGGCGGAACATCCATCGGTGGCAACTTATTTTTTGTTAATGGATGATTTGATGAGTTTGGTGGATTATCAGGTGCATGGTTTTCCCGAGGAGTTTGATATGTTATCCTTTAAAAATGTACAGGATTTGGAGAGTTTATACAATACCATCTATAAACCCATGTTCCCCGAACATTCATATACAACGTTGGTTGCAACCATGCTTCAGTCGTTAAAGCAAATTGAAGTGGGGGGACGTTATATAGACTTCACCGCCCCGGATTTTGAGGGAAACTCCGTGACTTTATCTGAACAGATAAGAGGGAAAGTGGCTTTGATTGACTTGTGGGCCTCTTGGTGCGGCCCGTGCCGACGGTCGGCGAAGAGTATGATTCCCGTGTATGAAAAATATGAATCCAAAGGTTTCACGATCGTCGGGGTTGCCCGTGAAAAGACGGTACAAACGGCGAAAGCTGCGGCCCTTCAGGACAGTTACCCGTGGTTGAATCTCGTGGAACTCAACGACGCCGGGAACATTTGGTTTAAATATTGTGTCGGTAATTCCGGTGGGGGAACTTTTTTGGTAGATCAAGAGGGTAAAATATTAGCCATCTGTCCGACAGCCGAAGAAGTGGAGCGTATTTTAGAAAAGATGTTGAAGTAGAAAAACAAGATATATGGCGAAACAGGGAACCATACTGGTCGTGGACGACAACAAGGCCGTGCTGAACGCTTTGGAGATGTTGTTGGCAGGAGTGTTCCGGGAAGTGATCACACTCAGAACTCCGAACCAGATCGAAGCCATCCTCGAATCGGGACGGGTAGATGTGGTGTTGTTGGATATGAATTTCTCGGCGGGTATCAATACCGGGAACGAGGGACTTTACTGGTTGTCAAGGATTAAGGAATATGCCGCGGAGATTCCCGTGGTTTTATTCACGGCTTACGCGGATATTGATTTGGCAGTGAGGGCGGTGAAGGAAGGGGCGACAGATTTTGTTGTCAAACCTTGGGATAATGCCAAGTTAGTGGCCACCTTGTTGGCAGCTTACCGTTTGCATGAATCCCGACGGGAAGTGAAACAACTTAAAGCAAAGGAAGAGGTGCTGAAAGGGCAGCTTTCCCCCGAACGGACAGTCGTGTGGGGAGAGTCGGATGTCATGCGTCGGGTACGTCAATTAATTGAAAAGGTGGCGGTCACGGATGCAAACGTGTTGATTACCGGGGAAAACGGTACGGGAAAAGAGATCGTGGCAAGAGAAATTCACGCCCTCTCGGGGCGAAAAGGGGAGGTGATGATCTCCGTGGACATGGGAGCGATCACGGAAACCCTTTTCGAAAGTGAGTTATTCGGTCACGTGAAAGGAGCTTTCACCGATGCACGGGAAGACCGTGTCGGGAAATTCGAGGCGGCAAACAAGGGTACGTTGTTTCTGGATGAAATCGGAAACTTGTCATACGCCCTGCAATCCAAGCTACTGGCAACCCTGCAAAGCCGGAAAGTGATCCGGGTGGGATCGAATAAACCGATTGACGTCAACATCCGTCTGATCTGTGCCACGAATAGCGACTTATCCCGGATGGTCAAAGAAGGCACTTTCCGGGAAGATTTACTTTATCGCATTAACACGATCCATGTGGAAGTCCCCCCGTTACGAGAAAGAGGGAATGACATCCTGTTACTGGCAGAGGCTTTTTTACGGGATTACGGCAGGAAATACCGGAAACCCGATCTGTCCTTTTCTGGCGAGACCCGGCAACGACTGCTGGGATATTCATGGCCGGGAAACGTGCGGGAATTACAGCACACCGTGGAAAAAGCCGTGATTATGTGCGATCGGCAGGTACTCACCCCCGAAGATTTCCTGTTCAAAAGCGAACCGAGCGAGATGGCTCCTTTAGAAACCCTTGAAGATATGGAACGGGAGATGATCCGCAAGGCTTTGGAACGGCACGAGGGCAATTTGTCGGCTGTTGCTTCCCGGCTGGGAATCACCCGGCAAACCCTGTATAACAAGATGAAAAAATTCAATTTGTAACAATAAGATATGATAAGAAACATCACCTTGCGAATATTGGCGTATTTGCTACTTCTGATCGTTTTGGTCGTGGCGACCTGTTATTTTTTGTCGGAAGGTGAGTATATCCCGGGTGTTGCCACGTCAATACTTGCCGTGGGGTGTTGTTTTCGTGTCGTGTGGAATGTCCGATCCGTGAACCGGAAACTGGCTTACTTCTTTCAAGCCTTGGAAAACGACGATTATTCCATTCATTTTCCGGAATATGGCGGTAGCCATTCCGAGCGTTTTCTGAACGGGGTGTTGAACCGTATCAAGGATATTTTGCAGAATACCCGTTTGGAGATACAACAACGGGAGCAATTTTACGAGTTGATCATAAACAGCGTGAGTTCCGGGATCGTGGCGTTGGACGAACGGGGATTCGTGACGCAAAATAATCAAATCGCTTTAAAATTGCTGGGGTTGGAGATATTCACACACGTCAACCAGTTGGAACGAGTGTCCCCGGCCTTAAAACTACTGGTGACGGAAATTCGCCCCGGGGAAAGTCGGCGGGTGACTTTCACGAACGAACGGGGCTCCGTGCAATTATTAGTCAGTGCCTCCCGCATTTTATTAAAAGACAAGCCCATCACCTTGTTAGTCATGAATGACATCGAGAACGAACTCGACGAGAAAGAAATTGATTCTTGGGTACGCTTGATCCGGGTGTTATCGCACGAGATTATGAATTCGATCGCCCCCGTAACTTCTTTGAGCGACACGTTACTTTCCATGCACTCTGATCCGGAAATCACTCCCGACGACTTGAAACGCAACACGGAAAACGGGTTGAAGGTGATTAGTGAAACGGGCAAAGGGTTGATCTCTTTCGTGGAATCCTATCGTAAGTTTACCCGTATTCCTCGGCCTGAACGGGAATTGATCAACTTAAACGAATTTATCCAGCGGGCAGTGATCCTGAGCAGCACGGAACCGAATTTCCCGGAAGTCACGATTGATGTTTGCATTGAACCGGAAGACCTGAAGGTTTTTGCCGATCCGAACCTTATGGGACAAGTCCTTTTAAACTTGATGAAAAACGCATTTTACGCTTTGCGGGGTAGGGAAGATGCCCACATAACTCTCTCCGCCGAACACGGGCCGACGGGAAAGGTGTTGATCCGGGTACGGGACAATGGTCCCGGTATTTCCCCCGAAATCATGAACGAGATATTCGTCCCGTTCTTTACCACTAAAGAAGAGGGATCGGGTATTGGGCTAAGCGTCTCCCGCCAGATTATGCGAATGCATGGCGGCAATCTAAAAGTTTCATCCATAGAAGGTAAAGAAACGGTCTTCACGATTATTATCTGAAAATGATGTTTTATTTTTATTTGAAATCTTGTCGAGAATCAATGTATATCCGTTGAATCCGACAGGATGGATATATTATTGGAAAAGTCTTCTGATTTAAGTTCGGATTCAGAAAAATTTTAACGCTTGTTTCTCTTACAATAATTAACAAAATTTGTATTAGATAGCTATTGTCTAGTTATCATATTGTAAGCCGCTCCCATTCCCCTCCCATTCCGCTCCTATTCCAGTCCAATTAAAATAGAAATGGAATAGTAAATATTTAGTAGATATAAATGAATTTTTACATAGTTAATAACAAATATATAGATAGAATATAGTTTGTAGAGGTAGGAAATGGGGTGTTCCGTTAGCATTTCTTCTCACTTTCACGTCGTAGAGAGGCGTGGTCGGTTCTATGAATCTGCCCATTAACAGACGAAATTGTCGTGAGAGTGCTTGTCGCCATTGTACCTGCTACCGCAGGTGTAGTTGAAAGGCAATATAAATGGCAAAAATACGTTATCTTGATACAGAATATTTTCTTCGTACATTAACGTATAAAGTCAATTCTTCGAATAAAAATACAAAAAATGCATTAACACGACTATTGACATCTGAATATTGTTTGTTAAACTAATTATAAATAATAAGATTAATATTATACATATTATTTTAAAATATATCGGTAATTTGTTATAAAATTTAGAGTTAAAGTAG
>ENA-OURZ01002738-OURZ01002738.1-human-gut-metagenome-genome-assembly--contig:-NODE-2738-length-15939-cov-2.958889_pt1 | contig 15939 bp, 10 predicted proteins | sample MGYA00242073_ERZ509195 | MGnify/ENA primary metagenome ERZ509195 (study PRJEB26280, sample SAMEA2338837) | human gut metagenome | biome: human gut; feature: human-associated habitat; material: faeces...
GCAGGTGGCGGGGGTGATATCCCACCAGGTGGTATAGCAATGGGGGCCGTAATAGCCGCCGAGTTCCTTTGCGGCAAACAGGGCGTCTACTCGATGGACGACCTGCTGAAATAAGATAAGATTAGGACATGGGAAAGATCAAGGCATTCTTCCGTAACAAATGGGTCGGCTTCACGCTCGCCTCGCTGCTCTACACGCTGTGGTTCGTCGTATGGACGGGCAACCTCTGGCTGCTGCTGGGGCTGGTGGTGATCTTCGACCTCTACATTTCGAAGTTCTTCTACCGCTACGTGTGGTGCCACAACGTACGCCTCTGCCAGCGGAGCAAAACCTACAAGACCGTCTACGAATGGGTCAACGCCATCATCTTCGCCACGGTGGTGGCGTCGCTGGTGCACATCTTCATCTTCCAGATGTACGTCATCCCCACCTCGTCGATGGAAAAGTCGCTGCTGATCGGCGACTACCTCTACGTGAGCAAGGTGACCTACGGCCCGCAGATGCCCAACACGCCGCTGTCGTTCCCGTTCGTACACCACACGATGCCTTTCTCGCAGACGAAAAAATCGTTTTCCGAGGCGGTCAAGTGGCCGTACCACCGACTCAAGGGATTGCGCAGGATCAAACGCAACGACGTGGTGGTCTTCAACTTCCCGGCGGGCGACACCGTACTGCTCGAAAACCAGGCGGTAACCTACTACGACGTGCTGCGCGGCTACGAAGAGTCGTTCGGCAAGGAGGAGGGACGCAAGCGCCTCGCGGAGAAGTACACCATCGTCAGCCGCCCGGTGGACAAGCGCGAGAACTACATCAAGCGCTGCGTCGCCATCGCGGGCGATTCGCTCGAAGTGCGCGACGGGCAGGTGTGGGTCAACGGATCGCCTCAGGAGCCGTTCCCCGGCATCCAGTACCAGTATGTCGTACAGGTCACTTCGCCCCTGACGCAATATGCCCTCGACAACCTCGGCATCACCGAATACACGGGCAACGGCTCGATGTACTACATGTTCCTCACGGACGAGGCGGCCGAAAAGGTCAGAGCGCTCGGCAACGTGCTCTCCGTGCGCCGTTATATCTACACGCCCAACACGGACGTTTTCCCGCAGTGGGCGGAACCGCGCTGGAGCCAGGACAACTACGGGCCGATCTGGATTCCGCAGAAGGGCGCCACGGTGCAGCTCACGGCCGAAAACCTGCCCCTGTACCGCCGCATCATCGAAACCTACGAAGGGCATGAGCTCGAAGAACGCGACGGGCGCATCTACATCGACGGCGCCGAGGCCGGCAGTTACACGTTCGGCATGGATTACTACTGGATGATGGGCGACAACCGCCACAATTCGGCCGACTCGCGCTTCTGGGGCTTCGTGCCCGAAGACCACATCGTCGGCAAGGCTTCGTTCGTATGGCTGTCGCTCGACGCGAACAAGTCGTTCCCGTCGAATATCCGCTGGGAGCGCCTCTTCAAGAAAGTACGCTAAAGGGTGGAAGCAGGGGACAGCTATCTAACGATCGCGGCGCCCGCCGAGGCGGCATCGAGGGAGCGGAGCAGCAAATTCCTCGCCTATGCCTATCCCGTGCAGGACGAGGGACAGATACGCGAAATACTCGACGCCCTGCGCAAGAGATACTACGACGCCACACACCATTGCTATGCGTGGAGGCTCGGGCCCGGGGGTGAGCATTTCCGCGCCAATGACGACGGGGAGCCTTCGGGGACGGCCGGACGGCCGATCCTCGGACAGTTGCTCGCGAACTCGCTGACGGACTGCCTGGTGGTGGTCGTCCGCTATTTCGGCGGCACGAAACTGGGCGTCCCGGGGCTGATCGCAGCCTACCGGGAGTCGGCGGCCGCGGCGATCGGGGCCGCCCGGATCGTGGAGCGCACCGTCGACCGCACCGTCCGCGTGGATTTCCCCTACATCGTCCTGAACAACATCATGCGCGTCGTGAAGGAGCAGCAGCCGAAAATCGTATCGCAGGAGTTCGACAACCTGTGCACGATGGTCTTCGCCATCCGCGAAAGCCGTGCGGCGGAACTGATTGAAAAACTGAAAAAAGCCGGGGGATCCGTCCCCGAAGAGCAATAAATGGCACACGAAAAATCCATCTATATCAAAGGTGCGCGGGTGCACAACCTCAAGAATATCGAGGTGGAGATCCCGCACGAAAAGCTGGTCGTCGTCACGGGCCTGTCGGGCTCGGGAAAATCGACGCTGGCCTTCGACACGATCTTCGCCGAAGGGCAGCGCCGCTATGTCGAGAGCCTCTCGGCCTATGCGCGCCAGTTCCTCGGGAAAATCAGCAAGCCCGACGTGGACATCATCACGGGCATCGCGCCGGCCATCGCCATCGAGCAGAAGGTCAACACGCGCAATCCCCGTTCGACGGTGGGTACCACGACCGAAATATACGACTACCTGAAGCTGCTCTACGCCCGCATCGGGCACACCTTTTCGCCCGTGTCGGGGCAGGAGGTGCGCTGTTACAGCGTGGACGACGTGGCGGCCTACATCCAGCAGCAGGGCGAGGGCGGCCGCGTCGTGATCGCAGCGCCGCTCACGCTGGGCAGGGGGCAGGGGATCATCGAGAAACTCACGCTGCTGCTCTCCGACGGCCTGATGCGCGTCTGGACGAAGGGCGAAACGCGGCTCATCGAGGATATCCTGCCCCAGGTCGACGAAAAGACCCGGGCGGAGGATATCCTCGTGGTCATAGACCGGGCACGCATCGCCGCGGACGACGATACGCAGACCCGCATGCGGGACTCCGTAGCCCGGGCGTTCTCCTACGGCGAGGGGATCTGCACGGTCATCACCGACAAGGGCGCCACGGAGTTCTCGTCGCGCTTCGAGGCCGACGGCATCCAGTTCGAACACCCCTCGGAACACCTTTTCAGCTTCAACAACCCGCTGGGGGCATGTCCCCGGTGCGAGGGGTACGGCAAGGTGATCGGCATCGACGAAGACCTGGTGATCCCCGACAAGAGCAAGACCATCTACGAGGACGCCGTGGCCTGCTGGCGCGGCGAGACGATGCGCAAGTGGAAGGAGCAGCTGGTAGAGAACGCCTACAAGTTCGATTTCCCGATCCATACGCCGTTCCATGAACTGACGCAGGAGCAGAAACGCCTGTTGTGGCGCGGCAACGAATATTTCCACGGGCTGGACGACTTTTTCGCCTACATCGACTCGGAACGCCGCAAGATCCAGTTCCGCGTGATGAAAGCCCGCTATACGGGCAAGACCACCTGCCCCGAATGCGGCGGCAGCCGCCTGCGCAGGGAGGCACTCTACGTGAAGGTGGGCGGCAAGACCGTCGCCGACCTGGTGGTGATGCCGGTCGACGAACTGATCGCGTTCTTCGCCGGGCTGGAACTGGACGGGCACGACACGAAGACCGCGGCGCGAATCCTCGTGGAAATCCGCAACCGCCTGCAATACCTGGCCGACGTGGGGCTGGGCTACCTGACGCTCGACCGCCTTTCGTCGACCCTATCGGGCGGCGAAAGCCAGCGCATCAACCTCTCGACGTCGCTGGGCAGCAACCTCACGGGGTCGCTCTACATCCTCGACGAGCCTTCGATCGGCCTGCACCCGCGCGACACGAACCGCCTGATCAAGGTCTTGCAGCAACTGCGCGACCTAGGCAACACGGTGATCGTCGTGGAGCACGAGGAGGAGGTGATCCGCGCCGCCGACTACATCGTCGACATCGGCCCCAAGGCGGGCTACAACGGCGGCGAGGTGGTCTTCAGCGGCACGCTGCCCCAACTGCTCAAAAGCAGGAAGAGCCTCACGGCCGACTACCTGACCGGGCGCCGCGCGATAGCACCCCCCGCCACCGAACGCGGCTGGAGCAACTCGATCCTCATCGAAGGGGCGCGTGAGAACAACCTGCGCAACATCGACGTGCGGATTCCGCTGGGCGTCATGACCTGCATCACGGGCGTGAGCGGCAGCGGCAAGTCGTCGCTGGCCAAGGGCATCCTTTACCCGGCGCTGCGGCGCCTGCTCTTCGACACGGGCGTCAAGCCCGGCGACTTCGACGGCATCGGCGGCGACGTGCAGCTGCTCAAATCGGTCGAGATGGTCGACCAGAACCCCATCGGCAAGTCGTCGCGTTCGAATCCCGTGACCTACATCAAGGCCTACGACGAAATCCGGCGGCTGTTCGCCGACCAGCCCTACGCCCAGCATACGGGACTGGGGGCGTCGTCCTTCTCGTTCAACATCGCGGGAGGCCGCTGCGAAGAGTGCCAGGGCGAGGGGGTCATCAAGGTCTCGATGCAGTTCATGGCCGACGTCGAACTGGTGTGCGAGGCCTGCGGCGGCAAGCGTTTCCGCGACGAGATACTCGAAGTGAAATACCGCGGCAAGTCGATCTACGACGTGCTGGAGATGACCGTCGATGACGCCATCGCGTTTTTCGGCGAGGACAGAAAGGACTCGACCTGCAAACGCATCGTCGAACGGCTCAAACCGTTGCAGGACGTGGGGCTGGGTTACATCAAGCTCGGGCAGTCGTCGTCGACCCTTTCGGGCGGCGAGAGCCAGCGCGTGAAGCTGGCATCGTTCCTGACCAAGGACAGCGCCCAGGGCGGCGTGATGTTCATCTTCGACGAGCCGACGACGGGGCTGCATTTCCACGACATCAACAAGCTGCTGGCGGCATTCAACGCCCTGATCGAACGGGGGCACACGATCGTCATCGTGGAGCACAACATGGACGTCATCAAATGCGCCGACTGGGTCGTCGACCTCGGACCCGAAGCCGGCACGGGCGGCGGCAGGGTCGTATTCGAGGGCACGCCCCGCAACCTGGAGCAATGCCCGGCGAGTTACACGGGAAAATACCTCCGCCTGCGTACGAAATTATAACGAACACCGCCCCTGTAAAGGCGGAAATTCCCCGACAAGCAACAACAATGGAATTCTTCACATACCGACTCCCCAACGGCATCAGGGGCATCCACCGCCAGGTGAAAAGCAACGTGGCGCACTGTGCGCTGGTCATCAACGCCGGCAGCCGCGACGAGCATCCCGACCAGTACGGGCTGGCGCATCTGACCGAACATGCGTTTTTCAAAGGCACGCAGCGCCGCCGTGCCTGGCAGGTCAACTGCCGGCTGGAAAACCTCGGCGGCGAGCTCAACGCCTTCACCACCAAGGAGGACACGACCATACACGCCACGACGCTGCGCGGCGACTTCCCCAGGGCGGCCGAACTGATCGCCGACGTAGCCTTCCGCTCGACCTTCCCCGAGCGGGAACTGGAACGCGAAAAGGAGGTGATCGCGGACGAGATAAACACCTACAAGGATTCGCCTGCCGACCTGATCTACGATACGTTCGAGGACATGCTCTTCGCAGGGTCGGAGCTGGGGCACAACATCCTGGGGCGCAAGAATGCGCTCGCACGCTACGACGGGGAGGCGATACGCGCCTTCACGGGCCGCACGCACACCACCGACCAGATGGTATTCTCGTCGATCGGCAACTTCTCGGCCAAGACGGCCGAGACCGTCGCAGCGCGCTATTTCGCGCAGCAGGCGGCCACGACGCGCGGATTCGTCCGGGCCGCGACCGCACCCCGGCCGCCGTTCGAGAAGACCGTGGTGAAGCATACCCACCAGACCCACTGCATCATCGGCGGCCGCGCGTACGGCATCGGCGAAGAGAAACGCCTGCCGCTGGCCCTCGTGACCAATATTTTGGGCGGGCCGTGCGCCAATTCGCTGCTGAACGTCGTGGTGCGCGAGAAGAACGGGCTGTCGTACAACATCGAAGCCAGCTACACGCCGTACAGCGACTCGGGCATCGTGGCGATCTACTTCAGCTCCGAAAACGGCAATACGGCGCAGTGCATCGACCTGATCGAAGGGGAACTGCACAGGCTGCGCACGACGCCGCTCACCGCACGCCAGCTGTCGATGGCGAAAAAACAGTTCATCGCACAGCTGGCCATATCGAGCGAGAGCAACGAAGGGTACATGCTGGGGGCCGGAAAAAGTTTCCTGACGCACGACGACGTGGATACCATGGAACAGGTCTACGCCAAAGTGCGCGCACTGACCGCCGCACAGCTCACCGAGGTCGCCGAAGAGGTTTTCTCCGGCATGTCGAGACTCATCTATAAATAGAGATATGGAAAAGGAGATCGTATTCGTCCTGCTCGACGATTTCGCAGACTGGGAGGCGGCATTCCTCGCCCCGGCGCTGCGGGCGGGCACGATGCCGGGACGCCCGGCATCCTACGGCGTGAAATACATGACCCCCGACGGCCGTCCCGTCCGGTCGATCGGCGGGTTGCGGGCCGCGGCCGACTGCGACGCCTCGGCGCTGCCCGAAGCGTGCGCAGGGCTGATCCTCGTCGGGGGTATGCAGTGGCAGTCGGAGGCGGCGCAACGGATCGTGCCGCTCGTGGGCGAGGCGCTGGCACGCGGGATCGTCGTCGGCGCCATCTGCAATGCCGTGTCGTTCATGGCCGCACACGGCTTCCTGAACGGTGTCCGGCACACGGGCAACACCCTCGGAATGCTGCAAAAGTGGGGCGGGGCGAACTACACGGGCGAGGAGCTCTACGAGGAGCGCCAGGCCGTGCGCGACGGCAACGTCGTAACGGCCAACGGCACCGGACAACTGGAATTCACCCGCGAGTGCCTGCTCGCCCTCTCGGCCGACACCCCCGAGGCCATCGAAGCGTCGTACAAGTTCAACAAGGAGGGATTTTGCGGCAGATAATGGACGCGCTCGAACAATACATCCACGACCACACCTCGCCCGAAGAGGAGTTGCTGCACGAGCTCGACCGTGCGACCAACCTGCGGGTCGTACAGCCCCGCATGTTGTCGGGCCATATACAGGGGCGCCTGCTGGAGATGCTCGTGCGGATGCTCCGGCCGCGGCGCATCCTCGAGATCGGCACCTTCACGGGGTATTCGGCGCTCTCGATGGCCGCAGGGCTCGAAGAGGGCGGGGAACTGCACACCATCGAGGTGGAGGACGAGCTGGAAGAACTGGCGCAATCCTTTTTCGACCGCAGCCCGCACGGCGCGAAGATCCGGCTGCACATCGGTTCGGCACTCGACATCGCCCCGGCGCTGGGCATGGAATTCGACCTGGTATTCATCGACGGGGATAAACGCGAGTATCCGGACTACTACCGGATGCTGATGGGGGACGGCGGCACCGCCCCCCTGGTTCACAGCGGCTCGGTGCTGGTCGCGGACAACATCCTCTGGTCGGGCAAGGTCGTGCAGCCCATAGCCCGCAGCGACCGCCACACGCAGGCCGTGGTGGAGTTCAACCGCATGGTCTCCGAAGACCCGCGGGTCGAAAACGTGATCATCCCCCTGCGCGACGGGCTGAACCTGATACGGGTAAAATAAGCCGGGAAATAGAAATTTCGGGCGTAAATGTGTTCAAAGTAGGAATTTTTTTCTTAACTTGACATAACCAAAAACGCCCCACCATGAAAAAACCCTCCCTGTTGTCGCTCATAGCGGCATTTGCGTGCGTCGCTCTGTACGCCCAAACCCCCGATTACCGGTTCGGAAAAGTTTCGGCCGAAGAACTCCGCATGACGAGCTATGACAAAGACCCCGATGCCGCCGCCGTCTACCTCTACGAGGAGAACAGCCTCTTCTACCAGATCGACAGGGAAATCGGCCTCACGAGCGATTACCGAGCCCGTATCAAGATCCTCAAATCCGACGGGACGGATCAGGCCAATGTGAGCATCCCCTACACGGACGAATATTCCGTCAGGGAGAGCGTGTTCGGAATAGATGCCGTTGCCTACAACCTGGTCGACGGCAAGATCGTGAAGACCCCGCTCAAAAAACAGTACATCTTCACCGAGCAGGTCGGCGAGAACCACAAACTCGTCAAATTCTCGATCCCCGAAGTGCGCGAAGGCACCGTCATCGAGTACAAATTCCGCAAGACGTCGAAGAATCCCACCTACATCCCGTCGTTCCGCTTCCAGCACGACATACCCGTAGCCCGCTGCCACATGCAGGCCCTGATCCCCGAATTCTTCAAGTTCAACCTCAACCTCAAAGGCTACATCAAGGTCAATATCGAAGACGGGAGCACGAACGGTTCGGTCGGCAGCGGTTCGGACATGATCTCATTCAACGTCCGCGAAATCAAGGCCGATGCCACGGACATCCCGGCGCTCAAACGCGAGGCGTACGTCTGGTGCCTGAACGATTTTCGGTCGATGCTCGAATTCGAGCTGTCGCAGATCGCCTTCCCGGGCATCCCCATACGCAGTTACACCTCCACATGGGAGAACGTGAACGATATGCTGAAGAAAAGTTCGTTCGACACCCATTGCCGCATCGGCAACCCGTTCAAGGACGAGGTCGCCGCGATAAAGGCCGGGGAAGGCAGCCCCGGGGAGAAAATCCACGCGGTGCTGCGCCTCGTACAGTCCAAAATGAAATGGAACGAAAAGTACCGCCTCTTCTCGCAGGGGCCGCGGACCGCAGCAGGCAAGGGCACCGGGTCGAGTGCGGACATCAACTTCGTGCTGATGGCCGCCCTGAAGGACGCCGGGTTCCAGGTCACCCCCATCCTGCTCAGCCCCCGCCATATGGGGCGCATCCCCTATACGCATCCTACGATCGACGGCATCAACGCCTTCGTAGTGCGCGTGTCGCTCGACGAAGGGAAATACGCCTACGTCGACGGTACGAACCCCAACTCGGACATCGACCTGCTGCCCACCGAACTGCTCGTCGACCGCGCGCGGGTCTACGGGGTCAACGGCGACAACGGCTGGTGCGACCTCACGGGAATCGCCAAGAACGCCTCGGTCATCAACATGATCCTCAAGCTCGACACCGAAGGCACGGTCAGCGGCGAATTCATCGAACAGCATATCAACCAGCCGGCACTCCAGGCCAATACGGCCTATACCGAGGCAAAATCGAAGGAGGAGTACGTCGAAAGCCTGGAGAAGGAACACGGCATCCAGATCGAAGAACTGCACCTCGAAGGAACGGGCACGAAAAAACTCGTCCGGAAATACAGGATTTCCAGCCAGCCTTCGGGCACGGACGAATTCCTGTACGTGAACGCGACGATCATCCCCTTCATGTCGACGAACAGGCTCAATGCGCAGTCCCGCACGCTGCCCATCGAGTTCTCGCACCCGATGGTCTATTCGATCCGCTGCTCGCTGGAGCTGCCGGAAGGGTATACGGTCGAAGAAATGCCCCAAAACATCAATATATTCGCCTATGAAAAGGGCGCAAACTGCAAATACATCGCCCAGGCCGTAGGCAAATTCATACAGTTCAACTTCCAGTACTCCATGGAACGGATCATCTACCTGCCGTCGGAATTCGACAACCTCAACTCTTTCTTCGGCATGGTCGCAGACCTGAGCAACAGCCAGTTCGTAATCCGCAAAAACACCCCGCAGTCATGATGCGCAGCATGTTTGCCGCCCTGCTGGGCGTGGCCTGCGCCTGTATGGCACGGGCACAAGTGCCCGGCATCCCGGATTCGCTGCTGAAAAACAGCGACGCCGTGGCCCGGCTCATGTCCGTGGATTTCGTCTACAACACCCCGACCTCGGCCTCGGCCAAGTTCGTCGAAGAGACTACCATACTGAACAATACGGCCACCGACAAGGGCTCCTTCACCTGTTATGTCAGCCCGACGAGCAGCCTGAAAAACTTTTCGGGGACGCTCTGCGACGCACAGGGGCGCACGCTGCGCAAGTTCAAGCGCTCAGACCTGAAATACACCGAATTTTCGGGCGGGAGCCTCGCCTCGGACATTGCGACCTACTACCTGGAGGTCTACGCCCCGTCGTACCCCTACACGGTACGTTACGAATATGAAATGGCCTACAAGAACGGGCTCTTCAACTTCCCGACATTCATCCCGGTGGGTTCGAAGGGCACGGCCCTCGAAAAGGGAGTCTACACGGTCTCCGTCCCCGCCGGGATGCAGTTCCGCTACAAAGGCCTCCACATCGGCGCCCCCGCGAAGGAGTCTGCCGACGGCCGCGACATCTATCGCTGGGTGCTGAAGAACGTACCGGCCATAAAACCGGAACCCGCGTCGCCCCCGATCCTGGATCTCGTGCCGTTGGTATTCGCCGTGCCCGAGGAGTTCGAATATGAAAAGACACGGGGCAGCATGCGCGACTGGGCATCGTACGGTGCATGGCAATGCGGACTGTTGGAAGGACGCGCCCGGCTCCCGGAAGCGCTTCGGGCCGAGGTGCACCGCCGCACGGACGGCCTGGCGACCGACCGCGAGAAAGTCCGCGCCCTGTACGATTACTTGGGAGAATCGACCCGTTACGTCAGCATCCAACTCGGCATCGGCGGCCAGCAGCCGGCAACGGCCGAAGAGGTTTTCAAGACTAAATTCGGCGACTGCAAAGCCCTCTCCAACTACATGCACGCCATGCTCGGAGAGTGCGGCATCGAATCGGATTATGCCATCATCCACACCAGCCGCCGGAGGATGTCGCCCGATTTCGCATCGCCCGACCAGGCCGACCATGCCATCCTGCGCGTACCCCTCGCACGGGATACGCTATGGCTTGAATGTACGAACACCGAGGTGCCGTTCGGCTACATACACCGAAAAATCGCCGGGCACGACGCAATCGTCTTCCGCAACGGCACGGGCGAATTGGTCACGCTGCCGCAGTATGCCGACTCGCTGAACAGGATGGTACAGGAGGTCGAAATCACGATCTCGGAGGATGGGTCGGCCGAGGGACACATCACCGAACGGTACGAGGCGGGACAGTATGAACAGTTGATGGAATTCCCGAAAATGGATGAGCGGAAACGCACCGATTACCTGCTCGGCGAGCTGAAAATCCCGATGGTGAAGGTGACCGGGATCACCTGCGACGAACGCAAGGAAGCGCTGCCGTCGATCGAGGTAGGCTACGTGATCGGGTCGCCCAAATATTTCAACATCACGGGTAACCGCTGCTTCGTGCCCCAGACGCCGTTCACGAACCTGCCGCAGTACCGCGACAAGGAGCGGCACCACGACATTTACCTCGGGATGGGCTATTCGGACATCACCACCGTCAGGATCCGGGTACCCGAAAACATGCAGGTCGAAGCCCACCCCAAACCATGCAGCGTCACGGAGCCGTTCGGCAGCTACTCGCTGAAAGTCGAAGTCGAAAAGGGGCTGATAACCATCGAACAGCGCACACGCATACACGCCGGAACCTATCCCCGCGGAATGTTCGGCCAATACCGCGATTTCGTGACGGGACGTGCCAAGGCATTCAACGCCAACATCGTGCTGAAAAAACAATAGCAAGAAATACGGGTTTGTTTCTGTTTCCCGCTCCGCCGCATATCGGGGAGCGGGATTTTTTCGTACCTTTCGGGAAAAATCAGCAACGATGGAACTGAGCGAATTGCAGCAACGGGTAGACGCATGGATCAGGCAGTACGGCGTGCGCTACTTCAGCGAGTTGACGAATATGGCCGTGCTCACCGAAGAGGTGGGGGAGCTGGCACGCATCATGGCACGCAAATACGGCGACCAGTCGTTCAAGGAGGGGGAGAAATGCAACCTCGCCGACGAAATGGCCGATGTACTATGGGTACTGGTATGCCTTGCGAACCAGACGGGTGTAGACCTCACGGCAGCAGTGGAAGCGAATTTCGCCAAGAAAACCTCACGCGACAAAGAGCGGCACCTGCACAATCCGAAGCTCTGATCCCGAAAAGCCGCCTGCCCCCGCAAACGGCCGAAGGGGTCGCTCCAAAATATCTGCCACAAAAAATAGGACGATTCGACTCCGGAGAATAGCCCCCGGCGAGCCGCACCGAACCCTTCACGGGAAACCACCGCAACGGGTCGCCCCGAAGTGTCAGCCACAAAAAATAGGACGATCCGCCCCCGGAGAACCAATCCCGGGTGACGGTTCCGAAGAACCGACCTGAAAACTGCCCGCCCCGTCAGGGGCCGATCCGAAACCACAACTGCACCGCACCGCGGCACAAAACACCCCGCACAGGGCCAAGGCCTCCGTACGGGGTGTCCGCTTATGGTAAATCGGTAAACCGGCCGTTGTCAGCCGTGCGCCGGCGGGCGTCGGCCTGGGGTGGCGATCCGGTTAACGGAGGACGGAAAGCGGTCTGCCGGCGGTCTGAGGCGGCGATCCGGGGTGCCGGATACCGGACACCGGCCAACTGCCAACGGGCGGCGGCAGGGTGTTCGACTATCGGGAAACGTGGGGTTCGGCTTCGGAAATCTTCAGCGGGACGGCCCGCATGACCACCTGGCGCTGGGCATCGGAAAGCTCTCCGTAAGGCTTCCCGAACTGCCGCTGCGCCAAGTGGGTACGGATATCGTCGAATGCCTGCGCAATGCGGTTCTGAACATCGAGATAACTGTCGAACGGGGTGTCGCTCGCCGTCTGCAACGATACGATCCCCTGGCTCACGGGGTATTCCATCTTCCCGCCGCCCGGTAGGTCGAATTCCGTCACCACCTTCTCGGCCAGCCCGGGGTCGTCGGACACATTGCGTACAAACGCCCCAACGCGCGACGTGAGCTCACGGGGGTCGATGAGCTCCAATACGTCAGCCGTCCCGACCATCATCTTCCCGTTCCCGTTTAGCAGCACCAGAAAAACATTGCGCTCCTTGACCCGGATCTCAGACCGTACCGTAGAGCTATCTTCCGCCGCGGCATTGCCAGGCACGACCGCCAGCACGTCGGCAACCACATTTACGCCCGGGGAAGAAGCGGAGCGGGGCGGCAGCATGCGCATAACCATGCGCTCATCGGTTCCGTTATACATGACCCGCAGGATATTGGCAGCACGCAAGGCTTGTTTTATGTCGGTCACAACGCCCATTTTCGCCTCTTTCCCTGCTATAATCCAGGCCCCGACATCGGCGGGCGAACGGTCGCCGCGCCAAGCCACGAGCTTCGGCTCCAGCTCGGCAACGGATACGGGGCCTCCGTTCAGCAGGATATTGCCATCGGGCAATACCTGTATCAGGGCGGTATTCAGCGATGTTTCCATAACATTTTCCATCTCGCGGCTCCAGCCGAGGCCGGAATCGCCGGCCAGGAAACGATACCATTTACCGAAGGAAAGCATGGAAGCATTGCTGAAACCGGCATCGAAGCACTCGAAGTTCCGGCCGGCAGGGTTCACGACCAGGCTGTCGCAGCGTATTTCCGTAAGCACATCTTTCAAGGCCGGGTCGGGCGTTTCATCCCGGAAGCGGGCTTGTACGTTACCGGCGAATATCATTGTCCGGACATCCGACGGATAGGCCCTGTCAGAGCGGAGCACCTCCAGTTGCCCCGCGGCACCGAAGGTCACGGTCTTGCCGACGAGGGCAGCAGGGCTGCCGGATGCGTCGGACGTCAGGAGCACCTGCATGTCCGCACGGTCGGACTCGGGAAGTTTGGCGCGTTCGGCCGCGACATAGCCCGCCAGTCGGTCGATGGATACGGGACGCCCGTTGAACGTCACCGTCCCGTCGGCGGAGATATGGATACGGGAGGCAGTGCCCGGCTCGGCAGATCCGGAGGTTTTGGTCGTAAAGCTGCAAAGCATCATCATCCCGGCCACCACGGGGATGGCCGCACCGAAGCGCACGAATGCGAACCGGCGCCTTGTGAATTGTGTCATCATGGCAAATCGTTTTTTTGTGAGTGAATGATTCAACCCGCAGGCTATATCCGGATTATAACCGAAGAGTTGACGGAAAATGATCGTCCTGTATTCCGTGAGGCCGTACCCCGCATCGAGCACGTCGCGGTCGGCCTCCCACTCCTGCACCTCCGAAAGCCAGCGCCCGGCGATCCAGACAAAGGGATTGAACCAGAAGACGCTGCGCACCAGTTCGAGCGCGATGCGTTCGGCGGAGTGGCGGTGGCGCACATGGCTCGCCTCGTGGCAGACCACGATCTCGCGGCGGCGGCCTTCGTAACCCTCACCCAGAAATACCGTCCGCAGAAACGAAAAGGGCGTCCCGACGCGAGGATTCTCCGCTACGGCATATGCGCCGCAATCGGTGATCCGCGAACGGCGGCGCAGACGTCTGATCCCGAGGATGCGCACGGCAAGGATCGCAAGCGACACCGCGACAGTCAGCAGGTACAACGCGGCCACGGCGATGCGTGCCACGCGTCCCCAGTCGGTGGCAGGGGCCGTTGTGCGTACGACGGCGGCCGGCTGGCCCGCCTCCGCGACGAAAGGTTCTTCGGCAGGCGGGACGGCCTGTGAGGCAACCAGCGGCAGCGGATCGGCCTCCGTACGGGCGGGGTAGAGGGGGATATCGAGCGCGGGGATCGCCGCCGAAAGCAGCATTGCCGCCACGAGGTAACGGCGACAGGCCGCGAAAGAGACTTTGCGGACGAGCAGCAGCCGGTAGAATGCCAGCAGCATACCGCTGCAAAAGAACACTTCGAGCAGGTACAGGGCGGGGGATTTCATCATTTGCGGTTTTTGAGCATGTCCAGAATGGCGTCGGTCTCCTCAAGCGAAATGGCCTTGTGTTCGGAGAAGAACGACACCAGCCGGCTGACGGAACCGCCGAAAAAATTATTCAGCACGGTGTCCATATAGCGGCGCGCATAGTCGTCCTTCGAGACGACGGGGTAGTATTCATGGGTCTTGCCATAGGCCTTGTGTGCGACGAAGCCCTTTTTTTCGAGAATGCGGACGATGGTCGAAACGGTATTGTAGGCGGGTTTGGGTTCGTCCATCTCGTCGAGGATGCCGTGTACGACGGCGGCGCCCCTGTTCCACAATACCTGCATGATCTCCAGTTCGGCACGGGTCAGTTCCTGCGGCCGGTTCTTTACTATTCCTGTCATAACTATACCTTTAGTTGATTTACCTGCAACGAAGATAAAACTAATATTTTAGTTATACAACTATTTTTTTAATTATTTTGCCGGAAAATAAAAAAACTGCCCGCAATGCAATGCGGACAGGGTATCGGGCGAAGGGCAGCCCCGGGGCTATTCAGCCAACTCGACGCAGATCGCACCGTATTTACCCGCCAGCCCGTAGATTTGCACGGCCTCGACGGGCAGCATGTAGAAATAGCGCATGGGCACTGCGGCATCCACCGAAAAAGCGCCGGTATGGCAGATTTTCAGCCACGCCCCGATCGTCGAGGGCCGGCCGCAGAAGACCACCAGGGGTATCCGGTCGGGGTATACATCCCCGATGACAACCCCCTGGTCGGTATCGTACCGTGCCATTGTCCCGCGGTCGGTATGGACTTCGAGCGTGCGCAGGAACAGCCCGTCGATAAACTGGAAGATACTGCCCGGAACCCGCTCCCCGTCGAGCAGATAAACGGCGTCGGGCGGCAACGTACGCCAAAGTTCCTTGGGAACCTTGAATAGGGAGACCTCGCCTCCGGCCCTGCGCACCGAATCGTATTCGTCGCGCAGCGTGTAGGCGGCGATATGCTTTGGGGTACTGCGCCACTTGTGTCCGGGCTCGTCGTATACACCGTCGGCCCACGTATATCCCGCAACGTTGCCCAGCAGGTGCGGACGTACGCCTTTTTTCCGGTTACGTTCGGTAAAGAATTTCAGCAAACGCACCTTCTCGCGCCGGGTAGTGTCCGACAACCGCATCCGACGGTTTTTAGCCTTCACCTTACGCACGTTCCACAATGTCACCGCATCGTATGCCGCAGCTTCGGTCGTACGCCGCCGGTTGAGTTTATAAGCGAACAGACGCGCGGCGGCCGATTCCTCGGCCGCAAAAGCGAGGGAGGGCAGATCGGCGATCGCTTCCTGCCGCGCCTCGTCGAAGCGCAGCTGCGCTTCGGGTCTGAGAGGTTCCTGCGCCGCCGCACTCCCCATATATATACATGCCGCAGCCAAAGCCGCCGTACGGATAAACATATTTTTCATTTCAAAAGCTACTAAAATTTTAGTAAAAGTA
>ENA-OURZ01002747-OURZ01002747.1-human-gut-metagenome-genome-assembly--contig:-NODE-2747-length-15915-cov-2.957692_pt1 | contig 15915 bp, 15 predicted proteins | sample MGYA00242073_ERZ509195 | MGnify/ENA primary metagenome ERZ509195 (study PRJEB26280, sample SAMEA2338837) | human gut metagenome | biome: human gut; feature: human-associated habitat; material: faeces...
CCGCCGTAATTCAGGGCGATGTTGAGCTTGAGTCCCTTGTTGTCCTTCGTGCGCTCCATGGCGCGCAGCGCGGTTTCCCGCTGCAAATCCGGCACGGCAGACAGATCCCCCAGCATCCGGATGAAGACGCCCTTGCGGTCGAGCTCGTCGATCTTTTTGTTGAAGTATTCGACGATCAGCCCCATCAGCGCGGCAACCTCGTCCTTAGGACGCGCCCAGTTTTCCGTCGAAAAGGCAAACAGCGTCAGCGCCTCGATTCCCCACCCACCGCAGGCCTCGATGATGGGCTCCAGCGCCTCAACGCCTGCGCGGTGCCCGAAGGCTCTGGGCATTCCCCTTTTTTTCGCCCAGCGGCCGTTTCCGTCCATGATGACGGCGACATGCCGCGGCATTAACTCCGCCGGGATGGGCAGTTCACTCATGCTTTTCCTCTTCCTCCGCCGTATCGTCAAAAAACGAGACGGTCAGGCGCACCGTCCCTGCGAAACACGCGGCGCGCACCACGCGCGCCGCGCCCGTTTTATCCGGCCTGCGGGGCGGGCGGGTGAACTCCACCTCGCAATTCTTCCCCGCAAGCAGCGCCTTGGCCTGCGCAAGCGGCAGGCCGAGGACAGCTTTCATCATACCGCCATGAGCTCCTTTTCCTTGTCCGCGGTCACGGCATCCACTTCCTTGACGATCTTGTCGGTCGCCTTCTGGATCTTATCCTCGGTGGTCTTCTGCTCGTCTTCGGTAATGAGATTGTCCTTTTTCATCTTTTTGATCTGGTCGTTGGCCTCGCGGCGGATCGAGCGGATGGCGATCTTGCATTCCTCAGCCAGCTTGCGGGTCTGCTTGACGAGATCCTTTCTGCGTTCTTCGGTCAGCTCCGGCATCAGCAGGCGAATCACCTTGCCGTCATTGGAGGGATTGATCCCCAGGTCGGACTTCTGGATCGCCTTCTCGATGGCCTTGAGCATGCTCTGCTCCCAGGGCGCAATCTGGATGATGCGCGGATCGGGGATGGAGACGTTGGCCACCTGGTTGATGGGGGTGGGGGTGCCGTAATAATCCACCAAAATGCGGTCGAGAAGCTGGGGGTTGGCGCGTCCGGCGCGCATGGAAGTCAGCTCTTTTTTATAGACAGCAACGGATTTGTTCATTTTTTCAAGCATGGTATCGACGACCTCTTTGGTCATAGAAAAGCGCCTCCTCTGCAATCAAGTCGGTTTTATCACCTATATTGTATATAATTTGCCGCACAGTGGCAAGTCCTTTTGAAAAAAGATGTGTGAATAAAGTTTGATTCCGAAGGCGAAATCTGCTATGCTGAAAAGCGGAAACCGAGAGATTGTTTCGTCTTTTACGGAGGATTCTCATGCAGAAAACGTTGTTTTTTGATCTCTATTTTACGCTGATCGTGCCCGCGGTGATTCCGGGGCGGAACGAGTGGGACTATCTCGGCATCACACAGCCGGAATGGAACGCCTTTGCTGAGACCGAGGAACGCTGCGCGCTGGCGGATTCCGGCGCGATCGAAACGCCCCGCTCCCTGACCGAGGAAATCGCCCGCTGGGGAAATCTGTCGCTTTCGGATGAAGATCTGGACGAGCTGACCCGTCGGCGCATCGAACGCTTCCGCGCAACGCTGATGGATGTAGACCCGACGATCCTGCAAACGCTGAAAATACTGAGGGACGCAGGCTACAAAATGTGCCTGGTCAGCAATGCGGATGTGGTCGATACGCTCTATTGGGACGAATCCCCTCTGGCGCAGCTGATGGACGAGGCGGTGTTTTCCCACAGAGTTCGCATCTGCAAGCCGGAGGAAGGGATTTACCGCCACGCGCTGGCGCGGATGCGCGCCGCACCTGAAGAGAGCGTGTTCATCGGGGACGGCGGTTCGGATGAGCACCGGGGCGCCAAACGCCTGGGGATGCGCACGGTGCTGACCACTTACCTCCGCCCCAACGGGAGGCAGGGGCTGGAGCGCCGTCTGCCCTATGCCGATGCGGTGATCGACAACTTTGCCGATCTGCCCAAGGTGCTGGAAACTTTATAACCTTTCTGCTGCAAAGGAGGAATGCGCCATGAAGAAGCCGCTGTTTCTGCTGATGATTGCCGTGCTGCTGATGATTGCCGGCTGCGCCGCAAACACACCGACCGTGCGCCGCACCTACGAGCAAACGCCGCTGGACGAAATCGAGTCGCGCACCTCGAACCACGAAGAAGTCGTGCTGATTCCTTACGAAGAGCTGAGCGACGGCTCCTGGCGGGCCCAGGGAATCGTCTATCTGAAAAAAGCGCTCTGCTATATTGACGAGCATTATCTGGAAGACATCGATATTCCTGCCATTCAACCTATGTACTGCTGAGCCAAAACGAAGATATTTCCTTTGAACAGGCCTGGAAGGCCGGCGGGCTGAGCAGTGATCTGCGCGATTACTTTGATGCAGGGGATGCGGTCATTGTCTCGGTGCGTTAAAACCCTTGGGCAAGCAAAGGCCTCATTCTGTTTGAAAGCAAACAGAATGAGGCCTTTTATTAGATTTTACGCCTGCTGCGGAGCTTCCGTGCGGGTGATGTTGCGGATCCACTTAAAGCGATTGACCTTGAAGATGGCCACGAAGCACTTGTAGATCTGGTCGCCCTTGAGCAGCGCGAACACGAGCCACGGCGGCGCGCCGAACACATAGCCCGCCAAATACGCGGTAAAGAGCACCACCGGTACCCAGATGGAGTCGTTCATAAACACGAAGGCGGTGTCGCCGCCCGCGCGCACGATGCCGGTCAGGCTGCACGCCTGATAGGAGGTGCCGATCGTGGTCACGGCCAGCACGATCAGAAACTGGCGGCTCATGTCGAGCGCCTCCGGGCTGTACTTGGGATAGACCACCGGCAGAAGCCAACGGCAGGCAAACAGGATGCCGCCCGTGATCACGCCCAGTCCCAGGAAGATCAGCTGCAAGGTCTTGGCATACTGCTTGACCTTTTCAACATCGCCCGCGCCGACAGCCTTGCCGATGACGATGGACGAGGCGGCCGACAAGCCGAACACCGCCACGGTGATGACGGAAAAGAAGGTATTGGCCACGCTGTAAGCCGTGATGGCGGTGCTGACGCCGAGCTTGCCGATGATCGCGCCCTGCACCGAAACATTGACCGCCCAGACCACGCCGCCGCCGATGACGGGCAAGCCGTATTTGAGATAATCCATCAGCAGCAGCTTATTGCCGCGCAGCAGCTCCCCAAGGCCGGGGCGCAGCTTTTGATCCATAAAGAATACATACACGACCACGATGCCGATCTCCACAATGCGGGAGATGAGCGCCGCAGCGCGGGATGATCTGCGCGCCGCCCACGTTCAGGCCGAAGATCAGCAGATAGTTCAGCACAATATTGGTCAGCGATGCGGACATACTGGCCACCAGCCCCAGCCGCACGTTTTCGACCGAGGTCATGACCGCCACCAGCACGTCGGTGACGCTGTAAATCAGATACGTCCACGCCACGATGCGCAGATAGCCGCGCCCGGCTTCAATGGCCTGCGCGTCGTTGGTGAACAGCCCCAGCGTGAAATCCGGGAAGAAAAAGCCCAATATAAATGCCGCAACGCCCAGCGCCATGGAAAACTTGAGGCCGATGCCAGCCAATGTCTTAATGCTCCTGGTCTCCCGCCTACCCCAGTATTGCGTCGCCAGCACGGTCACGGCGGCAGAGACATTCATTGTGATAGTGAACAGAAAATTGGTCAGCTGGTTGGCCATCTGCGCGCCGTTGGTGGCGGCTTCGCCCAGCGCGGCCACCATCAGGTTGTCCGCCATGCCCACGGAATTGACGATCAGGTTTTTCAGCACGATGGGCAGCCCCAGCGCCAGCAGCAGCTTATAGAATTCCCTGTCGCGAACGAATACTTTGCTCATTTTGTTTTTTTGTTTCCTCCCCGGACAAACAGTCCTTGGGTCATTATATCCCCCGCGCCGCAGGGCTGTCAACGGCTCAAAAAGAAAAAAGGAAGAGCTGTTCGGCCAACGGGCCGAACAGCTCCTCCTCTGCTTTATCTTCCGGAAAAATCACTTATTCCAGGAGAAGTCACGGTAGAAGAATGCGGAAAACTGCGTGTTCATGTCGGAAGCATTCAGATCCGCATCATAAGCATAGAACGTGGTAGAGTAGTACACCGGGATGTAGGCCAGGGACTCGGTGGCCACCTTCATCGCCGCCTGAGTGGAAGCGGTGTCGGTCATGGACGCGAAGGCTGCCTGCACGTCCGCATCGTTGATGCCGGACATGTTCAGGCCGGTATCCAGATTGAACAGTGCCTCGTAGGACCGGAACTGCGAGGTCAGGCCGATGCCGATCATGCCCAGATCAAAATCGTGATTGTCGAAGCGGGCCGTATCGCTGATTTCCTCGATGTTGATGGTGAAGTAGCTCTGCTCCAGCTCTTCCTTCAGCACTTCACAGGCGGAAACCCAGTCGGTGCGGGAGGACGAGACGATCAGGGTCAGGGGGAGCTTGTTGCTCTCGGAGTAGCCCGCTTCGGTCATCAGCGCGTTGGCCTTTTCAACATCCACGTCGAAGTGATCCGCAACATCCGCATAATCGACGATCAGGGGCGTTGCGATGTTGTAGGCGGGCTTTCCGGAATCGCTGCTGGCGATGGAGCACAGATCCTCGGTGTTCATGCAGTAGGCAATAGCCTGACGCACGCGCAGGTCGGCAGTGGGCTGACCCTCGACGCAATTGACCGTGACAAAGCAAAGGTTGTTGACGAACTGATCCTTGGCCACGACGTTGTCGTAGGTCTTGATGTTCTCAAAGTTGGTCGCGCCGTAGTTCGCCATGTCCAGATCGCCGGACTCGAAGGCGATTTCCGCGGAACCGGTGATATACTTAAAGGTGATGGTATCGATGGTAGCAGGCGCCCAGCCGTCGGCAAAGCGCTCCAGCACCACGTCTCCGTTCTCGTTCTTGGAGACAAACTTGTACGCGCCGGTGCCGTCCACATTGAAGCCAAGATCGCCGTCGGGATCGGAGATCACAGTCTCGCAGTAGGACTTGTTGATGATATTCATGCCCTGAATGTAAGGCATCAGCGCTTCAAAGTTATAGCCCTGATCCGCCTTGGGGAACACGAGCTTGATGTGGCTGTCGTCCACAACCTCAACCTCCATGGTGCCCACCAGCGTGGAGCACAGGGGGGAGTGGGTGCAGTGGGACAGGGTGTAGGCCACGTCCTCCGCCTTGAAATCGTCGCCGGAGTGGAACTTGGCGGCGCGCAGGGTCACATCGACGCTGCCATCGTCGTTGACGGTGTATTCTTCGGCCAAAGCGTTTACGATGTTGCCGTCATTGTCCAGGTAGAACAGCGGGTCATAGACATTGATGATGATGTTGTCCTCGCTCTGTTTCTTGAACAGTTCGGGGTCCAGCGTGGTGATCGGGTCACTGATCGCAACGGTCAGGCTGTTATCGGCCTTGCCGTTGGTGGTGGGGCGGGTCTTGCCGGAGGCTCCCGCAGTAGGCTCCTGAGCTCCCTGCGTCTCTCCGTCCGCAGCCTGGCTTTCGCCGGGCGCAGCGCTCTCGGAAGGCGTGGTGGACTGGCTGCATGCAGTCAGCGTGCACAGGGTCAGCATCAGCGCCAACACCAGTGCCAAAATGGACTTCTTTTTCATTGTCGTTCACCTTTCTCTCTAAGGTTGAGTGAATCTATCTCCGCGTTTTTGCGCGGAGGGGTCAAAGCGCCGGGAATGGCGCGTCTGACGCAAGTTCAATCGAACAGGTGGCATTTGACAAAGTGGTTTTCCTCGATCTCATGCCACTGTGGTTCTTCCTCGCAGCACTTCTTGGCATACGGGCAACGGGTGCGGAAACGGCAACCCGGCGCAGGATCGACCGGCGAGGGGACGTCGCCCTGCAAAATGATGCGGGATTTATGCTCCTTTTCCGCCTTGGTAAAGGCGGGGGTAGCGGAAAACAGCGCCTTGGTGTAGGGGTGCGCACGGTTCTTATAGACCAGCTCCATCGTGCCGCGTTCGACCACCTGCCCCAAATACATCACGATGATCTCATCGCTGATGAAATGGACGATGTTCAAGTCGTGGGAGATAAACAGATAGGTCAGCTTCAACTCGTCCTGAAGGTCCTTCAGCAGGTTGATGATCTGCGCCTGAATCGAAACGTCCAGAGCAGAGACCGCCTCGTCGCAGACCACGAACTCCGGGTCGGTTGCAAGGGCGCGCGCAATGCAGATGCGCTGGCGCTGACCGCCGGAGAACTGATGCGGATAATGCGTCGCCATCTCCGGGTAAAGGCCGCACATCTTCATCAGCTGCTCCACCTTCGCCTGCCGCTCCGAACGGCCGGAAACCAGATGGAAGTTCTCCATGCCCTCGGCGATGATATCTCCGGCACGCATGCGCGGGTCAAGCGAGGAATACGGATCCTGCCAGACCAGCTGCATCTTTTTGATGTAGGGACGGCGCTCATGGGCGGAAAGGTTCGTGATATCCGTGCCTTCATAGAAGATGCGGCCGGAGGTCGGGTGATAGATATCCAGCAGCATCTTGCCCACGGTAGACTTGCCGCAGCCGCTTTCGCCGACGACGCCCAGCGTCTTGCCCTTGGGCACGCGGAAGGAAACGTCGTCCGCGCCGTGAATCCAGCTGACCGTTCGGCCGAGGTTGTCCGACGCGGCGGGGAAATGCATCGTCAGGCCGTCCGCCTCCAGGAAGTAGTTGTTGCTGCGGAGATATTCGTTTTTATCCTCATGCTGCATTTACTCCACCTCCCCTTCCGGCGTCTGCTTCCAGCAGTGGCAGGAAACGCTGTGGCCGGCGTTGACATTCTCCTTATCCGGGAACACATCGCGGCACCGATCCTGCGCATAGGCGCAGCGGTTATGGAACGGGCATCCGGCGGGCATATCCTTGAGCGTAGGCACGCTGCCGGGAATGACCTTGAGCCGGTCGCCGTGGTAATCGGGATTGGGATGCGAATCGATCAGGCCGATGGTGTAGGGGTGACGGGGCTGGGTGAACAGCTCGTCCACGTTCGCCTCCTCGCAGACCCTGCCGCCGTACATGATGAGCACGCGGTCCGCCATCTCGCTGATGACGCCCAGGTCATGGGTCACAAAGATGATGGACATCCCGGTTTCGGCCTTGAGCTCGTTCATCAGGTCGAGCACCTGCGCCTGAATGGTGACGTCCAGGGCGGTGGTAGGCTCGTCACAGATGAGCAGCTTGGGCCGGGCGATCATCGCCATGGCAATCATCACGCGCTGGCGCATGCCGCCGGAGAGCGCGAAGGGATAACTGTTCAAAATGCGCTCCGGGTTGGGAATTTTGACGCGGCGTACCGCCTCGATGCTCTGATCGTAAGCGTCCGCCTTGGAAATTTTATGATCGTGAACGCGCAGCGCCTCCATCAGCTGGTCGCCGATGGTGAACAGCGGGTTCATCGCCGTCATGGGCTCCTGAAAGACCATGGCGATTTCGTTGCCGCGGATGGGGCGGAGCTGCTTCTGATTCATCTTGAGCAGATCCTTGCCATCGAAGAGAATTTCACCCGTAGGATAGAGCGTGCGCTGCGGGGGATTGAGCTGAAGAATGGACATGCAGCTGACGGACTTGCCGCAGCCGCTCTCGCCCACAAGGCCCAGGGTTTCCCCCTTTTCGAGCGTGAAGGAGACGTTCCTCACGGCGTGCAGCACCGTTTTGCGGTCCATGCGGAAATCAACCGACAGGTTTTTGACCTCCAGCAGGTTTTCCTTGGATTCCATTGCCGTCCTCCTTCCTCTTATTTGGTGGATTTGGGGTCGAGCGCGTCTCGCAGACCGTCGCCGACCAGGTTAATGCTCAGCGCCGTCAGCGCAATGGCCAGGCCGGGGAAAATCGCCATATAGGGCGCAGTGCGCATATACTGCTGCGCATAGTTGAGCATGGCGCCCCATTCGGGAGCGGGCGGCGCAACACCCACGCCGATGAACGAAAGACCCGCCGCCGAAAGCATCATGCCGGAGATGGTCATGGTCGCATCGACGATGATGGGGTCGATGGCGTTGGGCAGGATGTGCTTGAGGACGAGCTTGACGGACTTGGTGCCCGAAATGCGCGCCGCTTTGACATAATCCTGTTCCACAACGCCCAGCACCACCGCGCGGATGTGCAGCACAAAGCCGGGAACCGAAACGATGGTCAGCGTCAACACCATGTTGAACACGCTGCCGCCCAGCACAGCCAGCAGCACCAGCGCCAGCAGAATGCCGGGGATGCAGGTAACGACGTCCACCACGCGCATGATGACGAAATCCGCCTTCTTGCTCAGCGCGCAGACCGAAGCAATCGCCGCGCCGATGATCAGCGAAAGCAGCGTCGCGCCCACGCCGATGCCCACCGAGATGCGTGCACCATAGAGCACGCGGGTGAACAGGTCGCGCCCCACGTTATCGGTGCCGAACCAGTGCTCGGCGTTGGGAGTTTGAAGCTTTGCTTTGGTGTTATAGGCCGTGACCAGTTCGGAAGGCACCAACAGATTGGCAAAAATAATGCCGAACAGGATCACGATCAGAATCACTGCGCCCACGACCGCCGCTTTGTTGTGCAGATAGCGCTTGACGATATCGGTCGCCAGGCTATTGCGCGCGGGGGAGGGCATACCGCTTGCATTTTTTGCTCTCATTTTTTATACCGCGCTCCAATCTTCGGGTCGATCAGTGCATAACAGATATCCAGCAGCACCATGGCCACCATGAAAATCAGTGAAAGCACCAGCGCGCAGGTCATGACCACGGGCACGTTTTTATCTTTAATCGCGCTCAGCATATACATGCCCACGCCGGGAATGGTGAAAATCTGCTCCACGATCACCGATCCGCCCAGGGTCGATGCCAGACCGCTGACCAAGAGCGTGATGATGGGCAGGCTCGCGTTTTTGAGCGCGTGCTTCCAAATGACGCGCTTTTCGCTGCATCCCTTGGCGCGCGCGGTGCGGATGAAATCCTGATTCATCGCATCGAGCATGGAGGAGCGCGTCATGCGGCTGAGTACCGGCACGTTGCCCAGCACCAGGGTCGTCACCGGCAAGATGAAGGACTTGAAGCTATCCACGCCGAAGGACGGCAGCCAACCTTTGTAGACCGAGAAATAGAGAATCATACAAACAGCCACGAAGAACGAGGGAACCGATGCGAACAGCACCGCGAAGATCGTCACCGTCGTATCCAGGAAAGAATACTGCTTGATGGCGCTGAGAATGCCCAGCCCTACGCCCACCACCGACGCGATGGAAAAGGCGATCAGCCCCAGCCGGATGGTCAGCGGGAATCGGGAACCCAATTCCTTAAAGACGTTCTCCTGCGTGGTATAGGACATTACGTTGCCGGTCACCAGCCCTTTCATGTATCCCCAGAAGCGCGACCACAGGCTGCCGGAAAAGCCCACCTTCTCATTGAAGGCGTCCTTGACCTCCTTCGGCGTGGTTAGGGGCAATACGTTGGACGCCGGATCGCCCGGCGTCAGGGCCATGATCAAAAAGATCAGCAGCACGACGCAAAACAGCATCGGGATCAAATAGAGCAATCGTTTGACAATATATCGGGACATGGCAATCCCCCTACTCTTACTTTTTAAGGAAGCGCACCAGCGCTCCACCCTGCTCCGTCACCAGCGGCAGCGCGACGGAATCGATCTCGCCGCCGACCTCCGCGATGTGGAAGTGTGCCGGAATGCCCGCGGGCAGCTCGCCCAGTATGCCGTCCAGCACAAAGGTGTCGTAATGGAAGTGCTTGAGCTTCGCTTCCGTGCCGATGAAGGTCAGGTACAGCGCGCCGTCTTTGAGGGTGACGGTCAGCGGCGTATAGCCGGGGCGCTGATAAACGCCTACATAATCCTTGGCCGGGTGCGAAGGATGGGTGAAGGGCACCTGCTCGCCGGTAAACGCCTTGAGCATCTGCGGCGTCGCTCCCGAACGGCTGGCTACATAATCGTGGTAGCGCTGAATCCAGTTGCCGCCCTCGGCGCCCAGATAATGGTCGATGATCTCACGAGCCAGCGCGAAATGCAGGTAGCTGCTGTTCATGTTGGTATAGGCCACCACGCCCAGATTCAGCTCCGGCACGAAGCTCGTAAAGCCGGAAAAGCCATTGATATTGCCGCCATGGTGCAGAATCTTGTGCCCGCGGAACATCTCCACCATCCAGCCCATGCCGTAGCACCAGAATTCGGTCTCCTTCATGGGCATATCCAGTGGGGCGGACAGCAGCATGTTGGGCTTGTGCATTTCGTTCATCGCGGCTTCGCTGATGATGCGTTTACCCTCAAATTCGCCGTTGTTCAGGTGCAGCTGCACCCACTTGAGCATATCCGCCGGGCAGGAGTTGATGGAACCGGCAGGCCCCAGCGGCGCGCCGATGCCCTTGGCCTTGTCCTCGGCAGGCATCTTGTAGAAGGGAATGTGCTCAATGCCGTGCAGACCTTCGTCAGGGTCAGTACGGTCATACGGCTCGGCATGGTTTTCGTTCGCCTGAATATCCTCGATAAAGGCGCAGGAACGGGTCATGCCCAGGGGGCCAAAGATGTATTCGTCCAGGCACTGCTCAAAGCTCTTGCCTGTGACGCGCTCCACGATATAGCCTGCCAGAATGAAGCACTGGTTGTTGTACTGGAACTTGCTGCGAATGGGCTTGTTGGGCTCCAGATAGCGCAGGTTATGCACCAGCTCTTCCTTGGTGAAGTCCGTGCCGTACCAGCTGTATTCGTGACGCGGCATACCGGTGCGGTGGCACAGCAGGTCGCGCAGGGTGACGTTTTCCGTCGTGAAATCGTCGTAGAAACGAACGTCCGGAACATAGTTTTTGATGGGAGTATCCCAATCCAGCTTTCCCGCGTCCACCATAGCCGCGACCAACGTTGCGGTGAAGGCCTTGGAACAGCTGCCGATCTGGTAGAGCGTCTCGCCCGTGGCAGGGAGATCGTTCTCCACATCGCGCTTACCGAAGCCCTCGCAGAGCACGACCTTGCCATCCTTGACCACGCCCACGGAGACCGAGGGGCTGTCCCAAAGCTTTAGACCATCTTCCGCCATTTTGCGGAAGCCGTCAAAAAAATCTTTATCCTCCATGCTTTTCCTCCTTTGCCGTGCTCTGTTTATTTGGCTTTGGTGAAAATGATGGGCTTTAAGCCCTGCTCGCTGCCCAGCGTTGCGGACAGCGTGGAAATTTCGCCCTTGGGGTTCGCGCCGAAGGTGATCACAAAGCCCGCCGGCAGTTCACCGATGGTATCCTCCGTCGCAAACGAATCATAATGGAAATGCTTGAGTCCCACCACAAAATGGTTAAAATCCGCCGTCAGCTTGCCGTCTTTTTCGGTGATGAGGAAGCGGCGGTAACCCGGCGCTTCGTAGACGCCGGCATAATCCCCGATGGGATGGGAAGGCTTCGTGTTCGGAACCGGCGTGCCGCCGAAGGCTGCGTAAAATTTCTTGACACGGTCAAACATCGCCTTGTTGTTATCCAGCATCCGCTGATACCAGTTGCCATCGGTCGCGCCCATCACGGCGTCCACCGTCTCCTGCACAAACGCGTCCGCGATCAGCGCCACATCCATGTTCACGCTGATGAACACGCCCAGATTCAAATCGGGTACAAAGGCCGTGGAGCTGCTAAAGCCGTTGATATTGCCGCCGTGCTCCGCCATGCGGTGGCCGCGGTAATTGTAAAGGCTCCAGCCCAGACCGTAGGAGGTCATGCTGCGCTGCGGCTTATAGGCGCCGCCGTCGCCGGTATCAATGTGCGCGGTGACGAGCAGCTGCATCAGATCCTCGCGCACGAGCTGCTTGCTGTCCACCTTGCCTTTGTCCAGATTGAACTGCAGCCACTTGGCCATATCGCTGGCGCAGGTGCAGACGCAACCCGCTGCCGCCGTGGGATCGCCCACCAGGGAATCGGGATCCTCCGCAGGCGAACAGTAGAACGGAATGCGGCGCACACCGCCCATCACATAATCCTTAGCACGGTTGAAGGGCAGCGCGTAGTCGTCCGATTTGCGCATCAGCGCGGAGTAGGCAACCGTGCGATCCATGTGCAGGGGCTTGAAGATCTTCTCGGTCAGGAATTCCTCAAAAGGCATGCCGCTGATCTCCTCGATCAGACAACCGACGATGAGATAGTTGAAATTGCTGTACTGAAAGCGATAGCGGACGGGCGCGCTCAGCGGCAGATCACGCAGATTTTTCATCAACTGCGCCCGCGAAAAGCCCGTGCCGTACCACGCATATTCATGGCGCGGAAGCCCGGAGCGGTGCGACAAAAAGTCGCGCACCGTCAGATGATCGGTCGCATAATCATCGTTCAGGCGGAAGGAGGGCATGTATTCGATGATCGGGGTATCGAAGTCCAACTTGCCTTCAGTGGCCAGCATCGCAGCCGCCGTGGCCGTAAAGGCCTTGGAGCAGCTGGCGATCTGGTAGAGCGTATCGCCGGTGGCGGGCTGAGATTCGTTGTCCTTCAGCCCCACGCCGTCACACAGCAGCACCTTGCCGTCCTTCACCACGCAGATTCCCGCCGAGGGAACCTCCCAAACTTTCAGCTGCTCCGCCAGATGGGCGCGCAGATTGTCCAGCCAATCGTTCACAAAGCTCACACCTTTCTGCCGCGGGCGCATCCCCCGCCAAATGCGTTTGTTTTTATTCCGTCACCTTTTTGAAGCACTCTTCGCCGACGGCGGGGTTGAGGGCGATTCCGAAGAGGATCTCGCCGATTTTGCCGTCGTTGCCGATGCCGAAACGCAGCGTCATGCCGTTGAAGAGGGCAAAGACATCGTTGATCTGGAAGGTATCGTAATGATAGTGATCCAGTTCGCTGGTCTTTTTGTTGTAGGTGAAGAACAGCTTGCCGTCCTTGTTCTCGATCACAATGTCGCCGTAGGTGGCATTGCGGTAGGTTCCGGCGTAATCCGCCAGGTCGTGCGTGGGCTTGGTGCCCTCGATCCTGACGGGATTCATGGCCTTCATCCGCTCGGGCTGCGCGGCGAACACCTGGCCGACGAATTCGCGCCAACGGTTATTCCAGTCTCCGCCCTTCGCGCCCAGCACGCGGTCGATGATCTCGTAGGTCGTGGCGTAGGTATCGAAGGAATCGTTGAAGTTGGTCAGCGTCACCACGCCCAGCTTCTGATCGGGAATCATTGTCACCAGTGCGGAGAAGCCGTTGATGTTGCCGCCGTGCTCCACCATCACATGGCCGCGGTAGGTCTCCACGAACCAGCCCATGCCGTAGGAGAAGAAATCCATTTCCTTGCAAGGCATCAGCAGCGGCTCGCTCATGAGCATATTGGCCTTGTGCATTTCCTTCATTGCGGCCTCGGAGATCAGCTGCTTGTCGCCGACCTTGCCGTTATTAAGGTTAAACTGCACCCACTTGAGCATATCGTTGACGGTGGACATGATGGAACCGGCAGGTCCGTAGGGCGCGCCGATGCCCTTTGCCATGTCCTCGCGGTCGCTCTTGAGGAAGGGGATTTCGCGGATGCCCTGAAGCTCCACAGGGGTGGGACGATCGTAGGGCGTTGCGTGGTTGGCGTCGGCCTCAATCGCATCGACATAGAAGGTGCTGCGGGTCATGCCCAAGGGCTCGAAGATCTCTTTCTTGACGAACTCCTCCCAGGTCTTGCCGGTCATCTCCTCCACGAGCATGCCGGCGGCCACGATGCAGGTATTCTGATAGCACCAGTGAGAGCGGAAGGACCAGCCGGGCTGCATGTTGCGCAGATTTTCCACCATTTCCCTACGGGTGCAGGGGCCGTCAATCCAGTAAGCGTCGTGACGGGGCAGGCCGGTGCGGTGGCACAGCAAGTCTCGCACGGTGACGTTCGCAGTGGTGAAAGGCTCCTTAAAGCGCAGCCAGGGCATATAGCTGACCACGGGCTTATCCCATTCTAGAATGCCGCGATCCACCAGAATTGCAACTGCCGCGGCGGTGAATGCCTTAGAGCAGCTGCCGATCTGATACAGCGTGTCGGGATCGGGCTTGACCTGCTTATCCATGTTGGCGTAACCGAAACCCTCGGCCAGCTCCACCTTGCCGTCCTTGACGATGCCGACCGAGATGGACGGCTGATCCCAGGCCTTGAGTTCTTCCGCGATCATGCCGCGGAGGCTTTCCACGTTGATCATATCTGAATTTCCTCTTTTCTCCGATTTCCAAACCGAAATTCTTACGATCAGATGTCGTAATCCAGACCCAGGCCGGGCTTATCCAGCAGGGTGAACACGCCGCCCTCGCGGGTGAAGCCGCCGGCAATGCCGTCGTCGTCGCCCTTATAGAACATAAAGCTGTCGCAGTCCGCCTCGACAATGGCCTTCTTGGCCGCCACCAGGCTCACGCCCGCGGCGATGGAGATCTTGTTCTCCTGCATGCAGCCGACCATGCAGCCCACGCCCGCTTCTTCCGCGATGTCCGCGATCTGCGCGCCGTAGTACAGGCCGCCGCACTTCATCAGCTTGATGTTGTAGAAGTCCGCGCAGTCGAGCTTGGCGGCTCTATGCGCGTCGTGAATGTTGTGGATGGATTCGTCGAGCATGAGCTTGACGGAAGTGGTGTTCTTTCTCTTGAGCTCCGCCGCGCCTTCAAAATCCCACCAGGGCAGGAACTGCTCCGCCGCGTCAATGCCCAGCTTCTCGAATTCGGGCAGCGCCTTGAGCGCGGTCTCCACGCTGTATCCCTGATTGGCGTCGATGCGGATGCGCACGTCGGGGCCGACCGCATTGCGGATCAGCGTCAGCGCGCGGATATCGGTAGCCAGATCCAGTCCGGTCTTGACCTTGAGGATGCGGAAACCCTTTTCAAAAACATATTCCTTGGCGTCCGCCTCCATCTTTTCGGGGGCGTTGATGCCGATGGTGATGTCGTTGTGGACGACGGGATCGGTGCCCCCCAGCACCTTATAGACCGGCAGACCCTTCTTTTTGCCGATGATGTCATAGAGCGCCAGATCGAAGGCACACTTGGCAGCGCCGTTGGAATAGATGATGGAATCCATCAGCTTGTGCGCACCCGCAATGTCCATCGGATCAAATCCGATAAAGGCATCCGCGAACATCTTCATCACAATATAGCAGGTATCCATCGTCTCGCCTGTGACAAAGGCCAACGGTGCGGCGGAACCCAGGCCGTAGATGCCTTCGTCCGTTTCGATCTTTACCGTCCAGCTGTCAGCATCCTCAATCACACCGAATGCCACGCGAAAGGGCTCCTTCAGCGGCGCGGAAAACTTCTCGATTTTAACCTTGGTGATCTTCATAGCTCTAACCTCCGTCTTTTTTGCTCCGATATACAAGAAGGACCCGAATTGAAAACAACTCAGGCGCTTGACTGCATATTCGCACATCGCCGTCCCTCCGTTGGGGCGAAGCGCTTTAGCTGTTCCTTATGGTATAGCAACCATTTGCAAAATGCAACCGGTTTTCTGCTTACTTGCACAAAATATACAGAAAAACAACATAATATACAAAAAAGCAACATATCATTTCCTCAATCGCCGGTTTTCAGCATCATTTGTTGCATTTTTATTTATCTTTGATTCATTCTCTGCATGTTCATTTCTCTCAAAAAGCATTTTCTTTCCGCTAAGTTTTTTTCTTTTTACATAAAAAAGTTTCCGGCATTTCACATCAAATATGCCGGAAACTTTCTTTATTGATTTATCATAGAAAAGCGCCTGTTTTTTAGTCTGTCAATAGGCCGCTTTCCCTCACAAACGCCAGCTCGCGCTCTATGTGCGTATCCCGCGCGCCGTCATGTTCATTGAAGGGATAAACGCAAATGTGCTTTTCGGAGCGAATGCGGTTGTAGGTGGCATAATAGCACAACGCAGGGCAGACGGGATCAGCCAGCCCCACGCTGGCAAAGACCTTCGCCGTGATGCGCTCCGCCAT
>ENA-OURZ01002784-OURZ01002784.1-human-gut-metagenome-genome-assembly--contig:-NODE-2784-length-15738-cov-3.264235_pt1 | contig 15738 bp, 14 predicted proteins | sample MGYA00242073_ERZ509195 | MGnify/ENA primary metagenome ERZ509195 (study PRJEB26280, sample SAMEA2338837) | human gut metagenome | biome: human gut; feature: human-associated habitat; material: faeces...
CGTCAGCAGCTTTTACTTTCGCATAGTCTTCTTCCGGGTTTACGCAGAGTGCGATGTTGGATGGAAGTGTCCATGGTGTAGTTGTCCATGCGAGGAAGTATGCATCCTCTCCTACTACTTTGAAACGAACGATTGCAGAACGTTCTTTTACATCTTTATACCCTTGCGCTACTTCCTGTGCGGAAAGCGGAGTTCCACAACGAGGGCAGTAAGGCACGATCTTGAATCCTTTGTAAAGGAGCTTCTTGTCCCAGATTCTCTTGAGTGCCCACCACTCAGACTCGATGAAGTTGTTATCGTATGTTACATATGGGTCATCCATGTCAGCCCAGAAGCCTACGGTATTAGAGAAATTCTCCCACATACCTTTGTATTTCCATACGCTTTCTTTACATTTCTTGATAAATGGTTCGATACCGTATTTTTCGATCTGGTCTTTTCCGTCCAGTCCGAGAAGCTTCTCAACTTCGAGCTCTACAGGAAGTCCGTGTGTATCCCATCCGGCCTTTCTTGGAACTTCGTATCCTTTCATTGTACGGTATCTTGGAATCATATCCTTGATAACACGTGTCAGAACGTGTCCGATGTGCGGTTTTCCGTTAGCTGTCGGAGGGCCATCGTAGAACATATAAATCTCGTTGCCTTCACGGTCACGCATACTTTTTCTGAAGATGTCATTGTCTTCCCAGAATTTCTCTGTCTGTTTTTCTCTGTCTACAAAATTAAGATCCGTAGAAACTTTCTTATACATATTTACCTCCATAAAATTAAAACATAGAATTAAAAAAAGCTTCCGCCCTGTATAGGACGAAAGCTGTACTTACGTTTATAAACCACCTAACATACCATCATATGTCTTCCCTGTAACGGAGGAATGCCGTCAGTTTTTACTTGGCAGTCAGGCTCTTATTCACACCCTGAAACCGTTCAAAATCTGCAACTCAGAAGTGATATTCAGATATATCTTACTTGTACCGGACTTCCACCATCCCCGGCTCGCTGCTGCGTTCTGTTATATCCTACTGTCTTCGTCAGCGTTTTTCACATTCCTTATTATATGCAGTAATCCTAAAATCCGTCAAGGGTTTTTACCTTTTTTAATCGGTTTTTCTCCATATTTTTCATATATTTTCTATTTTTTATCTTCTACGGCGTATAAGCAGCACGATCAGACTGAAGATCAGAATCACCAGTGCTACGCATCCTCCGGCGATCATATATTTTTCTGTACTTGATTTTCCGGCAAATTTTTTCTGTCCGAAATCCCATACTGCTTCTACTTTTTGCAAAAAATTCTTCCAGATACTCTTTGCACTTGATTTTCCACCGTTTTTCTTCGAATCACCGGAATTATCCACATCCTTCGGCTTACTGTCCACACGTTCTTTCCTGGTGCTTACTTTCTGTAAATACTTATCCGTAAATTCTGCCGTTGCACTTCCAACCTGATGGCCGTCATATATATACCGGATCGTTCCCTCTCCGGTATCTTCATCTACATCCGTAATTTCATAATCTATATCTTTGTATGATACATCCTTCGGCAGGATCACATATCCGTCCTCCAGCGGCTGATATTCATTTCCGCCTGTCTGCACGGATTCTGTATCCTCACTTCCATCTGACTGTGCCGATACGTCACTCTGGCTATCCGCAGCCGATATAAATTTCTCTACTTCATCCGGTTTCTTCTCATCTGCCACCTGGATCTTCTGGAAATTGTTAAATGCATATTCGAACAGATTCTTCGTATCCGGATATATATTCACACCATGTGTCCGAAGTACGACACATACCAGTTTCATATTGCCATTATCGGCCAATGTGATCAGCGTAGATAATGCATTCGATGTATATCCTGTCTTTCCTGCAACCGCATACTGGTAATAATTTTTATTTTCTTTGATCAGCATCTTATGATGCTGTGGAAATACATGTTCTTCCGTCGTATCGGATGCCGGGATCTTATAACTCTGCTCCTGGCAGATCTTCAGGAATTCCGGATAGCGCCAGATCTCTCTGCCGATCAAAGCCATATCGCGCGCACATGTATAATGATTGTCATCATGAAGCCCGTTCGCATTGACGAAATTGGAATTATTGCCGCCAAGACTTTTACATTCTTCGTTCATCTGCTGGATGAACCAGTTGTAATCATGTCCGGCATTTTTCCCGACATTTTCCGCCACCGCATAAGCTGCTTCATTCGCTGAGGCAAGCAGCGTCGCATATAATGCCTGTTCCAGCGAGATCACATTACCTTCTTTTAATCCAACCGAAGAATCTCCCGGCTGCATAAAAGATATGCAGTCATTGGAAAATGTTACCTTGTCTGACAGATTGCCGTATTTTAAAGCAATAAGACTGGTCAGGACTTTTGTGATACTTGCCGGGTACTCATGTTCATCAATATTTTTCGCATATAAGATGCTTCCTGTTCCCGCATCCATCACGATTGCAGCTTCACCGTATGTGCCCGGTCCTTTTGGCCAGTTCTTCCAACCGTTCGACTGGATCTCCATCTTATAGGCATCTTCTTCTGCCTTCTTTTCCCGCTCTTCCGGCGTCATGTCTTCTTCTTTTTTCTCTTCCTTCTTATTGGAATCATCTTTTGATGCGTCTGCCGCCTGACTGCTCTCACTGCCGCCAGGTTCCGCATATACTTTCTGGCTTACCGTTCCCGGTATTACTGTAAATAAGGCCAAGATCAATATTATAATCCTGGCCACAACTTTCTTGCTCTGTTTCATTATACTCGCCCGTTTACTGTCCCCTTATATTCATCTTTTGTAAATCACTTTAATATAACAACTGCTCGATCTTCTTTTTATTCGCATCAAAATCAACCTTCAGTACCTGCATACCCTCATAAGTGATATCTGTATACGTTCCGTCCTGTGGAATGCATGTCTGCTGCATCTTCAGATCGTCTACCGACAGAACATCTTTTGCCATAGAGTACATCTCCGATACACTCATATTCGTCCTTACATGATTTACAGCGTAATTGATCAGAGGCAGTAACGCACTTGGATCCTTCTTCTCCATAATCTTACGGTAGATTCCATACATTACACTTCTCTGACGTCTTGTTCTTTCAAAATCATTGCCCAGTGTACGGTTTCTCGCATGCGCAAGTGCCTGGGATCCGGTCAGTGTCACATCTCCGGCCTGAATATCCGGCATACCATTCTCTCTGTAATAAGCAGCCTCTTCTTCACTGATGAATACGGTCACACCGCCAATCTCATCGATTACATTTACCAGATCATCAAAGCTGATCGTAATATAATTCTGAATATCAAGATCATATGTCTTATTGATCGTGTTGATCGTAAGTCCCACTCCGCCGTATGCATAAGTATGGCCCAGACGGCTCTTTCCATGTCCGTCAATATCAACCAGCGAGTCTCTCAGGAATGAGATTGCTGTTGATTTTCCTTCTTTTTTGTTAAAGGATACCATCATCATACTATCAGAACGTCCCCGGTCCGCATCCGGATCTCTGGAATCCGTACCTACCAGAAGGACATTATATACATCCTTGTCTTTTCTCTTTTCTTTGGCGATCTTAACTTTCTTTGCTTTCGGATCTACTTTGTCTGCCGACACAACCCCTACAGAGTCCCCGTAGAATTTCCACCAGATCGACCCGTAGATACCGCCAATCAGCAATACGATCAATAATATTATAATTCCTGCAATCTTACGTTTTTTGTGTTTTCGAAAAAACTTCATCTGTCTGTGTCCCCCTAGTCCTTGATCACACGGCCAAACTTGTCCGTCGAACCTTTTTCCATCTTGCCATAGTGACCGTAAGCTCCGTATTTACCATAACTTCCGTAGTGGCTTCCATAACTGCCGTAATTGCCGTAACGTCTGTATCCATAGCCGTATCCTTGTCCGCCGGATGAATTATCACCATTGAACACATATCCCAGCATATCGATTCCACTTAATGCAAGGCTTTCTACACCTTCTCTGATCTCGCGAAGCTTCGTATAATCATAACGGATCACATAAAGGGCCGCATCTACATATTTGCCCAAAAGCGGTGCATCTGCCAGAAGTTCGGATGGCGCAGTATCCAGGATGATAATGTCATATTTGGACTTCAGAGCTTCGATCAGTGCTCTCATACGTCCGCTTCCTATCAACAGCGAATTCTCTCCATCCGGTGCGCCGCCGAAAATGACATGAAGGCTTCCGTTCTCATTCGTTCTTTCCTTCGGAAGCTTTACATTGGTAATTGCTTCAGATAACGGCACTTCTTTCTTAAGAACCGAGCCAAGTCCCGGATGTGGTTCCTGCTCGTTCATCACTCCTGCAATCGAAGGATTTCTAAGATCACAGTCGACCAGCAGTACTTTCTTTCCCTGCTGTGCAATGGAAATTGCCAGATTCGCCGAAAGTGTCGTCTTACCTTCTCCCGGGATCGAACTCGTAACAAGCAGGGTCTGGTATTCCTTTTTCTCCACATCTTTCATAATACGGATACGAAGCTTTCTTATCGCTTCCAGATAACTCATAGAGATTCTTTCATTTAACAGGCTCACTGAATTATAAAATGTCTCTTTTTTACGCTTTTTCGTGCGGACATACGGGATACTTCCCAGATCCTGCAGATTGATATTCTTCTTCAGATCCTTTCTTGACTTCACAGTCCTTCTGGAAAGCACATACAGCAGAAGAATCACACAACCTATGATCGCACCTTTTAAAGCACCACGCTTGTAAGATCCACGTATAACCTCCTCACGTTTGATATCTGTCGGGATACCGGTCTCATCCAGAATCGTAAGCTTGGTCTCTCCAAGTACGAATTCCGCAACTTTCGGATAATTCTTTATGACTGATTTTAACGTCTTATATGCCATCTGCGGATCATTTCCCGATACGGATATTGTCAGAAGATTCGTTCCGTCATCCGCTTTAACATCGATCGATCCCGGCATAGAATCAAGCCCCATGTCCTCAGCAACTACATCCTTCAGTACACCACTGGTAAGAATATACGGGAACACTTCCGCCATCTGCTGGGCAGACTGTGCATTCACATAGTCCATGCCGCCGACAGATGTCACCGACACTGTTGCCGATGCCACATATTTTGACTGATAACTGGTACTCACCGAGAAATAAGACTGTACTGCGCAAATAATTATAAGCCCGATGAACAGCCACCACAGCCTCTTCACACCATGATAAACATCCAACATAACATTTGTCAGATCAATCTTCTCAGGCGCATCTACACGTTCACTTCCTGATTTGTCTCTATAATCGCCCATATACTCTACATTCCTTTACTTCTTCCATAATTGCCGTAACGTCCGTATTTGCTATATTTACCATAATAATGTCCCACCGGACTGTCCACCAGGCCGGAGAACGATCTTACACCGTTCAGTACAACTCCCAGTACCTTACCTTCCTTGTCACGGAAAGCGTCCATTACTTCATTGATGTCTTCAGCCAGCATATAATTCTGCTTTGCCACGATCATAACCGCATCTGCACAATGTGCAAATATCTGCGCATCTCCGATGATTCCTGCCGGTGGTGTATCAATGATCACATAATCCACAAATTTCCTGCATGCCGTCATCAGCTTATAAAACGAATCCGAGTTAAGCATCTCTGTCGATGAGGAATAGCAGTTCTTTCCACCCATGAACAACATATGCTTTCTGGTACACGGAACCATGACATCCGCAAGAGATCCGTTTCCTCTCAGATACTCTCCCAGTTCATTCTCCTCTTTTGGCTCCATACCAAAGATCAGGAACTGCGACGGTCTTCGGATATCACCATCTACCAGCAGTACCCTCTTGGACTGTTCTGCCAGCGTGATCGCCAGATTGGCGGCAACCGTAGATTTTCCTTCATTTTCAGATACACTGGTTACCACGAGAACTTTCTGTTCATTCTTTGCCATCCGGTATTCTACCTTGGCCGCCAGTTTCTTATAACTTTCCACGAACCGGAAGCTGGCTACCGGATCATCAACCAGGATCGCTTTTTTCTTACGCCGGAATATATCCCGGATCGTCTTATATTTCCATTCATAACTGATGGCTCCGAGACTTCTGGCATCCAGCTTCTTCTCGATCTCATTCTCCTGTTTAATAGTATTCTTCATATAAGAAAACAGTCCGAGGAGGATGAGCACCAGTGCTCCTGCCACAAGTCCGCCCTTCTTGGCCTGTCTGCCTGCATCCAGCGGATTATCCGGTGTATACGGAATCTTCGGCTCCTCCAGCACATCCATAACCGCACTGCCCACGGTATACAGCGATACGCTGCTGTAGTTGTCCATGACCGTACGGATAATGTCTATGGACTCCTTCGGTGTATCCGCCGTCACACTTAAGACCAGCATATTCGTCCCTTCCAGCACCTTCGCATGGATATCTGCATCCAGCTCCTCTACTTTCAGCTTCTCACAGATCTTTTTCTCCATGATGTTACTTTTTAATATCTTCTCGAATGTCTTCGCCATTGTGTTGGCCGAACTCAGATTACTGTATGCATTCGCATCCCCTCTGGATGACACTACGAATGTCGCCTGCGTTGTATACTCAGGAACATATCTGCTGCTTACGACTACATAAGTTAACAACGCTCCCGCAATTGCCCCCAGGATGATCACCCACCAGTTGGACACTATATCATGCACAAGAGTATACGGATCCAGGTCAGTATCCATAAATGCCGGCATGTCATTTCTATTATTACTTTCCATCCTGTGTTCCCTCCTGATCCTGTACCACAACGAATAACTTTGTCACCGCAGTCGGTGCTCCCTCTGCCGTATAAGAATATTCCACCGGATAAACCCCTGCTTTGGAATAATCCACTTCTGATTTCACACTGATCGCTTCTCTTGTACCTGCAAGAGCCTCTCCGTCATCCGCATACGTATATGCTGCACCATTCATCTCCATACCTTTGACATAAGACATCGGATCGATTTCATGTCCTACTGTTGTATATGCGATATAATCCGATAATACCGGATATTCTTTCATCTGCTCCTGTCTGTCACCGGATTCTGTTACGGTCACTTCGAGAGGCACTGAACACACATCACCCGCACTGTTGCTTACCTGTACAGTCACTTTGTAAATTCCTGCAGCTGCATTATACATACCATCATCCAGACTGGTACGTATCTGACTGGTCAGGTCACCGTCAAGGCAATCTTCCGCCGTCATATTCTCCGTAAGGTTCGCCTTTGACAATTCCGTTGTCGAATATCGAAGCGGAGCGGTCAGATGGATCTTCGGCGGGGTGTAATCTTCGTACTGCACGGTTCTTTCCAATGTTCCTGCCTGGTTCGCCTTATCGAATACCACATAAGTAATGGTACGTTTGCCCAGCGCAATAAAATGTGACATCGACGCGATACGTACAGACGATGTCAGGTCGCCGTCACGGTTGTCTTCTGCTTTGACACCTTTCAGAAGTGCTTTCTTCTGCTTCTTCTGATCGGTCTGCACACTCAGTGTCACCGTCTTATCCTTGCATGTGATCACCGGCGGTGTATGGTCTTCCAACATCTTGGACTTCACAGTATATCCGGCAAATATGACACAGGATGCCACAAATATCAGGCATACTGCTATTTTTAGTCTCCTCATAATTCTTCTCCTTTATTGTTAATATAGCTGTTGCCGTCCGGAATACGGGACCGGTTCTAATCTCAGGATTTCCCGGTTGTCACAGATCCTTGCCGGATTATACTGAAACAGCACATCCAGATGGTTCTCGGAATACTCCCGGCTCAGTTCTTCATACACATCCATCATATACGGCGTCCTTTGAAGCGGGCTGTGTGCATCACTTGCGATCACAGAGATCAGATTATGCCGCAAGAGACTGTCGGCCGCACGTTTCGGCCCTCCCCCGAATCTTCCGAGGAAGCTTCCCTTATTCGCCTGGATCACATATCCTTTTCTGAACCAGCGGTACGCGATCTGCGGATAATCCTGTATAAATTCATACCTTTCCGCATGGGCAATCACCGGTCTGGCTCCGACTTCCTTAACTCTCTTCAGAATAGCCTCTGCAAATTCCGGGTCTTCATCAAATGCAAATTCCATCAGAATATACCGGCTCTGGTTAAGCGGCATGATCTTTTGATTCACGATCAGCTCCGGAAGGTCTTCTGTCGAAAATACTTCCATTCCCGGCAGGATCTCTATCGGGATCTTCTCTTTTCTGACCGCTCTGACCACACTTTCATATCTGTCAATATATTCTCTTCCGAAATAGTTCCCATACATTCCCGGGATATTGCAATGCGGGGTCGCTATAATCCTGTTCACTCCACTGTCTGCTGCCATACGTGCCATCTCCAGCGTATCATACATATCTTCGGCTCCGTCATCAATCCCCGGGAGTATATGCGCATGTATATCTATCATCTCATCATCCTTTGTAATTTATAGTCTTTTTTATTATATCATTTTCAAATTATGGAGTAAAGAAAACGATACTTACTATTTCATTACTATTTCTTACTTGTCTCCTTCAGATATCTGACCGTTGCTTCTGTGTATCTGCACAGATATTCCGGTACGCCGTCTGCTTTTCCAGTCTCCGCAATTGCCGCTGCCACACAAGTGTTACATACCTTTCTAAGCTTACAACTACTGCATCTGGCCGAAATTCTAAGACTCTCTGTTCCTTTTTTCGTAAGCTCCCACGCTTTCTCAAACTCCACATCCCGAAGCGGTATACTTGGCTTATCCAGTACCACACAGGAACGCATCTCGCCCTGCCAGTTCACCACAAAAGAACTCTTACCAGCACGACACGCCATCTGTCCCGGAACTGCCTCTCCTTCCGGAGTATTCTCTGCTTCGTCTAATTGGATCTTGCGGTATTGGGCAAATACTTCTTCTCCCATCTCTCTTTGCAAAACTTCCACTCTCGCTTTTGCCGCCATCTCCGGATCCAGTCTGGCCTGATTATTATACGCATGATTTCGTTCTCTCACAGACGGATACATATAAGTATCGATCCTCACCGGAGCATCCAGTGATTCACCAAGCTCTATGATCTTCATCCTGTCATCCACATTCGCCTTTGCAAGACTTCCATTCACTTTCACATCAATGTTCCTCTCACGCAAAAGCCGGATGCCGTTCACCGCCTTATCGAATCCTCCCGGATAGTGGCACAAACGCTCATAAGTCTCATTGCTTGCACCATATAATGTAATATTGATTCTTCTTGGTTTATTTTCCGCAAAAAAATCTGCCCACGCCTCATCGATCAACGTTCCATTCGTGTTAATCGTAATAATCATCCCCAGTTCACGGAGTTTTTGATATAACTCGCGGAAATGTGGATACAGCAGCGGCTCTCCACCTGTCAAAAGAACAAACAGCGTCCCGGCTTTCATCATATCTTCTGCCGTTTTCGTCCTGTCAGTAACAGAAATAACGTTCCTGCATCCTTCATCTGATGAGCCAGTTTGATCCATTCTTCTTTAGTTCTTAAACGACCTTTTTGTTCCATCTCTGCCTTAGATAAACGAACATAACACATATCACAGTTCAGATTACAAAGCGGCAGCAACTCCAGCACTCCATATAGCGGCACTTTCTTCTCTGTCGCCATTGCAAACATCTGTTGCTCTATTGTCGTTCCATCTTCCATTAATTCCATATTGGTTCCTCGATATTTCCTGTAGATTTTAAAAAAGAACCGGGAATCCGGTTCTTTTTCGATATATATATAGATTTATTTTTTATGACTTTGCTGTCCCCCATGTGTTCATATCAAGGTTTGTTGTTGCATGACCATTATTATTTCTTGGTCCACGCCAAACAATAACTCCTTCACCCGAATCCTGTTTTCCATTCCAATTATAATCTACAAATCCATCATAGAAAACATTCGTAGTACTTGCCTCATGTTTTTTACTACATGGATGATAATCACCTAGAAATATAGCTCTATCGTTTTTATCGTGTACTCCATCAACCTTTCCATCAGACCCTGGATAATAATATAACCCTCCACCTGGTGCATCACATTTAAACTTATACACTGTATTCTGGTCATGACAAGCTGCCACATACTCATTTGCCACAAATCTTTCGCCTACCATAGTAGGTCTTACATATGTTCTCTTCATAACTATGTACCCCTCTTATTATCACTTTACTTTTTATCGTTCATTAGTTACCTACTTATATTATATTATTATAAAGAATTCTATCTTCAAATTCAATACTTATCTTTTGGATTTTATGTCTTCTTGTTACATATAATTTCTCAAATCAATAAATCAGGTTATAACTTCCATTAATTTTTTTGCAGAACCATTTTCATTCATACTTTGATATGAAAAAGCGGCCAACTGTAATCAGCTGACCGCGTAAATTTTTGATTATCTTATGAGTGGTTCGGACGGTTGGTATCAATACTTGAAACTATCAGACGTCCTTTATGTTGATATGTTCCGGTATGATTAACATTATCTACACTCGTCCATGTTACATCATATGTACCAACAGCTTCTTTATATCCTGTAATATGTGAAATAGGTCTTCCTGTTACGGCTTTACCATTTACAAATTCATAGCCTGATGCCGTAGTTCCATTAAATGAAATCGTTGCATCATCTCCACAAATTCCATGTTTCATTCCTTGGCTATCCGTATACACACCACTCTCCTGATGATTGTAATCACCATAAGTTCCATTATCTCCTTTGGCTGTAGCTGTTCCCGGATATACACACTGGATTGTTCCCGTAACACAGGCTGCCACATACTCATCCGCACTAAATCTCTCTCCAACCATCGTAGGTGTTACATATTCCTTTTTCATACTCACGCACTCCTTCGCACTATATGTATACTTTACAAATTATCAACTACCATATTATTCTATAATTATAACTGCATTTTACAGTGTTTTCAATGCTTTTCATCTACTATTCCACGTCGTTTTATTACATTTTTATGCGTGATTATACACATTCTGCTAATAATTACTCGTTCTGATCAGAAATCCATCGCCATCCGGCTCGATTCTTCCTCATCCAGTTCCGTAACCTTCGTCTCCATAACACGGTACACCCTCTGGCACATATTCAACACACTTGGTCTGTGTGTTGTCACAATACAAGTCTTGTTCGGTTTCTGCTCGATAATGTTACGCAGTACCTTTCGCTCCGTTGTTACATCCAGCGCCGACGTCGCTTCGTCTAACAGAAGGATCGGTGCATTACGAAGAACTGCACGCGCGATAGAGATACGCTGTGCCTGTCCTTCCGAAAGGCCGCGTCCACGTTCTCCGAGCGCACTGTTGATCGTATCCGGAAGCTTCTCTACAAAGTCCCATGCACAGGCAATCTTCAAAGCCTCGATAATCTCTTCATCCGTAGCATCTTCTTTGACCATCCGCATATTCTCAGCGATTGTACCGGAAAGGATCGTATTTCCCTGAGGTACATAGGCGAAGAAATGTCTCGTCTCCGCATTCAGGACGATTTCTCTTCCGTTGGATGCAACGATCACAGCCTCTCCTTCCTGCGGACGGATCAGTCCAAGGATCAGACGGATCATCGTCGTCTTTCCTTCTCCCGAAGGTCCCACAAGTGCCACGATCTCACCCGGACACGCTTTAAAATACGAATCCGTAATAACTCTTGTCCCTTCTACGTATGCGAAATTCACATCCTTCATCAGCACCTCGAATCCATTCTCTGCGAACGGATCCAGCTCCTCACTCTCACTGATATGCACCTCTTTCGGAAGTTCTACCAGCTCTCGGATTCTGTGTGCAGACACCGAACTGTTCAGAAATGACGGAATGATCGACACCACGTTATTGAATGCGCCTGACAGATTGCTTCTCTGTTGCAGGAATAATGTCATCGTTCCGTATGTGATCGTATGTGTCCACAGCAAGAACAGACAATATCCGAACGCAATAAATTCCACACCCGTGCCCATAACCGACAGCAGGATATTGGTCTTGATGGAGAACATATTGTACTCCAGACTGACATCTTTGAATTTGCCCTGCCACCAGCGCATTAACCGGCTGTAATGCGGTGCGATGCCAAATGATTTGATCGTATCAAAATTGTAGAATGCTTCCACCTCGAACGTCATCAGCTTACTGCTCATTTCCCTGGTCTTCTGACTGTACTCCCGCTGCTTCTTGATCATGAACCTCGACATCAGAAGCATGAACGGTGCGCTTGCCAGTGCCAGAATTGCCATCACTGCATTATAATGAAGGATGACCAGAAATGTCGCTATGAAATTATAGATTGCGATCACGATCGTCGGGAGCCAGCTGATCGCATTGCTGCTGACCGTTCCGATATCTCCGTTGAAGCGGTTCAGCACATCCCCGTTGGAATACTTATTGATCTCCAGCCAATCGGCATCCACAATCTTATCGAATATATCCGCCTGGATATCATTATTGATATAAATACTTAATTTGGTCGAGATACGGCTGATAATGCTGCTGAACAGAAGGCTGAACAATGAACTTCCTACCATAATAATGATCAGGATCATCAGTTTATTCGTCTTATATCCGGTAATGATATCAATCAGATATTTACTCGCCACGCTGCTGACAAGTCCCATAGACGTACTGAATATACCCAGGATCGTATAGAATACAATCGCCCACTTATACCGGACACTGTAGCTGAATATCCATTTCCAGTCATCAATGATCTCCGAAAATGTCCCATCTTTCCACTTCGCGATCAGAATATCCAGAGACTCGAAAGACAGGCCGTTCTTTCCTTGATTTTTATCATTATTTTCTTGCATTTATTCCTCTCCTCGTCCACCGGCAAGTACATCTTCCAGACATCTCACCGCATCTTCGGATATGTCGCACTCCAGATGATATACCGGAACCTCCTTCAGTAAAATCTCAAGCTCATCCATTGCCTGTATCTGAAACTCGCTGTTCCATGCATTGATCGTAATCTGTTCCATTACTTTCCGCAGAGCCTCAAGTCCTTTCAGGCAGCTGATACGGTTCTCCTTCGCCTGTGACAGCATAACGATTGCTCTGACCGGATAGGACTTATTGTTACAGATCTCTGAGCTTCCGCAGACCGGCCATCCATTCGCGTACCATCCATCTTCTTCACGGATAAGAAGCGAACGGTCGCCATTCACCGTCCATGTTCCACGGTACTTTTCCCACAATCCTGCCTGCGTGGATTTTCCCGTCTCAGACGGCGCAGAAAAGAGCACTGCCGTATCTTCATAACACATATATGCAGAATGCAGTATCATTGCATGGTCCCTGATAGCCTGCTTCTCCAGCGAAAAGGCTGCCAGGTATACCGTATCCTGATCAAGCATCTCTGCCACTTCGGGAACAAACCAGACATGATATTGATTCATGCCCTCCTGACTGCTGACTGCGTAGTGCCAGTCCATCCCAAGAAAATTAATAAAGCGGCATTCCCCGCCCGACGTCTGAAATACCGTAAGATTATCACGGAAGATTACTCTTCCCGTCTTTTTCCCCAGAAGATCTTCTTTGATCTCATCAAGGTTCTCTGTCATCTCTACCTGATAATGGATGACCTCATCATCCGGCCTCTTTGCCTGCCCGGTCCGGAATTTTTCCAGATTCCGCGGACTTTTCATAGATAACGGAGCCGTAATCTCCATCTCCGTATGCCCGATCCTGTACAGGCGGGTGATTGACTCATTCTGTTCTACCATGTTCCATCTTCCCTCGTACACTCAATAAAGCCATTCTCCACAAGCGCACCGACAAAAGCGATCGTATCCCTTCTTGCAGTCTCTTCATCAATCTCATATGTATCCAGCACCATCCGGATCATCTCTTCCAGGCTATCCACCTTTTCGATATTCTCCCAGATGAATTTAGCCGTATCACTGATCGTGATCATTCCATTGAACTCCTGCGAAGTTGCCCCCGTCGGCACCAGTACACATTCACCTGCGATCTCCCTTAATATAAATTCCTTTACAATCTTCATATAACTTTTCTCCTTGATTTTATTGTTCCATCATAGCATTGCCGCCGTCTGTATGCAACCGGGTCACCGTATCACCTTCGCATAACACCACATAATCCCCCGGCGGAGCGGAATCATATGCAGCCATACATGCTCGAAGAATTCCCACCAGAAATCTCCCGGCTCCAGCCACTTTTCTTTTCTTCTGACTTTGGTGATCAGAGCAAATATCTGCTCTCTCTTTACCGGTCCTTCTATCTGTGTCTGTGCATCGCCCACGATATAATACCCCTCCGGCCTGATCTTCCATATCCGGTGCATGACGAACTGCCCGCTCTTTCTCCGAAAAAATACAATATCACCTTTTTGAAGCTCTCTGTCCGGCTTTTTGAAATATATCATATCCCTTGCATGGATCAGAAACGGTGCCATACTGCTTCCAAAGACCAGCATGCTGACTTCCTTTCCCTCTTCCGTCAATTCCTTAAGCATACCAACATATTCTCTTGTATCTACAACTTTCATATTCCTCATCCTGCTTCTCTCTATCCGCACTTCGTCCGTCCCGTTTTTTCGCAAATTATGGTACAATTCTCAGCACATCCTTCGCATTGTTTTTTATGTATACATTAAATAGTACTCAATTTCTTTTTTATCATACCATCGCGGTTTTCTTCCTGCAACATCAAAATATTGCTTTAATTTTTCTACGTTTTTCGACAAATCTTCGCATTAATTTTATATTTTTCTGTTTGATTGCTCCAAATTCTTATATTTTTCTGTTAATATATTCCATTTACTGTCCATTTGTATCATTTTTCTATCTTTTCACTCTTAATCTATGTTATATTATAATTACATAGAGCATATTCCATTTATATTTATATAAAAATACGTTTTATCTGTTCGGGAAGGGGGCTATATATGAATATTGCAATTTGCGATAGATATGATACCGACGTAGCACGTATCAACGAGCTCTTGGACGCCAATATTAAGAGGCATATGCTCAATCATGCATTATTAGATGTAGATACCTTTACTTCAACAGACGAGTTGTTAGCATCCCCGAAAGAATATTCCCTCATTTTTTTGGGAATTTTAATGCCGGGGACAGATGGTATAGAGGCTGCCAGACAATTAAAAGATGGTCCAAACCCTCCAATAATTATCTTCACGACCAAAAGCACTGAACATTGCCTGGCAAGCTATAATCTTGGAGTTGAAGGATACATTCTGAAGCCAATCAGAGAAGAAGATTTTGAGAAAGTCTTTACCAGACTTTTGCTTCCGATATTCCCTTCAACCCATACACTCAATGTATATTCCAACCGACTTTTATATCACATCCCGGTTTCTGAGATTTTTTATATTGAAAGCATTGGAAGAAAATGCATGATACATACTTCCAGAAAAACTTACGAAACCAACATGGCGTTAAATCATATCGAGAGCACGCTGAATGACAATTCTTTTATCCGTTGTTATCGCAGCTATCTTGTAAACATGAACTATATTCAGGACATTCTGGATACCGAGATTCAATTAACCAACGATGACTGTATTCCACTGACCTTACGTAAGCGGAGTCAGATTGTCAAATTATTCAACAAATTTCTGATATCCCATTCGGCATCAGAATAATGCATGTGAAACCAAAGGAACCCGCACGCTATCATGATATGACTGGTATGCTCCCCGTCAAGAGGACAATAAAAAATAATAAATTTTTGTATCGTCAG
>ENA-OURZ01002786-OURZ01002786.1-human-gut-metagenome-genome-assembly--contig:-NODE-2786-length-15736-cov-3.000446_pt1 | contig 15736 bp, 33 predicted proteins | sample MGYA00242073_ERZ509195 | MGnify/ENA primary metagenome ERZ509195 (study PRJEB26280, sample SAMEA2338837) | human gut metagenome | biome: human gut; feature: human-associated habitat; material: faeces...
CCGCCGTCTACCGGTGCAAGGTTGAATGCGCGCCGCCATTCGTTCGGCGTCAGCGCGCCGCGGTCGACCATCTGCAGGAGGTTGAGCTTGGTCGAGGTCGAGGCGAAGTCCCACGCGGACGCCTCAAAGACGATGCGGTTGCCGCAGCCGCGCTCGCGCCGGGAAAAGAGCTTGCGGGTGTACTCGCCGCTCAGCTGCTTCAACACCGGCTCGATCTCGGCGTCAAAATAGGCGTTCTGTTCGTCCTCCGTCGCGATCGACGTGACGATATGCGGGTTGGTGTTAAACAGGGCGTAGATGCGCTGCGTGGTTTTGTCCATCTGTGCGGCGTTCGGTACGTAGTCCTTGGGGTCGATCTGCTTGGCCTCGGCCTTTGCGTCGACAGCCGCGACGCCCGTGCCGTTGGAAACATTGAGGAAGCTGTCGGCAAAGTCCTGCGCGCGCTTCTTGATATCCTCCGCGCGCATGGAGGATGCGAACATCAAAAGCCAGCGGATGACTGCGCTATTCCGGATGGCTTTGACGATGCCCTGATCCGTCGTGGTGACGATCTCCATCAGCGGCACAATGGCCGGAGCAATGGGGTCGCCGAAGATGTCGTTTTCGTAAAAATCCCCACGCAGGTGGATCACATCGTCGTATGCAAACGTCAGCACATTGCCGTTCTGCATGTAAAATTTCAGATACAAATTCCCGCCCGCGTCATAGACAGCGTCTGCCTGCATGGCTGCGACCGGAAAAATGGCGTTCGGCAGGCCGTTTTCGTCCCGCAGAATCACCGCGAAGGCGTTGTTGTTGAGCACCAGCTGCGCGGCCAGCTTCTCCTGCAGCATCTGGCCGGTCATGTACTGGTTCGGCTCTTCGAGCAAAAATCGGATGTAAGGTTCCGGATTGACGGCGATCTTCCGCGTCTTGGCGGTGATGGTCTCCCGGATGTGCTTTGCCGTCAGCTTGCCGATGGCCTTGATCTTTGGCCGGATGCAGGCGCGGACGATGTCGGACTGATACATTTTGCCGTTGTAGCTGTAAAAGCCATTCCCGCGCTCCTGCACCATCTGGACGGTCGAGACGCGTTTGGTGGTCGTGATATTCATCAGGAGGTTTTTCAAAAATCCCATGTTGTCACTCCTAGAGCATACTTGTGTATTCCGCCTGCTTTTGATCGTAGATCGTGTAGGCGTCTAGCAACGCCGCCGTGCCGTCAATGCGGCGCGTGGACTTGCTCGTCTTGTGCGGCTGGATATTGCCGTTTTTGTCCTCGTCGTAGGCGGTGTTTGCGAGGTTCCACTTGTCGATCGGGTGGTTGTTGTAAATAATGCGCTTGGATTCCAAGTCGTTCCCGCAGCGCTTCATAGGCTCGGACAGGGTCTTGACACCCTGATGCACGGCGATCATGGCCTCGGCCCCGAAATAGTCCGCCATGCTGTCGACCCAGTAAGACGCAGACCATGCATCATACCCGATAAAGGGGATAAAAATATCGAGGTCTTCCTGTACCTCGATAAACCATGTTTTTACATCCTCATAGCGGATCTTATTTCCCTCGGACAGGCGGAGCAGCCCGCGCTCATTCCACTTGTCGTAGGGTATTTTGTCCTCTGTCACGCGCTTTTCCAAAAGCTCCTGCGGCAGCCAGTACATCTGCAGCACAAACAGGATCTCCGGCAGCTCCGGCACCTGGAACAGGACCTTCGCCGCCGTCAGGTCGGTGGTCTTGGACAGATCCGCGCCGCCGATGCCGTAGCGTGGGTAGGACAGGACGCGCTCCTGCGTCTGTCCGTCCGCCATGTGGTGCTGCCAGATCATGCGGCGGTTTTCCTTGTCGAGCTGGAAGGTATCGCGGTTGTCCAGCTGCTCAAAATTGAGCCAGGCTTCGCTCGAGGTCTCGCGGATGTTGAAATCCTTGCAGACGAGGTTCCGGACAAGGGCCGGATTTTTCTCCGCCCGCTCGACCCGCTCTTTCAGCGCCGTATAGCTCTTGATCGTCCCGAGGCCCGGATTTGCCTTTTTCCAGCTGTCCGGGTCCGTCCACTCGCTGCGCTTGTCGAGCTCGTAAATAAACGCGATCCGGCGCGGGTCGTGGTACCCGTCCGGATCTTCGTAGCCGTTTATGACGCGCTCGGCCTCTTCGTATTTTTCGTCGTAGATATCTTCTCGGATGGTTCCGGCGGTTGAGGTGATAAATCGCAGCGGCTGCGCGCGGGCCTGATCGCCGTCGGCAATGATGTCGTACAGCGGTCTGCCGTTTTTCCATTGATGGATCTCGTCCATCATGGCCCCGTGGATATTCAGGCCGTCGAGCGTGTCGCTGTCAGAGGACAGCGGCTTGAATACGCCGTCGTTATAATCGCTGTCCACCTCGCCGACCAGACAGCGCGTCCGCTTGCGCAGCGCCGGCGATTTCTGCACCATGCGCTTTGCTTCCTGCCAGATGATCTTCGCCTGGTCGCGTTTGGTTGCGACGGCGTAGACCTCCGGGCCCGCTTCGCCGTCCGCCAGCTGCAAATACAGGCCGACGCCTGAGGCCAGCAGCGATTTGCCGTTTTTCTTGCCGACAATGAGTATCGCTTCGCGGTACTGGCGGTTGCCCTCGATGTCGATAAACCCAAAGACAGTCGCGAGCAGTGCCTTTTCCCAGAGCTCCAGCTTTACGAGCTGGCCGCCCGCTTTGCCCTTGGAGTGGTGGCAGTAGTTTTCGAAAAATTCAAGTACGTGATTGGCACGTTTCGGCGAGTAGTAAAACTCGGAGTTTTCCGCTCCCAGCTGCTCTACAACGTGCCGGTAGGTTTTCTGCACTTTCAGACTGACGGTCTCTCGGCCCGACTGGATCGCGTCCCAGTATTCGAGGATCGGGTTGTAGGTCTCCGGGTAGCGCGTGAGTATCATTCCTCGTCACGCTCCCGGACAAAGCTTGCAAAGCCGTCGTCCTCCTGCTTCGGCGCGGTGTCCGGCTTCGGCAGGAGCGCCGTGAGCTGCTTGATGATTTTCTGGTAGTTTGCGTTCGTCGAGTTGTACGCCTGCCCGATGGGCCGGGCGCGGTCATATGGATCCAGTCGCTCCGACTGCTGGAATTTCTCCGTCCAGCCGTTTTCCCGCAGGTCGTCCGCCATGTCCTCGCACTCGATGCGCATAAAGGCCGCCTGATCGATGAGCCCCGCGACAGTCCCGGCCGCTTCCTTCGGCAGAAGCTTGTAGATCCTCCGGAGTCTGGTCTTCTCGGCGCGGATACGCTGTTCCTTTGTCTTTTCCTGCCTGTTCGCCACAAAAACCGCCTCCTTTTCGCGTGATTTTTGCCGTCTGTCCGCGCGTGCGCGTAGATTACTTATCGCCGCGCTTTCGTAGGGGGGCCTCGCGAACGGCCTGCGTATTCTTCCGAGGTGGGGCGTGCGGTGATCTAGCCGGCGCCCCGGCCTCGCGCGACGGGGGGGATCGGGTCTCCGGCGGCGTCGAAGAAAATTTTTTGCGTCAGAGATTTTGCGACGCCGTGCCCGTCAAACTGATCGTGGCAGTCCTTGCAGACGAACTCGAGGTTGGAGTAGGACAGGCTGATGTCCGGGTCGGTGATGTTGTCCGGCGTGAGCGCCCGCTTGTGGTGGACGATGTAGCCCGGTTTGTCCCGGCACTCTTCGCAGAGCCCGCCGTCGATGGTCCGGCGGAACTTGATATACCCGGCGCGGCATTTCTTCCAGCGCGCGGATGCGTAAAAGCGTGCGGCCCATGGCTGCATCCTGTTCCCTCCAATTCTTCACGCTATCACTGTAGCACAGATTTTAGGCTCTGTTAGCTCAACTTTTGCGGTAGCCCATTGCCTGCGCTGCCTCGTAGACAAAGCGGCTGTACATCCGCTTGGCCGTGGATGTGCTCACGTGTACCTGTCTGGCAGCGGACTCCAGGCTCTCGCGCGGCCAGATCCATGTATGCAGGCGCACGATCTCCAGCACATCGCCGCCGTCCCGCCAGGTCTGCACGGTGTTGATGGCGGCCTGGATCGCAGTGTAGTCCTCGTACTCCCGTGAGGACAGGACGCGCACCGCAATGTCCTCGACGGCGCGGCCGGAGGATTGCCCGCCTGGCTGTGAGGAATAGCCCGGCGTGATCTTCTGCCGGCTCATATCCCGAACCTGTCGGCTCAGTTTCGGGTATTCGCCGATGGTGCGGCAGACATTCCCGTACCACCAGTATCTCGGTTTCGACATCTGTTCAGCTCCTTCCTTCTTCGTTGCAAAACTCAACACATTTACAAGGCTTAAAGAAGGCGGCTCCCATTCCGCTTATGTGTCTCGTTTTTGGGATCCCATACATATTTGAAATATAGGAATCCATACTGCGTGGCTCTGGACTCGACGAGGATGTAGCCGCGCGGGGCGACTGGCGGGCGCGTCAGGCTGTAGTCCCGGACCGCCTCGGTCGCGGGCTCCGGCTCCGGCCGGACGCAGCTGCGGCTGGCCTTGTACCGGTGGCCGCCGAACTCCTTGCGCCAGTGACCGTGCAGGTAGTTGGCCAGCGCCTTGTAGTCCTGCCCGTGGTCGACCTTGTTTCCGTTTTCATCTAAGTAATAGTTGTGCTTCCGCAGCGGTTTGCAGTCGATGACGCTGCCGAGGCCCCATAGCCTGCCGAGCTCATCGGCAGGAATGCCGTCCGTGATCAGGTGCAGGTGGAATCTGTTGGTCGACTTGCCCCTGCCGTAGACGATGACGATCTTGGCCTCCGGATATTGGTAGACCATGCGGCGGTAGAAATTATCCCGGATCCGGCGCATCTCCTGCGCGGTATGTACCTCATGCTCTTGGTCTAGCGTCAATGTGGAGTAATAGCTCGACGGGGAGAAGTTGGCGTTGACCAGCGCCACGAACTTTGCAGCCGAGATCCTGGTGTTGAATTCCTCGCGTTCTTCCTGCGACTGGAACCGCGGCTTCTTCGGCCGGCTGGTTTTCGGATCTGTGCCGTCCGCCACCTTGTACACGATCTGTGTACATACCTTCCCGGCAAACAGCCGGCGCTTGTGCCTCTTTACCATACTCCATCCTCTTTTATACAAATAGTGATAGCTGCGCCGTATGCGCGGCGAAGCGCTCCTCTTGTGCTGCAAAATAATCCTTATCGATCTCGCACCCCACGAAATCCAGCCCTGCGTCATACGCCGCGATCCGACTGCTCCCGCTCCCGAGGTGTGTATCGAGGATCTTATCTCCAGGTTTTGCGTACCGAGCGAAGATCCACGCATAGAGTGCAATGGGCTTTTGCGTTGGGTGAATACGTATCTCCTTGTTTTTTACACTCTCTTGCAGCATCCCTTGCCAGCGATATTTGAATTTTCTGACCGCCGACTTGAATGATGTGTACGCAAGTTCGCAATCCGCGAAGTGGTTATCGCCGTTGTCTTTGTCCCACACGATCCAGCATGGGCTGTCTTTTTGCGTAATCTTCGACATAAAATAGTTGGCGCCAAATATAACCTGATTTTTGGATACTCTTTCGAGCTCCTCAAAGTATCCTTTCTCCGGCGGCTTGTCCCAATCTTTTTTTGTAAAATTAGTGTTTTTTGCCAGGACGCTCCCGCCTATTACTCCGCCGTCCATCCCGATCCCATATGGAGGATCGGCAACCGCAAGATCAAACGTCTTGTCCTGTAGCGTCCGCATATACTCCATACAGTCCATGTTGTACGCAATGTTCATGTCGATTTTCTCCTTTTCTGCCCGCTCAAAGCGTGGCCGGAGATTCCGGCCACAATTTCAACGATCAGTTTTCTCGCGTATTTTCATTTCTGTGTATTCTGTTGGCGTTATCGGCGGAAAGCCGAACGCTGCCCTAATCTCGTTCGGGGTGTTCTTGCGCCAGACCTCCTCTTCTTGTTTGATGCTTTTCCAGACTGCGGCGTCCAGTGTCTCGAGCACTACTTCTGCCTGACGTTTCAGGCTCCGCAGTTTGAAAAACACCAGCACGCCCAGCGCGATCCACTCCAGCGCAGCAGCAAGCTCAAAAATCTCAATGATCATTTTCTTCTCCTTCCACTCCTTCCAATTCTCCTTCGCAGTATGTGCAGCGGCTCGGCAGGCTCTTTTTCAAACCGCCTTTTTCCCAGAGCTCGAAGCACGGTTTCTCCGGTCTGCCGCAGTATGGGCAGCGGTAGACACGGAAGATATCATCCCAGCGCCAGACCATGCGGACTGCGTTTTTCTTCTTCAAGCCCCATCGCCTCCCTCATTGCTTCAATCAGCCTCTTTTCTAGTTTGTCCTGATTGATCTTCACTTCCATCGTTACGCCCTCCTGCTCTACCCACACGCCGTCCGTGCGCTTTGTAAATCCTGCTGGTGCAAAATTTCTGGCGTGTTCCAGCTCCGGCGTATGCCTGCACGTTGGATAGCTGCATTTCTCGCACGCCTTTCTGTCGCAAAGAAATAGGATATTCCGCTCTTTCGCTCGCGATACGCTGGTCGGCAGAAGAACGACTGGCTGCCCGATCTCCGCCGCAAGCTGCTCCTGAAGCTTTTCCCGATCGCCGTCGCGCATTGAGGCTGTGCATTCCAGCAAAATCATTCCTGCTCCGCCTCCATTTCCTTTCGCTCCTGCATAAAGCCGTGCAGAAACAGCTCCAGCAGAGCAGCGGCGCGGTTGGTCAGATTTGTGAAATCCTTTTTGCTGATCTGCAGTTTGCCGGTCGTAACAACCTCAGTCTCCGGTCGACCAATAATCTGAATTGTCGGATTAGGCACCAGCGTCTTTGCACCGTCCGCCCCCACTTCGAAGAGCGGCGGCGTGGACTGCTCCATGACGATGCGCGGCGGGTATTGCTCGCCGCGGAAGCTGGTATCCCATTGCTGTTTTTCGTAGTATGCGACAAAATTGTCTAGGTCGTGCGCAAACGCGCCCATGATTTCTGCCATTTTGATGCTCCTTTCAGATTTCCACGCACTCATTGGCGCGGATATTGATCCGTTTTCCACCGGACTGGATCACATATCCTGCGTTTTTGAGTTTGTTCGGGCCGTACTTTTCTGCGGCATGCTCCGATCCGACGGTCGGCTGGTATTCCGGGTCGACCGGCACTTTGCATATGATGCGGATGCGCACCATCGTGTGCGGCAGGCGGCGCGGCTCCTCCGGCTTCTGTGGCTCCGGCGTCGTGTTCATCGCAGCCATTCTGGCGCGCCGCTCTATGTGCTGCGCGATCGACGCGCAGGAGCGGCTGCAATAATACCTCCCGCTCTTATTCTCGTTTGCCTTTCCGAGCGTCCGCAGAAACTTCTTCCCGCACAGCTCGCATTTCAGTTCCACGTATTGTTCCATGGCTTTCTGTCCTTTCTTTGGTCAGGGGCCGGTATCCCGGCCCCCGGCAGTGGACGGCCTCGCACCGCCTGCGCCCGCGCTGCCCCAAGTCCGATCCTGCGCGGGCGAGCCGCCCTTGTCTGCGTCGGGCAGCTTTTGAAGGAGGTTCAACCATGCCCCCGGGTGCGTAAAGCCCGGGAGTGGGGTAACGTTTTCCGGCACGTTCCACACCGTTTTATCCCCGCCCGCAGGCTTGAGGGGTTCTGCGGGCGGGAATCCCCAGCCGATTCCGAGCCCAGCATCGCGGGTCGGAATCGGAAAGGAAGAAGGAGCCTGCGGATATGGAGCTTTCGGCTTTCGCCGGAAGCGAAATGGAACAGGCTTCTTCTGACGCAAAGCCGGGGTGATCCTTCCGCCGGCGTCTCATGGCAAAGCGTCGGCGGCATAAGCCCACAAAAATTATGTATCCCCGGCTGATTGCTGTGGTTTCTGGCAGCCCGGCTTCGCGCCTACGTGCTTGCCGTACTTGCCATCCTCTCCCTGCTCAAGCGGCAGGGTCTTTCTTCGGGCCTGCTCAGCCGCGTTCCAGCCGCAGCCCTCGCAAAATTCATCGCCCAGCGCTGCCATCATGCAGGATCTGGCGCTCTTTGGCAGCATGCACTTCTCGTTTTTTTCGTCGGCCATGCTCAAACCTCCTGTATATCGATCCCGTATTTGGCCCGCAGGAATTTTCGGTTCCGCAGGTATTCCTTCGTCCGCGTCGGGCCGCTCTTTACATCCTCAACGACCAGCTTGCCGCCGAAGCGGTACGAAAAGTCCGCCGTATACCGCACCGCGCGGATCCGCTCGCCGGTCTCTGTGACGTAGCTTTCCTGCAGCGTGAATTGCGGCTGTAGCCGCAGATCCGTGATGATCCTGGCCCGCAGCATGGTCATCAGCTCATCATACCGGCGCGCCTCCTTCTGGCTGTCGAACCGGACCCCGGCCCGCTCTGCTTGCGTACTGTGATACTTCGTGTCCTTCTTCGGCGCGGCGGCAGCCCCCGGAAACTGCTGCCGAGCATAAAGCTCCCGCATCCGCGGCGGCATGTCCGCCATGGACTCAAACCGCAGTCCGCTCATTTGGCTGCACCGTCCATCCGCGCACCGCACTTGCCGCAGAAGTTGTGCCACCGTGAGCACAGCGTTGCGCCGCACACCGGGCAGTAGTCATACGGGATGTCCGCATGCACCATATTCCTGCGGTAAAGTGTAGAGCGGTCTCCCGCTAAAACGCCGATCTCCTCATGGTACCCCACAATCGTCCTTGTGCGCACTTCCGTCACCGGCGTCCCATGCACCACCTCCGCAACGTCGGCGGCGGGCTGACGCAGCAGGAGCGTTTTCACCCGCTGAGGCGTCCAGTACGGGTTCCTTGCGTTGTTTGCCTCAAAGTCTTCCAGCGCCGCCTCGCGGCTGATATAATCACCCGCCATGCCGCACCTCCACGCCTGCCATTTCAAGCAACCCGTAAATGTCCGCTTCATCGCTGTTCGCGAGGAAATTGTCATTTTCGTCGTAGTAGTTGTACGCCGTGTATGCTCTGGCTTGGATTCCGGCGTATTTCTTGAGCAGTTTATTCGCCCCCTCAATTCCAGACGTGCAGGCATCTTCCAGTTCTTCCATTTGCGACTTGGTTATAAACTTAGCCATTCTTCTTGCCCTCCTCTACACGCGACTTAAGCCATTCTTTGATTTGCATTGCGCAGGAGCAGCAAAGCTCAATATCAGGTGATTTCTCATGGAACGCGCGTCGTACGTTTACATACGTCGCAGAGCTTGTGGGGTTTATCTCCGCCCCGCAGCGGTCACATATTCGTTTCGTTGCCATCCTTCTTGCCCTCCATTCTTGCCCGCAGCAGCTTCGCGTTTGTACTCCCGGATGTAGCGCCGCATGTACTCTTTACTGCTCACCTTTTCCTGCCCTCCGTCGCCCGCTCGGCCGCTTCGCGGCTGATGTATTCGTCAGGCATGGTTTACCTCCTTTAGCCAAAGCTCACTCGCTGCCATCGCTCCCGCCCGGATTGCGGATTCCTCCGTTATTTTGCCCTCGTTCATTTTCTTCCGCAGCAGCTTCGCGTACAGGGTGATTGTCAGCGTATCCTCTACCACACCGGCATTTGTCTTCCAGCGCGGCTTTGCCGTCAGCCCCCAGTTTGCATGGTTCCGGCTCGTGCCGATAGACATAAGGATCTTTCTTGCGCGTTTTCTGGTCATGTTTTTCCCTTCATCGCCCGCTCTGCACAGAGGCAGAGCGGTGTGTACAATTTGCAACTCTGTGTGTTCTGGTACACAATAAATTTCCTGCTGCGATCTATTTTCCCGTATCTGTTGCGCGGGTGCGGCCGCTTCGCGCACAACCCGTGCCTGGTTCCCGATTCGCGCTTGAAATTGTCGCAATTCCCGCATGTTTCGTTCTGGCTTTCCGGCATGATCCTGACGCGCCCGTCCTTGTCGGCCTCGGCAAGCTCTACAAGCCTGCTGATTGGCGTATTGTTGAGTGTTTCGAGATCAACCATGTGTTTTGCACATAGCGCAAGCTTAACCGTTTCCACTGCTTCCGGTTCAAGCCCCGTGTCCTCGTAAGCCTTGAGCCTTCCCCATACCTCCTTCTGCGTGCAGCTTCCGTCATACGGGCAAGGCAGCTCGCGGCATTGCGCAATGTCGCAGAAGTTTCCTTCAAACGTTAATCGTTCCATAGCCCCTCCTATTCAATCCAAAACGTCGCAACCGGAACAAGCTCTTCATACCATCGCTGGAAATCATTCCAATCGGAACGCCGAGGATCTGCCATGCGTAGTACAGATCTTCGGTCTTTTCGAGATCCCATGTAAACGTTACGGAGATATGTACCTCTGTCACGCCCGCTTTGATGCAATCGGCGATATTCTCGATGGTCGGCTGACCGAAGAACGCCAGCGCATCCGTCGGCGACATGGCCGTTTTACGCGGGAATACGCGGGCGATCATAGCGTATCCTCCTCCATTCCTTCAAGAACCATTTGTCCCGGCAAAACGCCGTCCTCCATCCACCAGTGCATCACGTCCTCACCGGTCTCGCCGAAACGCATTCCGCCTTCCATTTTTCCGCGTCGGCGGCGCTCATCAAGCATCCGGTCGAAGGCCCGAATATAGGCAGCCTTGATCTTCGGATACCGTGCAAATTCAGCGTACCGGTGCTTTCCTGCCATCGGGCAGCCGATGCAGCCAACCCGTTTCCATCCGCAGGCGTAGAGTGGATTCATCGTGATCTTCTGCTCGGCACAGTAGCCGATCACGTCCTCGTCTTTCCAGTCGATGATTGCGTTTACCGTCCGAGTGCCTTTCAGTTGGCAGCTCTCCAAGAGCATTCTGCGCTCGTCATTGTCATCCATCAGGATGATCCGCTTATTTTTGTCCTTGTGGATAGTCTCCATAATGCCACGCGATTGCTTCCGCCTTGCAGATTCTGCCCAGCGGACGCCTGTTGCGATAAACCGCCCTTTTCCTCCGGTTTCCTTGAGTTCCGCGCAGCAATAGCGCCCCCATCGCGTCGGAGGTATGAGTTTTCTCGGAATCAGGTTCCACATGGTCACGTTCGTTCCATCGGGGCGCTTGTGCGTATCGATGGTGCTGTTCGGCCCGCCCCAATTTCCAGTTTGCGGAACGTATCTTTCACGTGCCGTACCGTTTCCGGCGCGTCTGCCGTGGTCAGCGAGTGCAAAACCTCATACTGGATACCGGCTTTGCCCGCCAGATGCAAAAGCACGTCCGAGTCCTTGCCGCCCGAGTAGGTAATCACAAGCGGCTGCTTGTATACCCGCAGGGACATTTCAGCTGCAAACCGCAGCCGCTCAATCGCGGTTTGTTCTAAGTCCATCGGTCCAGTTCCTCCTTCAGTGCCCGGAAAATCTGGTAAGCCTGCTGCGGGACTACGGCGTTCCCGAGGCATTTAAGTCTGTCCACCCTGGCGGGAATCCCATGAGCCACTCGACCCACGTCGGGTTCAGCTGCCCACCAATCTGATCGTTCATGGCATTCATCCGCTCTGGGTTTTCGTATCGTTCCCGCTGTCCAGTCCTGTAGTCCCTCGCGCATGGCGTCGTAAACAGCTTCACTGCATTCGCCAGCTGGCGCACGTGATGGTTGTTCCCCGGCGTCTTCGGCTGCGTCAGGTGTTTCAGGCTGTTTGCGCCCTTGCAGTCCCGGGCCGTCGGCGTCGGCCACATCTGCGAGGCCGATGAAGAATACCCTTGATCGTCTGTGCCACGCTCCGACAGCCGCAGCCTCAAAATTAAACACGACGACGTGATAGCCTGCACGCTCCAGATCCTTGACCACTTGCCAGGCGGCAATCTTGATGATTCCAGGTACGTTCTCACCGACAACGCAACGCGGGCGCAGCTCGGTGATAACTCGGAGCATCTCCGGCCATAGGTATCGATCATCCCCTTTGCCCTTTTGCTTTCCAGCCACGGAGAATGGCTGACATGGGAATCCGCCGGAAATAACGTCAACTGTTCGTAAGCCTGTCCGCTCATAAAAACTCTCCTTTGTCAGCGTCCGGACGTCGCGCCAGCGCGGCACGTCCGGCCAGTGCTTTTCCAGCACCTTCGTCGGGTAGTCGGCAAACTCACACTGCCCGACGGTCGTAAATCCGGCCCACTCGGCAGCCAGATCAAGCCCGCCGATCCCGGAAAACAGGCTCAGATGCGTCAGCATCGTGCCTCATCCCTCCCCGGCGTAAGCTTGGCCAGCATGATCTGGCCGAGATCCGCCATGTACACCAGCCGCCCACGGTTGTACACCAGCAGCTTGTCATCCTTGATCTCCATCCGGTCGGCCTCGATATTCGTTAGATCGTTGCAGCAGTCGCAAACAAACCTCATACCAGCGCCCCCGGCCGGGTATCCGGCACATAGTGCAGCTTGTCCGCCCGGGCGGTCTGGTGGTACTCCGCCCGCGTCCACGCGTAGCCCCAGTGTTTTGCCGCCGTGAACATGGCGGCAAGCTCGTCCGCCGCGCGGACAATGATCTGCTGATCGTGGTAAGTTACGGTATAGTGGTTTTTCCCAGTGTATCCTGCCTGCGCGATGACCTTCTTGCGTCTCGGCGCCCGCTCGCCGGGGTAATCGATGCTATTTTTCATAGTGCTTCCTCCTGCGTATCCTGTTTTCCGCCCGGACCGTCTGGCGGTTTGCTGCATGATCCAGCTCCATGTCCATGCGATCCCGGTGATTTACATCGTAAATGTGATTCCGGATGCTCTCATACAGCTTCCAGCTGCAGCATCCGGCGCGGCAGGTACCGCTCCTGTCCGGGCAGTCTCTCGCGCACGGCGGCGGCACTGGCCGCATCCGCGGCGCAAAATACTGCATCACTCGTTCTCCTCCTGTACGTGCTGCAGCCACGCGGCCAGCTTGTTGAGCTGCGTCTCGCGCAGCACCAGATCGTTGACAGTGTCCTGGTCCACCCGCTCCATGCTCTGCAGGATCGCGCGGTCCTCCTCGCAGTCTGCCGCATAGGCCAGCAGCGCATCGACGATATCGTCCAGCTGATCCAGCCGCAGCCGGATCTCGATCCTGCCATCCATCACAGCGCCCCAAATGTCGTGCAGCCCAGCGCGATCGCGCCGGTGATCACGGCGGCGTCCGTCAGCTCCGCGTATCCGGCGATCACGGCCATTGCAAACGCCACGCCGCCGACCCACAGGCTGCATACCTTTGCCACCCGCCGCAGCGTCTTGCGGTACTGCCATTCGTCAAACAGCCGCTCCCGGCGCTCCTCGGTGGTCTCTTCCTCGGTATACTCCTCTGCAAGATTGCCTCTCATGATGCTTCCTCCTTCTCCTTGTTCTCCTTTTCCCGGCGGTATCTTTCTGCGGCCCAGCGGGCGAAGGCGTCCAGCTTGGACGCTCCGTGCCCGTCGTCCTGGCGCTTGATCTCAAAGGGCTCTGCCGGGAGAAAGCTCCCGTCCGCCGCCCGGTATGCAACTGCTGCCAACATGCCTCACGCCTCCTTCCGCTCGTCTTTCTTGCTCTCCTGCGCCAGCATCATGCCGTAGGCGATATCGCTCAAGCGCTGGAGCTGTTCGTCGGTCAGTCTGTCGGTTACCTTACCCAGGCTCTCGGCGTGCGTTTTTTCCTTTTCAGACATTGTTCTCACCTCGCGTTGTATTGCTAATTTATCTCGACGTGATTATATTATATCACGACGTGATATTTGTCAAGTCCTTTTCTTAAAGAAATATTGACAACGCGATATTTTTGCGATATTATATAGTCGCAAGGAGGGAACACGATATGCAAGACCGTATTAAAGAGCTCCGGAAATCCCTAGGGCTTACCCAGAAAGACTTTGGCGAGAGACTCGGCGTACAAGCCAATACCATCACCAGCTATGAAAGCGGTGTCCGCACTCCCAACAACTCCATGATCCTTGCCATCTGCCGTGAATACGGCGTGAGCGAGACTTGGCTCCGCACTGGCGAGGGCGAGATGAAGCAAAAACTGACGAGGAATCAGGAGATCGCGGAGTTTATGGCTACCGTCATGCGTGATCCGGACGACGCGCCGCGCAAACGGTTTATCTCCATCGTCAGCAAGCTTGACATCGAAGAATGGCAGCTACTCGAGGCGATCGCAAAAAAATGGACCGAGGACGAATAATTGTCCCCGGTCCATTTTTTACTCTATGCGACCAGTCCGCGCAGGAAGCGCCAGACCAGATCGAGTTGTTCCGTCGTCGCAAGCCGCAGCATGCGGCGGATGTCCTGCAGGTAAAAACTTCGCGTCATTCTATCCATTCCCCCATTCTTCCACAAAAAGACCGTTCATTTTTTGTTCACTTTTCCGGTTGTGCTTTCCTTTCCCTTGGCTTACAATATTTGTAGGATGATTTATCCCCGCTCGCATAATTATATTAGAACATGTGTTCTATAATTACAATTATGAGAGCCTACAAAAATTTATATGTCAAACTGGAGGTTTTGCCATGCGACGTATCTGGCAGAAGTTTGCCCTTGTTTCGGTATCCTGCCTGCTTGCGGTCGCTGCGTGGATCGGCCTTTTACACCTTGCGGATAACATTTCCGCCATCCGCTCTTATCGCGCGTCCGATCCTATCGTCCAGCAGGCCGCCAGACACGTGGAGGAGTAACTATGTACTGTAACAAATGCGGTAAAGAGATCGACGACGAGGCTCTGATCTGCCCGCACTGCGGCTGCGGCACCTTAAATTATATCCGCGATCAGGCAAAGGCGGAGGCCCGCGTGCAGGTGCAGGCCGCACCGGCGCGGAAAAAGCGCTCGACTGCTCTGCTGCTTTGCATTTTTCTTGGTGGCCTTGGGGCGCACCGGTTTTATGTAGGCAAGATCTGGACGGGTCTGCTCTGGCTTATCACGCTTGGCTTTTGTGGTATCGGCACGCTGGTTGATTTTTGCCGGATCTATGATAATAAGTTTACTGACGATGCTGGCCGCCCGCTCTATGATGAGTATACGGACGGCTTAACGCCAGAGGAATATGATGAGGCAGTTGCTGGGCCGCGCAAGGTGCGAAAGATCGTGATCGTCATTGCGCTTGCCTTGTGCGCTGGCTGCTTTTTGATTCTGCGTGTCATGCCGAGCCTGCTGTACGCGTTTGGTTTTTGAGATTCGCCCGCGCCGCTGGCCGAACAACGGTGCGGGCTTTTGCTTGCGCAGGCGACCGGGAGCCGTCTGTATTTTCAGGTTAGTTCATTCACGGTATCTTTGTAAAGACACTACACTTACTTTTTGCAGTCAGACGTCTTACTTTTTTGGAGGGAATGACGCGTTTTGAGGGAAAAATTATCTGATTTGTGCCGTGAGCAGAAGCAGACGATCACTCCGCGCAAAACAAATCAGGACGTCGCCGAAAACACCGACCTTTCCGTCGGCACCGTTTCCCAGTTTTTACGCGGCGACATCAAAAATCCGTCCGTTTACACGGTCGGCCCGATCTGCCGGGAGATGGGCGTTTCTATGGATGAGTATTTTGGCATTCCGCATGACGAGCCTGCCGATCCTGCCGAGCCTCCCGATGCCGAAAAACTCCGTTCCGAGAACGCTGCGCTTCGCGCGCAGCTTTCCCAGCAGCAGAAATCCCTGCGTATGCACCGGCTTGTGACACTCATCCTCTTGGGTATTCTTTTGCTGTGTGCCCTTGCGCTTTTGGTCGACGTACTCAGTCCATCAATCGGCTGGATCCGCACATAAAAAATCAACCGCCCCGGCCTGATAAGCCGGAGCGGTATTTCTGGAGGTTGCCATGGACGGCCTGAATCTTGCAAACGTTGTGATCTATGCGCGGTATTCTTCTGCCGGTCAGAACGATCAATCCATCGACGGCCAGCTGGCCAAGTGCCGCGAATACGCGCAGCAGCGCGGCTATCGCGTCGTCGGCGAGTATTGTGATCGTGCCCTGTCTGG
>ENA-OURZ01002789-OURZ01002789.1-human-gut-metagenome-genome-assembly--contig:-NODE-2789-length-15730-cov-13.072919_pt1 | contig 15730 bp, 10 predicted proteins | sample MGYA00242073_ERZ509195 | MGnify/ENA primary metagenome ERZ509195 (study PRJEB26280, sample SAMEA2338837) | human gut metagenome | biome: human gut; feature: human-associated habitat; material: faeces...
ACCTCGAAAAGAATCCGAACGGCTACTGCCACATCCCGCGCGCGGAGATGGAGCTGTTTTCCCGGCTGCGCATCGATCCGGGCGACTATCAGAAGCCCGCGGCGGAATCCATCCGGGACAAGCTGACGGCGGAGCAGTACCGTGTTACGCAGGAGAGCGGCACGGAGCGCGCTTTCACAGGCGAGTTCTGGGATAAGTTTGAAAAGGGTATCTATGTGGATGTCGTCACCGGTGAGCCGCTCTTTTCCTCCACGGATAAGTACGAGAGCGGCTGCGGCTGGCCGGCTTTCACAAAGCCCATTGAAGAGCCTGCCGTGGTGGAACTGGAGGACCTGAGCCACGGCATGCGCCGCACAGAGGTCAGAAGCCGTGCCGGAGATTCTCACCTTGGTCATGTGTTCACCGGCGATCCGGAGTCCCCCAATGGCGTGCGCTACTGCATCAACAGTGCGGCCCTGCGCTTCGTCCCCTATGAAAAAATGGAGGCCGAGGGGTACGGGTACCTCCTGTACCTGTTTGAGAAATGATTTCAGGTGCATACACATCAAGCGAAAAAGCAGGACGGCTATTCTTCAAAAGAATAGCCGTCTTTTTCTGGGAAGACAGCGAATGGGGCGCGGTTCAACACATTTGAGAAATCCCTTCGCTATGTCAATTCGTTTGATGTGACGGCTCTGATCGAAGCCATCTACGATATGGTCGATCGGAATCAGGCAGCCTGCCGGGTTCTGATTCTGGGGAATACAAACTCAACGATCCTCATGCGGATGATTGCCCTGGCCAAGGAGGACAGCATTGCCTACTGGCGGAAAGAGCTGCCCAATGCCAGTGAAACAGATCTTGAGATGATGTATACCCATCTGTCAAATGGTTTGATGCATGTCGTTGTGGAGGGCTATGACAAGTACAGCAAGGAGGAAATGATCCGTTTTGTCAACCGGGTAGTAAAAGCCAGTCTTTCGCTGTTCCAATCGCCCCAAAGACCTCTTGCTTAACATAGGCCTTATGCTTGCGTGGTATAATAAGCTTTGCAAAACGGTCGATGGTCAAAGGAAAGAATGGAGACAATCAGTCATATTTTATGAAAAATGAGCATAAGAAAACCCCGGAAAATGCGGATTTTCCGGGGTTTTTTGAGCTTTTGAGCTGTGAATTTGCGTCCGATCAGCGCTTGGAGAACTGAGGTGCGCGACGAGCGGCCTTCAGACCGTACTTCTTGCGCTCACTTGACAGAAACCCTTGTATTTGCAACGACTTGCGGGTTTGACGAATGAAATTTGTCGTCGATTTTGTCTTTTAAGGTGTGCGTATGGTGCCTGCGGGGGATAGTTATGTGGTAGGATCGGACGGGAAAACCTCATTGATCTGCTTTGCAGACTCTGTCCGTTTTTCTGCGCTCTTGGCCTGTGCGTAGATTTTGAGGGTAACATCGGGATTCTTGTGCCCGGCATAATCCATTACCGTGCGAACATCGACCCCACTATAAATCAGGTTTGTGATATAGGTCTTTCGAAGCATGTGTGTTTTAACCGGGAAGTCAATGATATAGCGTACATTGGGATTGTGGGCAGCAGTCTGGCCTGCTTCCCGATTGACGGAATGAGACTTCTTTCCATGCTGTTTATAGCGGATATATTCGTCCGGTCCAACGCTGCGTCGCTTGATTTTCCGCCACATATTCCGGAACTGAGTCTCACTCAAGGGAAGTCCACTGCTATTACAAATAACAAAATCAGAGGCAATGCTCTTTTTGATTTCTTTCAAATGATTGAAAAGGGGCACTGGAATAGGTATATTACGGTGGCCAGCTGCGGTCTTGGTCACATTGGAAATCTCCGGACGATTGTGGCAGAAAATACATGTACGCGTAACCTCGATCTGCGGAGTGTCCGCATTGAGATCAACGCAGTCCCATTGGAGTGCCAGAGATTCCTCGCGCCGCAGTCCGGCATAAAGTCCCAGCCTAACGAACGTTTCTAAAGGATAGATATCTTTGACCGCAGCGAGTAGCGTGGAAACTCGCGCATCCGTCAAGTATTCCTCCCCTGTATCCTCTTTTTCGTGCCTTACGCGTTTAAAGGTATGCTTTGTCGTCGGGTCAACCTGGATCAAATCACAGGTAAGAGCATCGGCAAAAATCTGCTTGATTAGCATAGAAGCCTTGCGATAAACGGACGCGGACTGCGCCTCTGCTACAGCCATAGCCGCTTTTATATCTTCGCCGGTGATGTCAATCAAGCGCTTATTACCAAGTACGGGGATGAAATGTGTGCGGATGATTTGCTCGTAATTATTATAGGTATTCCGTTTGAGATCCTTGGACTTATCGGAGAGCCACTCCGTCGCACGTTCGCTGAAGGTTGGGAATTCCTTAATTTTGCGACGAAGGCGAATCTCGGCCTCCCGCTTTTTTACTTTCTCGTCGCGCTCCGCAATTGTCCGGCCATAAACAGTGATATACTTACCACGTTCATCGCGAATGCTTTTATAATAGTATTCAATCCCGTTTCGGATTACTGTCTTCTCTTTCCTTCGAGGCATTAATTACGCCCCCTCTTTCCGTTGCCACCGCGAAAGCTGGGATGAAAATCCGCTCTGCCGCGAGCCACGCCATCAACCCGCTGCTCAATAAATTTCCTCAAGTCCTCCTCGCGATAACGGACGTTTCCCTTACGCCGGTATTGGACAGCAGGAAGTTCCCCCGCTGCACGAAGGCGGTCAAGATTCGAAACTGAGATCCCTAAGTATTTCGCCGAGTCCCGGCGGTCGAGTAAAATGCAATTCATGGTAACTCCTTTTCTAATTGATTTTTCCGAGAAACCATGATAAAATAACCTTGCACTGGTACTTGATGGTTTCTCGCTGTCTTGTATCCTGCACCTCCCGCCGGCAAGCGGGAGGTGCTTTTTTATTGGCCGTGGCCTTTCTTTCAACCTTCCTGCTTCGTCAATGGTGGCATCTCCACAGGCGTAAATTCCGAGACGGCCTTCCCGTACCTCTTGCTTAAGGCTCTGATGGCTATCAGCCACTTCCTGTTTCGTAGATAGCAGCATCTCCGCAGGCGTAAATTTCGAATGAGCCGTTCCGTATTTTGCCGTCATTTCAGAAAAATAACTTGAAGACTATCTGTCTTCTCCTCTAAAATAACACAGGTGGCGATAAAAGTCAATATATAGATGTAAAAAAATAAATCATAACGCTCAAAATGTTAATACAATCATTTCTGCCAAACGTCATTTCGCTTATCTTACGTTGACTTTTTTTCGTTCTTGTGGTACTATTAATCAAACAAATTTGGAGGTTTGTATATGGGCAAAGATGCAAAGCTGTCAAAAGAATTAGAAAAATTTGAAGATGACTATAACTTTATGGTAGAGGCCACTGGAGACCAGAACAATTTTCCCAAAGATGCTCAGTTAGTAAAAGATGTAATTAATTTGTTCCTACAACAAAATCCGAGAGTCTCGCAGGTAGATATTGCAACCGAGTTCGAACTATCTTCCAGCCTATTCTCTCGTTTTCTGAGGACTGACAACGTGAAATCAAAACCAGAATGGAATAGAGTTGCGTATATACTTGGATTGAATATTGATTTGGCTCGGTATATAAAAGACACGCGGAAGTTGATTGAACTGGTTGGAGATTGGCAGTTAATCTATTATGGTTCACGCCTTACCTGCTTTGTGCGAGATACTTTTGATATAGACGGTGATATGAGAGAGCTTTCAACTTGTACGCCTGTTAGGCCAAATAACAACACCAGCGGCGAAAGGAATTATGAGTGTGTGCCCTATAATCTTGGCACAAAAGACGGTGGTGAATCGTGGAATTTTCAGTACTTCAAAGGGGAAGATGTACTTGCCTCCGACATAATCTTAAATCTATTTGCTAACACATACGCATTAAAGGCACACATTATAATCATTTTGAATTGCGAGCAAGCTTTTGAAGATCTCAAGCAAACTTTTCGCAGAAAGGATTGGCGAAATAGCCTACAATACTATTCTATGACGGTTCTCCGTGTTGACGATGAAATTTCTACCATCATTAATGAGTATTCAGATGGAGATTTGGGGCTCAAAAAGCGGTCTGAGCAAGGAAGTGGCACGAGCACCGTGCCTTCCGCAACTCCGCAGTGACCCCAGCGGCCTAGACAGTCACGCTCAGGCGGGGAAATGTAACTTCGTACCCCCCGCACCTGCCCCCTAATCCCAGCGTAGCATAATCGAGTATATTGTCAATACGTTCGGAAGGACAAATTCCAAGGAAATCACTCTCTATCTAAGGGAAGGCTACCTGCTGTTTTCGGCAAGTGGTCTTCCTTCATTTATTCAACCGGTGCGGCCTATTCTCGACAACTGGCTCAATGCTTAACTGGCATCCCTGCTCTGACACATCAAATGCGTATTTACGTTTCGTGAGTCGCGCGGCGTATAGCAATTGCCTTCGCAGTCGCACTCAGCCCCTTCAGAGCCCCATAGTGTCATGCCGTGGGGGTAGGCGGGGTTCAGGCACACGGGGAGGCCAACGCCCATCACGCCCGTGCCTGAGTCATTACAGAGAAAGAGCAGCCATTCCTAGGAATGGCTGCTCTTTTGTTCGTTTTGCGATTGGTATTTCAGGGTGTCTGTGGGGTCGGGAGCCATCTACTTACCAATACTTGGGATACTTGCTGGTGCTCTGCTGTTTTTCGGCATACTGCCACCAGGGAACTTGGGTGGCGAAATCAGTCAGCTTATCCCAGAACTGATCGGCCAGCGTCCCTTTGTCCACGTAGACCGTGACAGTATAGGTCTTGGTGCTGCCATCTTCCATGGTGGCCGTGTAGGTCACGGAGTTGGTGAAGTTCACCGTCTCGCCGCTGCCAGGTGTCAGGGACTTGACGCCGTTTGTGGCGATAACCGGGGTCAGCTTCGTCACATCTGTGCCGCGGGGCATGGTGATGGTAATGGTATTGGTGCTGTTGTTCACCGCACCGGCCACACCGTTGATGGAGAAGCTGGTGATGCCCTTGGCCGTCGTGGTGGCCGTCTCCCACTTGCAGGTGATGGTCACATTGCCTGCAGGCATAATAAAGCGGTTACCGGTGATCTTGACCGTTTCACCACCTGCCACCGCCAGCGAATAGGTCAGGGAACCCTCCACCATCTGATAGCCGCTGTCAGGCTTCACAGTGACGATGATCTCATCGCCCTTATCCGCCTTGGTGCGGTTGGTGGTAATGGTGCCGCCCTTGGGTGCGTTAATAGTGATGGTAAACTTACCGGTATCCGGCGTTTCGCTGCCGCTGCCGTAGGCGGGGATCTCCACCTTCAGGGCTGCGCTCTCACCGCCGGAGGCGTTCTTGACCACGATGTAGATGTCACGGGCGTCCTCGGTCAGATTGCTGAGGGTGATGGTGTTCTCACCCTTGACGGCAGATGTGCCGCTCTTGCTGGTATCCACCGTAGGCACTGCCGCACCGTGATCCACCACCTGGTAGAAGTAGTTGCCCGCCTCGCTGGAGGTAAATTTCACCGTTGCGGCAGTCTTACTGCTGCGAGTGGCGGAGCCGCCGGACAGGGTGGGGGCATTGGGGGCGGTGTACTTGATCTCCACCGTGTAGGTCTTGGTACTGTCATCCTCGGCAGTGACGGTGAAAGTTTTGCTGCTGTTGGGGCTGATGCCGCACATGACATTGCCGGAGGACCATTTGCCGATGATACCAGTGGCATCGTCATAGCCTTCTGCCTGTGCCAGAGACACACCGGTGTAGTTGATCTGCATAAAGACATCCGTAGAAGTGCCGATCTTATTGATCAACGCCTTATCCGTGTCAGGGGGCAGTGTGATCGTCCACGTCGTACCGTTGAGCTTGCCCTCAGCGATCACGGACTTATCGGCGTTCAACAGCTTGACGGCGGTGATGTCCTTCGCGGAGCTCTTGGCCACGGTGATGGTCACCTTGTAGTCCGCTTTGGCAGTTTCATCCTTGCCGATCAGGTTCTTTTCAGAGCGGACGGTGAAGGTGACGGCCTTATCCAGCTCCATGCCGCAGGCCTTACCCGCGGCGGGCCACGCCGCATCATCACCGGCCCGAATGATATCCGCATACTTGGAAACGGTGAACTTCAGCATGGCATCAGCAAGCTTGCTGGTGTCCGTACCGGCGGGCAGGGTGATCGTAATTTTACTGCCCTCTCTCGATACCGAGGCACTGGGGATGGCCAGCTCCACATCCTCCAGCACGCAGGCGGGGCTGGCCTTATCGGGATCGACGGCGAAGATTGCCGTGGCGGTGATGCTGTTGTCGGTGGCGGGCATGGTGAAGGTGGCCTTGTTGGCATCCTCCGCGTCTGTCGTTACCTTGATCAGCGTGTCGGAGCCAGCCGCCTTGACCTCCCAGCCGGTCAGCGTGTAGCGATTACCGGGGGTGGCGGTCAGGGTAACAGTTTGGCCCTCGTAGACAACAGATTGGGTCTCTGCGGGGGTACTGTCGCCCACAGCAACGGTAGCGCTGCCCATGGTCGCATCCGCCACGGCGGTAACACTGGCAAAAGCACGTTCACGGAAGTTAGCCGTGACGGCCATTTTCTCGCCGCTTGCCTTGAACTCCACTTTTGTTGCATAGCCGAACGACCCCTTCGGGCGGCTGGAGTTGACTAGCGAAGTGCTCACTTCGGAGTCCGGCAATGTCGTTCCATCACGCTCCACCGTCCAGCCGGTGAATTCGTACCGGTACCACCAGTCCTCACCTAACGGAATAGCACTCAGTGTGGCACCGTCAGCAAAGACAAACGGACTGTCGTTACTGCTAAGTCCTTTCAGTTGGACATTTGTCACGTCCAAAGGATTTGTTTTCCATGTGACCTCTGTGCCGACATTATTGATTTCCGCAAACAAATAGACATCATTTGCTGGCATCTCAAACGTGAAGGACGGTTTCAGCTGATCCTCGGCACTGACCTTGATGCCCTCAATGTCTTTCCAACACACAAATTTCCGATGGAACACATCGCCTGCCGTATACGGCACCGGCTGCGCAGTCACAGTTACCTGCTGACCGGGCTGTGCCTGCATCAGCGTTACTCCGTTGGAATCAGTGAAGATCACTGTGCCTTGACGGTTCGATTCGATATCTCCAACATTGCTGTACAGCAGGGAAACACCCGATTTCAGACTATACCGCACAATCGAAGAATCCTTGAGGGTAAATCTTTCACCGATCGCCGTGCGCACATTGGCCGCCGGCATGGTAAAGGTGAAGCTGTTCTCCGTGCCGTCAACGGTTACGTTGATCGGCGTTTTATTTCCGTCATTCGTGATCAGGGAAACCGACGCCAGCTCCTTACCGGCCTCCGGAATGTAAAGCGTGACCTTGACCGTTTGTCCCGCCTTTACGCCGCTGCATTCGACCTCACTTATTCCGCTCATGCTAAGAGGTCTCCCGTCTGCGGTCACACTGGCGACCCGATAGCCCAAATCGTAATATTGTGCATGGCTCCAAAGGCCCAGATAAATCTCATAAGTGGTTTCGTAGGCAGGAATCGCAGCTTTCAACGTAGATTCGCTAATATTACCCGAACTATCTTTCGCCTTAATATAGACTGTTGCCGCATCGGCGGTCAATCCGGTGATATTCAGCGTATTCTCGCCGCTGACCATCGGCGTACCAGCGCCGGACGTGTCCACAGCGTCGGCAGAAACGAGAGAATAGTAAACCGTACCGGCCTCGCTGGAGGTAAACTTGACGGTGGCTGTTGTTTCTCCTGTGCGCTGCACACCGTTTGCAACCAAACTGAGTTCCGGAGGCGTTGTATCTTCCGTTGGGGCAGAACCACCAGCTTGGATCAGAATGTAGCTAATATCCGTGGTTTGGTCGTCATATAGCTTCACGAGCATCAAATGAGCAGCATCCGTGCTGGAATCAATATACTTACCTACGCCGGGGATATTTTTTAATTTTGTAGATAAGCATCGCTTTGTGTGGTTATTCGTGGATAACGAAAGTACTATTTCGCCGTTCTCTGTCGTGGAAGTACCGCCTTTATTACATGCGCAATGCAATTTTTGATAGGTGTCCGATGCCCGAATCGTCAGGGTCGCAACATCTTCGGGAACCCACAGGCAATATACAGTAGGATATATCTCGCCAACAGGATCATATTTGATGTCCGTCTTGACCGGAGTATAAGCAGTTCCGTCACTTCCTATGATGGAAAACGGCTGAGAGTCCGCATAGGCAACCGTTGTCGGGATCACACTGAAGCACAAAATGGCTATCAGGCCGAGAATCAATATGCGCTTCAATTTATTCATAAACATTCTCCAGTTCTAATGTAGGGAGAGCGGGGCGGAAAGCCCCGCCCTCCTTACTGTTCATTTTTTATCTTCTACCTGTGCATCAGCCCCAGGGATGATGCATATAGTTGCAGCAAATGAACCAGCAGATCTCGTCACCCGCGCTCAGGGTATAGCTGGCGCCACCCACAGCGGGAGTGTTCCACTTGGTAAAGTCAGCCGCACCATTGACCCAAGTGGGACCATCGGTATACATCCAGCCAGAGTACTGCCCAAAAGTAAACTCACCGATGCCGTTCAGCGTCGCCATATAGGTGCAGCCCTCGGGGACCTCGGAAGTATAGCTGTACTTGACAGCAAACTTGTGCATGATATCCATCACAGTCTCGCCGGAATTAACAACACGCTCACCATAAGCGTGGCCATCGGTAATACCGAAGAATTCCTTGGCCTGCGTATTCAGAGTATCCACCGCAGTCTTTACGGTGCCGGTATAGTGGGAATCAGCCATGGCCTCGGTAAAATCAATACCATATTTCACCGTGAAAGTACCGGGGTCGGTGGCAAAAACAAAGTACTTACGGGTCTCACTGCCCTTTGTCACATTCACAAAGGGAGTGCCATCACTGAGATTCAGCGTAACCTCAGCCTCACCGCTTACAGTCGTTTCACCCAGGCATCCGCCAGAAGCAGTGCTTCCGGTAGGTACTCCGATGAAGGCAGAAACCGCAGTTCTATTGCTAATAACACTGTCCATGGTGGCAGCGGCCTTGTAGCTCACGAAGGTCCACTTGCCATCCGTGTTCGACACAGTGTTGCCCATGAGGGGATTCTGCGCGTTGGTAGCAGTGAACGTAGCCTCCACATCGCCGAACTGCAGTGTGGAAATGCGCAGAGGATCGCCGGAAGCAATGGCAACCGCGCCATTGGGCAAGCCGGCAGCCAGCTTATAGGTCTTGCTGGTCGTGACGCCGCCCTCGGAGGTGCTGATGATCACGGTATAGACCTTGTTGAGCAGGTTCACATTCGTCGCCGTGCGGACATTGCCCGCACCCGTGAAGGCAAGGTCGCCGTTGATGGTGGCGCCGGCATTGCTCAGGTTGATCACCACGTTGGTGCTCTTCAGGCTATACTCGGAGCCGCCGGCCACCATGGCGCGGATATAGATCTGGTCGCCGGTATTGCTGTCCTTCTCATAATAGGCGGTGGTGCCGCCAATGGTGACGGAGGACACGGCGTCAATGGAATTGACGGTCGTGCGGGTTACTTTCCCGGTCGTGGTCGTCGTGGTGCCGTCGGCAAATGCCATGGTGCTGAGAGACAGCGCCATAACGAGAGCCAACAACAATGCGGTGATCTTCTTCGTCATTTTCATGTTCGTTCTCCTTCTGTTAATTTTTTGTTGATCTCTTCTGCGCAGGGAACGCCGTAATCCCATGCATCACCTCTTTTCTATCATGAGCCGTTACCGGCTCAGCCCTATTTCAAAGCCGTAGGAACGGCTGCTTGACCCATTCTCTATAATCAGATCCCGATGTTCCAGCGTCAGATCCAGCACCATGCGGCCGCCCAAATCTGCCTTCAGGCAGGGACTATCGCCATTGACGGACGCGCCGTCCGCCAGCGTAATGTTGGCTGTGCAGTTCTGGAAATCCGTTTCTATCGGCAGTGTGATGCAGATCACATATTCCGCATCCTTTCCGCTGCCGCGCTGCTCCACCGTGCCAATGCTGTCGCCGATGATAAACTCCCGGATAGCCAACGGATCGCTGTTCTGGCCGCAGCCGCCCAGCAGCAGGCTTACGCTCAGCGCGGCGATCAGCAAGCATGCTATACGCTTCATCCCATCGCCTCCTTGAGCCGCAGGCAGTAGGTGCGGGTATAGCCCTCGTTCTGCACGGTGATGCAGGGGTCGCTAACCGTCAGATCCACCACCAGCGACATACCGTCAATGGATACGATGCACGGCTCAGTCTCGTCCAGCGTGGCGCCCTCGGAAAGCTGTAGTGTCAGCGGGACGGCGGTCATGTCCATGCCCTCCGTGGGGGGGATGAACACAACACAGCTCAGCCCCGTTTCCTGCCCGCCCCAGTTCTTGGTGACGGACACGGTGCAGTCCGCCTCGCCGCACTTGGCGGAAAGGATGTCCCACTTGCTGCGCTCCTGCGGCTGCTGGGGTGCTTTCCCGCAGCCCGCCGCCAGCGTCAGCAGCAGGCATGCCAGCAATAGAAATACAGTTTTTCTTTTCCTCATGGCACTCAGCTCCAATCCCGCTTGGTGTGGCTGGTCTGGTGATCCGCCACATCCGAGTTGTTGCCCAGCTCGTCCCAAAGCTGCTGGGAAACGCTGCGCTCGAAGGTCACGGTGACGGTATAGCGGCTGGTTTCCTCGCCCAGCGTCACGGTGTAGACCACCGGAGCGGTAAGGTTCACCACCTCGCCGGACACGGGGCTGACCACCGCGCCCGCCGTCACGGTAACGGAGGGGGCTACCGCCGTCACGTTCGTACCGGCAGGCAGCGTTACGGTGATAGTACCTACGCTCTGGTTGATGACGCCGTCCACGCCCAGCACGGAAAAGGCCGTGATCTTCGCGCCGGTGGCCGGCGTTACAGGATCGCTGCCGCCTCCACCGCCGCTGCCGGAGATCAGCTTACCCGCCTTATTCAGCACGGAGACGGTGTAGGTGCGGGACAGCACCTTTTCATTACCCGCCACGATATACTGCACCGTGCGGGAGAAGTCCTGCGCCAGACCGGGGGCAGGAGAGCAGACCAGCGTCTCCGGTCCAAGCGTCACATCCGGTGCGAAGGAGGTGCTTGACAGATTGCTGTCATCCACACCGGACACGGTAATTGTGTTGGCCTTGTCGTCGATAACACCTTCATAGACCGTGCCGCCGATGGTAAGGCTGAAGGCGGAGATAGACGCCTGCGTCCGTGCCGTGGCCTTGATGCGGTACGTCCGGGTATTCGTCCCGTCGCCGGAAGTGATGGTGAAGGTCGTCCAGTCCGACAGGTTCATGCCCTTCTTCCCGTCCAGTGCCGGCGAGGCAGTGGCTCCATAGGAGAGGCGGGCGTAGATCATCAGATTTGAGGTGTCCTTTCCTGCGTCAAGCAGCAGCTCAATATCCGTGCTGTCCGTGCCAGCGGTGATATTCTTGCCCAGAATGTCCAGATCCCGCAGGATATTGGCGTCCTTCAGCATAATGGTATCGGTGTAGATCTCCGCGCCGGAGGGCTTTTCTTCATCCGAGAGCTTGACTACCACATAGTAGGTCTTGGTGGTCTTGCCGTCCTCCGCCTGCACGGTGAAGGCGGTCTTGGTATCCTTCACAAAGGTGATGCCGCCGGTAAGATCCGGTGCAAGGATCGTGGCATAGTCAGACAGCTGAAGCTGCGGGTGCATGTCGTTCAGCGGCGTACCGGCAGGCAGGGTCACGGTGATGATGTTGTCTCTGCCCTCCGTGGTAAACACGCCCTGCTTGCCCTCCAGTGTAAAGGAGGTAATGTCCGCCTCGGTGGACAGCTTACGGGAGAAATCGAAGCGATGATAATACAGGGAATAGGGATGCCCCGCGCCGCCGCCCTTCAGGAAGCCCAGATACCACTGTGTGGCATAGCAGCCCTGATAGGTGGCCATGGCATTCTTGGGTGTCGTGTTGCTGTGGGCAAAATAGCCCTCGTCAAAGTCGGCGTAGTTGAGGAACGAGGTCAGCACGCTGTCCTTTCCGTTATTGAGACGCACATCCGTGTGGACGTCAACACCCATAGCGGAAAGAGCGCAGATGATCTGGGACGCGCCCTCAGAGGTATACACGCCGCCCCACTGTACGCCGAAGGGATTGTCAAAGGGGTCGGTGCCGAAGCTGTCCATGACGATGCCAAAGCCCTCCCACAGCTTAGCCGTGACCCGCTCTCCGTAGACCGGATCATCCTGATAGGGCGCGATGGACTGCATCAGCATGGTCACCATGTCCAGGCCAAAGCCGTCCGACAGGTACTTATGGGTCAAAATTGTCTCCAGCAGCTTGTCCCGCGTCCACAGGGCATTTTCAGGAATGGTGTAGTTGCCCATATCCAGGGCAATCAGTGCGAAGATGGGGCCGTTGATAGTCCAACCGCCGCTGTAGTTATAGAGGATGGAAACAAAGTCGTCCACCTCGTTGCCCTTGGCGTCAATAAAGGGTTCACCGTTGTTGTACTTGGACAGCTTGGTACAGTCGATGCCGCGGGCCGTCAGGGTCATAATCTTGCGGTCAATGTTGGTCATGGCCACATTGGTGGTGGTGTCCAGCCGCTTGATGCACTCCGCGATGGAGAACCCGTCGTCAAGATTACCCAGCTTCTTCTGGGAGAAGCCCAGGTTCATCCATTCCCAGTCCTCCCACGCGCCTGCCGTTGTCCGGCTGTACCGCGTGGTGATCTTCTGCACCAGCGACTCCATATCGGCCTTGTAGGGGTTCTCCACCTGCTCCTGGGAAACTGTTACAGTGACGGTATAGGTATTGGTGGAGCCGTTCTGCGCCGTGACCTTATAGATTACCGGCTTGCTGAAATCCTGCGTCTCGCCGGAGGCCGGTGTGACCGTGGCGAAATCTGATACGCGGATGGTCGGCGCAAAGGTGGTGCCTGTCCCGGCGGGCAGCGCCAGTGAGATCGTACCATTCACCTGATCGATCACGCCTGCCGCCGCGCCATAGGTGAAGGACAGTATCTGTCTGCCTCTTGCCACCGCCGTGCGGGTGATGGTCACCGTATAGGTACGCACCTTGCCGTTTTCGGCGGTAACGGTGTAGGTGTTTTTGCCCTCCTGCAACGCGGCAGGTGCGGTAAGCGACGCGAACTCGGACCTGGCGATCTCCGGCTCCACGGCAGCCAGGTCCATGGCGTAAGGGATGGTAATGGCGATATTGTCGCCATCGATCACGCCCTCCGCGTCGCCCAGCTTATAGGCGGTGATGTAATTCTCTGAGGACTTTCTGGCGGTGATGGTCACCTTGTATTCTGTCCGCAGGTCAAAATTGCTGTTGGTCACCGTCAGCGTCAGGGGCGTCGTCTCGGAATTGGTGAAATCAAAGGAGCCGCTGTCCATACTGGTCGCCGTGCCTGTATGCGTGATAACCGGCGTGATAGCGCTCAGGTCGGTGCCCTCCGGCAGGTTCAGGAAGATCGTCTTAGTGGCTTCGTCGATTTTGGCGTACCGGGTCTTGCCATCCTTGGCGGTAACGGCGAAGGAGGTGACCAGATTGTCCGGCGTACCCGTTTCGATGAGGATGCTCCATGTGGCGCCCAAAGCGCTGTACCTGGTGCCATAGGCCGGATCATAGGGCGTTACCTGATAGGCCAGCGTTCCCTGCGTCACAGAGCCTGCCACCGAATTGGCGATCAGTCCGGTTCCTACCTCGACATCCACTGTTAATTTGGAACGGTCTATATTCTCCGGCAGCTTTACCGTCACCGTGCGGGCTGCGGCATCGATGCTGCCCACAGAGCCGCCGATGGTCACCCGGTCAATGACCGGCTCCTTGATGCGATTCTGTTCAACGTAGGAAAGATATTCAGGAACGATCTTCTTATAGATGATCCGCAGAGCAGCGGGGCTGACCTGACTATAGCCTTTTTTAGCAATATACTTTTGCAGATATTCCCGCATGAACTGAACGGCCTCCTCGCCGCCCGCACGCCACTTTGCTTCATAGGAGTCAAAGAGACGGTTGCCTCCCATGCCGACAGTATCGTCGTCATAAAAGGCGGTATCCATGCCTAGCCAGTATCCCAGTGTGCCGAGCATATCCGCATTGGCCGGATGATACGCGCCGATATTGGTCTTTGCCGCATTGATCTTATCTATTACAAGATAGAGCTGATGATAGGTATCCGCGAACAGCTCCGCCATACCCAGCAGTTCCTGGGTATTCGCTTCTGTCCACGTTTCCTTACTGGTAGCCTCCGCTGCAAAGGTATAGACTGGGAATGTCCGTCCATCTGCTGCAGTAAGGTTATAGCGAATCGGCCTTGAAAAATCATAAGAATTGTTAAGTACTATATCAGCTTTATTATCCTTTGAACTTTTCAGGTCACCAAAGTCGATGGTAGTTGGTGTCATCATATACGCACTTGCGTCAGCACCTTTTGGCACACTATAGACATTGATGAACCCACCAAAATCGCTATTTTTAGGGGCAATTACTGCATTGCCATTATAGAAGGTACCGCTATTCTGCAAATACCTGTCACCGCTGGCCGTACCGGTGGCCGGCCAAGTACCAACTGCTGCGAAAGCCTGCGCCGTCAGAGAAAGGGTCATTACCAGTGCCAGCAGCAGCGTCAGCACACGGCGCAGCGAGCCTCTTACGTTTTGTGTTGTCTTTTTCATATCGTTACCTCACTCAGAGCGGATAGCCTCGTTGGGGCTGATGAGCGTCGCTTTGCGGGCGGGCATCCACGCGGCGGCAATGGCTACCGCGCCTGCGAACACCACGCCGCAGACCGCCAGCCACCAGGGCAGCACGCACCGCAGCTCACGGGACGCGAAGATCACCGGTATGAGCCACTTGGCGATAAAGCTCAGCACCAAGCCTGCCGCGCCGCCTATCACGCCTACGATCAGTGCCTCCGAGAGAAACATCTTGAAGATGTCGCTGCGAACGGTGCCCAGCACCTTCAGCACGCCGATCTCCCGCGTCCGTTCCGTGATGGACATCATCATGGTGTTTGCCACGCAGATGGCGGAGATCAGGACAGCGATACCGCCCAGCGCGCCCAACATCCCCTGGATCTGCCGGGACTGTGTCCGTACCGTCTCCAGCATATCGTTGAGCGAATAGGTGTTCAGCCCCGTGTCCCGGATCAGCTTGACAATACGCTGCACGTCGTTGACGTTCTTGACCATGACCCAAACCAAGTCGTAGGTAGGACCGTTGGCCTTCTCCTCCGCTGTTTTAGTCTGGGTAGTCGCACCCATGTAATTGGCGTTGGCCTGCGTCATCTCCTGCAAGCGGTCGAAGGACATGAACGCGGCGGTGGCGAAGTTGTTATTCAGGGTGGAGCAGATGCCCGTCACACGCAGGGTATACAGGTTGCTGGAGGGCAGCGCCCGTCCGTCGGTGTCAGCCTTCGGCTCGCCGGTCAGGCTGGAGGAATCGAAGGTCATGCGGACAGGCACCTCCAGTAGGTCGATCAGGGCGTTGCCGTTCTCGTCCACCGCCAGTTCCCAGTCCTTGGCCTTGTTGGCAAGACCAGCCGCCACATCGTCGGTGAACAGCACCTCCGGATGCAGGCGCGTGCCGTCCTCGGCCATAACGCCCCGCTCCGGCGTCAGCATGAAGCGCTCCGCCGTGGTCATGTCGATGCCGTAGACGCGCACCATGTTGACATAGTTGCCGGACACGATATAGGCGGACTGCTGATAGACCGGCGTTACCGCCTCCACACCGTCGATGCCTCGGA
>ENA-OURZ01002796-OURZ01002796.1-human-gut-metagenome-genome-assembly--contig:-NODE-2796-length-15708-cov-3.412062_pt1 | contig 15708 bp, 2 predicted proteins | sample MGYA00242073_ERZ509195 | MGnify/ENA primary metagenome ERZ509195 (study PRJEB26280, sample SAMEA2338837) | human gut metagenome | biome: human gut; feature: human-associated habitat; material: faeces...
TAATATCGGGAGTGAGGAATTAAAACCGAAGGATAGAGTCTGATGTTTCAGAATAGGAAATCTAAATTCCGTTATGAGTAAAACGCTTTTAAATACAATGGTGCATTGCGTGAAACTTGATTTTGATTACAGATTTAGAATATTAAGGAATGAATTATATGCATTATTTTCAAGTGATAAAAGTATTAAATGTATATTGTAAAATATATAGCATAGTGATATCATAAAAACGGATATTCTTAAGCAGAACAGAAATATGCATTAAGAATTTAATCTTTATATCCTGTATGCAGGAATTACACAAAATTATATAGGGAAAGCAGTCGTGGGGAATCTGGTGAGAATCCGGAACTGTCCCGCAACTGTAGAGGGAGTTTTGCGGTTGCAAGCCTTTCACAAAGGAGCCGCAGGATGAGGAACTGAGTCAGAGTGCCACCTGCTTTCGGTATTTCTAAAATACAAACTTGCGAGGCATGAGTTTAGATGCATAGAAAGATATCAACGTGGAGGTTGGTATTTCCTTATTTATAGGTTTCATATGCGTTTATTTTGTGTTTCGTTTTTTTATGATTACCGTAAACTGGTTATTGTCTGAGGGGTGTTTTCATGAGAGGATCAGCGAGAAGTTACAGGGAGAGATTAAAGCTGGCGGTAACAGGCACATTGTTTTTAGGTATTATGGGAACCGGATATGTGGGGGGGGCAGTCGAAACACAGAGCAGTAATCCGCCGATGTCTTTTAAGATGGAGGGGGTTACGGTCGAGGCCAGGCGTCCCGATTGGGAACAAAAATTATCTCCCGGTACGGTTACTGTTATACGTCCGGAACAGTATAAGGGGGAGCAGAAAAGTTTACCGGATCTGCTTAAAAATGTTCCAGGGGTACATGTACGGGAGGTAAATGGCAAAGGACAGTATACTACTGTTACTGTTCGAGGATCAACTGCTGCCCAGGTTGGTGTTTTTGTAGATGGAGTCTTATCAAACTTAGGGGGAGACGCGGCTGTCGATATTTCTACTATTCCGGTAAAAAATGTAGAACGTATAGAGGTATATCGTGGATATATTCCCGCACGTTTCGGTGGGACATTTATTGGTGGTGTAATCAATGTAGTAACTAAAAAACCAAAAAAAGCAAATATATCAGCTGAATTGGGAAAGAGTTCATATGGCGGAAAAACAGGCTCTCTGGAGGTAACTGCGCCTTTAGGAGGCGGGAGCTTGCTGGTGGGATTGAATCATGAAAGCAGTAAAGGTGATTTTCCTTATAATAACTATGCTGCTATTCGAGAAGAAAGTATCAGCAGCAATCAGATTGCAAGTCTTGAAATCCAACTTAAAGGGATTCAGGCAAAAATCACAGATTTTAATAAGGATAATATAGATGGATTTATGAAGAGCGGTCTTACCGATTTATCGGAAGCTCAAGGGGAATATTATCGGAATAATGAAAATGCCTGGTTGGATTTTGTTCGGAACGGGGGAATGGCACAGGCGATAACTGATCATAGTTATAAAAAGGCGGAGGATTTGGCAGCTAATAATCATGCCGGTTTGTTTTCCACACAAATGGAAAAATTAGGGTATTGGCAGGGGTTCAAACAGGCTGTAGCTGATTTTAATGGGGTAGATGTTTCAGATATTCCTGCTTCACAGTATTGGGATGCGCTGTCTGCTGATTGGATTGATGATTCTATGACAGGCGGCTACCTGACAGAAGACATGAAGAAAGAAATACTACAGGCATATGCAAAGGCGGATTCAGCTTATAACACTTCTGTGTGGCGAGATGATGCTGATCCAGATCGAAGTATTTATATGAAAGAACTGCAGTCTAATAAAGTTGAAAAGACAGAGGCACTTGGGAAAGAAAAAGATCGTTATAGAGCGATAAAGGATAATAGCCGCCATCGTCGGTATAACGACCGGAAAAGTACGGAAGGGATTATCAAATGGCAGAATGAAAATTGGATGGTTAAAGGAACATGGAACAGATTGAGCCGTCATTTGCCGGACAGCCTTTGGGGGGATTCTTATCTGGATGCTGCTACGAATCTGCTTGTTGATGTAAGGGATATTTATTATGCTTCCAGTCGAAAGCAGATTCTTGATAATAAGGAACTTCTTGTTCAAAACAGGAATGAAAATGGAAACATAGAATGGGGCTGGCGTATTGATTACCTTCATCAGGATAAGAAATATCGTACAGAGCATAAATTATTCTGGCCGGACAACTTCCGCTGGCAAAATATACCGCTTCGGGAATGGAGTCAGTATAAGTCGAACAAATATAATATCCAGATAGATGGCAGCTATAAGCTGAGTGCTCGACAGATGCTTGATTTCCAGACGAACTATTCTCGTGAGAGGCTGAATGTGGACGGGTCTCTCATGGATAAGGTCATGACCGGTACGATTGGAAGCCTGCTAGGGCAAATGCGTAATAAATATGAGCAGGAAATTTTTAATATACAATTGCAAGATAGTATTACATTGGACAAGAAAGGTTCCCTGATTTTAACCCCTGCCCTTCGTTATAACCGGTCGAAAATTATAGGACACAGCAATAGCAAGCGGTTTGGTGAAGATCATGATAAACATTTTTTCTGGATTCATGAAAAAGACAGCCAGGCGGATGGGAAATTAACGTGTCAGCTGGCATTAAAAAAAGAGTTTAGTGATAGTTTCACTTTAAGAGCCACCGGCGGTACATATTTCCGTTTGCTGAATATGTATGAAATTGCTGGGGATGGTGCGGGCATACTTCCTGCTCCATCTGACGGAAAAGGACCGGTTTTCCCAAAGCCGGAATACGGGAAACAGTTTGACTTCAGTGCTTTGTGGCATGGAAAGATATTGGGGGCAGATAACAGTACGACACTAACTTATTTCTGGAGAGACTCCGATCGGATGCTCCAGCTGTATCGGGTAGGCTTGGACTATTGGTCTTATTTCAATGACAATAAAGGAAAGGCTCATGGGATTGAATTTCAAAGCAATTGGAAATGGAATAAATTTAGTATAGATGCGGAGCTGACTTATACAAAAATGCATCTGCAGCGGAGAAACAGTACTGTTGGATATGGGTACAGTGATGTATGGGCGACCTACCAACCGGAATGGGAAGGAAGTGTTCGACTGACATGGTCGCCTAATGAAAAAATAGCTGTGTTTAATGAGGTCCACTATACTGGAGAATATTTTACTTATTACGGAAAGAGCACAAATGGGCCGCGTGAGTCCTATCTGATGGGGCGTCCGGTTCCTTCTCTGGTAACAATAAATGCAGGAGTTAAGTGGAAGCCGCAGAAACATCTGCAGATTGCGTTTGGATGTAATGATATTTTTAATAAGGGGCCGAAGCTGAAGATATGGAGCGATATTTATAATTATCAGGATGGGTATATTAATCCTGATTATGTTATACAGGGAAGAACGTTTTATGGAACAGTCCGTTATGAATTCTAATTTATGGGAGGCACGTCATGAAACCTTGGAAATTTTTAAATCGTCGTAACAAGATAGCTTTACTGACCATTGCTTTAAGCGGTTCGTTTTTTGGAACATATTCGGCTGATGCTGCTGTTTTAGTTGCTACTATACCATCCGATTACATTAATAGTGAAATGGGAACTATAACCGGATCCCGTGTAACTACACATGTGGATAAAGATCCACATAAAGGAGTTGTCAAAGGGTTAAATAGAGACCCCGGACTGTATGGCGGTACAACTATTAATGGGAAAAGCATGCTCCTTCTCAGGCAGTATACATACAGTACTACAGATCTGAAGCCGATACAGATCTTGGATATGGAAGGGGATCCGAATAAACCTGTTGTATCAGGGGTTATCAAATCGGCTGCAAATCCTCATAGCGGTGTTTCTAATGGGAAATATGTGTTTATGGCGGACTATGATCTGGGAACTGTAGGAGCTGCCCGTATTGATGGTGATAAACTTGTAGAAGAAACGGAGATGGTAATTACTGCAGATCGGTTTCTGTCTGATTTGCGTAAAGGTTGGGAGAGCGGGACCGCGCCTTATGCCTACGGAGACGATGTAACTGTTCACGGAGAAGGGCTTTATATAGATCATAATCATCTTTTTGTCGCCTATAATATAAATCCTAAGGATAAGGGATGGATGGAGTATAAAGATGGCGTATTGGCAGAGTATGAGATTCTTGGCAATGGGAAACTTAAATTTAAAGGGGCCGCCAGGATAGGGAAAAATGTGGATTCTGTCCGCATTAATAAATATAATGACCACTATATCATGAATGGGATTGGTGGTATGCAGCATTATGGGGGGGAAAGAAATCCAGAATCCGGTATCTTTATGGTATCCGCTCATGCAGGAGAAGGATTGACGAAACCGGCAGAAAATAGTAGACAAGCTGTTGTGCCTCAAAATGTAATTCAAGAACTCGATAATCACTTTTCAGATTTTTACAACTGTAAAATAACACCTGACGGACAGGCTTATATATTGGCATATGGGCTGAACGCCGGGAAAGTTAACCAATTCCAGGTATATAAGACAACGGTGTCGAATTTATACAGCAGCAATCCAGTCTCCTGGGAAAAAATAATTGACACATCTCCTGATAATGGCTGGTTTGGAAGAATTGATTATGATTTCTACACCAAACGCCTTTGGGCAGAAATCGGAAGTGAGTTAAAAGTATATACTGATGGTGATAAGAATCCTACCCATACATGGGAGGCAAGAAGCTTTTCCACAAATGAACATCATTACACTTTTAATTCAGTAGCGGTTATTTCAGGGGATAAAGTAACCGGAGAACTGGCGGGAGTACGGTGGGCGGCACCGTCAGGGATTGCGGTCTATAATAATCCGGAAATCAAAACCTCTTTGTCTAAAAAAATATATAAAACAGCAGTTACAGGGACAGCGAAAGATACTGCTTATAAAAAACTGACCGCTGATAATAAGAACTATAAATTTAATGAAGATGTGGATATCAATAGAGATATAGGATTTGGTGATTTGAGAACTAATGCTTATGCAGGAGTATTTGCCCGTGAAGGGAATGATATTGTCATTGATACAGTCGGGCATGTTCTTGAAATGCATTTGTCCAATGATATAGGAAGCCCTGTCGGTATCTTTGCAGGAAATGGGAAGAATGTGACCATCCGGACTGATGGACTGAATATTTCTACTTCGGTTAATGCAGAATATGGAAATTCAATCAGCCACGGCATCTGGAACGATGCGGGGAAAGATCAGGGAAGTACCATTAACATTACAGGCCCCGTGCAGATTTATATGGGTGGTGGGTATGGCGGATATGGAGTTGCCGTGCAGAAACTTGATCGCTGGGGAGAAAAAAGCAATGAGGCCAATACCAAATCCCAAATTAATATCCATGGAGATCTTTCTATCAGGTCAGGCACAGCCGGTGCATGGGGGATAGGGGTCAACAGAGACAATGTGTACTCCAGATTTAATAGTGCCGGTATATTGACTACTGTAGACAATAGTGAGGTAAATATCGACGGGGATGTGGATTTCCGTATTTATGGAAATGGTATTACAGCAAATGCAGCAGGGAGCAGAGTATCTATTGGCGGAGGCCGTATAGAAGTTCCTTCCGGGAAAAAATATGGGTACTATGCCATTGGAGCTTATCAGGGGACCGTTAATGTAAATACAGGTAAAAATGGTGATGCACCGGGAAATAATACGGTACAGCTGGCCGGTGATATATTTGCACTTCCTACCGGTACGGTTAATTTAGGACTGACCAATTCTGATTCTTATATAGAAGGGATTATAGATAATGGAGGTACGGCCAATCTGTTATTGCGGAACAGAGCTGTATGGCATAATTTACAGCAAAATAAGAGGTACGAAAAGGATAATGAGGATATAGGTGCCGGAGAAAAGAGCCGTGTGACTAAATTAACAGGCGGCAGTGACGCAGCTCATGGCGGTATTATTTTCCAAAAGGGAAATACGCCGATTCTCGTGGATAATTACGGTGGACACACGACTGTTATATATGAGCATGATACGTCTGTTCCGGGTGATCCCAATACAGGGCTGGCTATAAAAGGCGGCGATTTCAGAATTAAAAAGGCTGCCGCCGGTTCCGGTATTACCCTCAGGACAGATAACGCAGGCTTGAACACCGTTTCCACAAAGGCCGCAGATAAAAATCTGGTCAGTGGAACCTTAAACAAGCTGGCGAATAAACTCTACTACGAAGCCTATAAAAATGGCGAGAAGAACTTGGCAGGGAAAGTGGAAATTGCGGAAGGGCTGACCGCCCGGTCTGCCAGCCAGCGAATTGAAGACATTACCTATAAAGACACTGACGGTCAGGGTCAGTACCTGTATACGCCCGCAAAAGATGAGAAAAAAACAGGACCGATTACCACATCTGAAGATATAAATGTAACGAGAAAAGCGGAAGCGGATGGAAGTATCCGGATAGTGTGGACAGAGCCGAATGCAGTAAGCGGGAAGTATGTAAGCACACTGTACAGTGAAAATAGTACTTCTAAACAGAATCCCATGATTGTAGATTTGAACGGACGCACCCTGAATTTGAAGGCGAACAGCGCAGGAAAAATTGCTGCGGCCGTTTATGTTGGAAACAACCAATATATCAATATCAACGGCGGAGTGAATGACAAGTTGTTGATTGAGGCGACAAATACGGATATGCGCGGATCCAATGGTATCTTCCTTGAGGGGAATTCCCACTTGAATATTAAAGGGAATGTGGAAATATCTAATGTGGTGACGAAAGGAGATGCTGCAGCAGGGATTGCATTCCAGGGGAAAGACAGTGAAGCGGTAATTGATGGAACTTTGAAGATTACTGATGTATACGGGAAAAGAGGAAAAGGTGTCGGAATCAATGCATCGGGGATAGCTGTTACCGGTGAAAACTCTAAAATGACAGTAACCGGTCCGGTGTTTATCAGCGGTGTAAAAGGAAGCGGTTTGAAAACAGTAGGAGCCGATACGATGATTTCTGTCGGCGGTGGTACGATTGAGGCGGCAGAGGATGCAGACAAGTCTCATAATTATTATGCGGCCCGCGTAGAAAAAGGAACCATCAATATTAATATGGATGGTAATCAGGCGGGGAAGAAAAAGACCAATATCACAGGCGATATGTTCGTAACAGGACAGTATGGCAAGAAAGTCATTGAGTACAGCGGCGGACAGCTGGTGGATTGGAAAAATGCGGGCAAACTGAATGTGGCGCTGACAGATAATCAATCATCATGGAAAGGTGCCGCGGTTTACGATCAATATACATCTGATTATGGTACCGGTGGGAAAACTGTCCATGATGTAGGCGAATTCAATTTGTGGCTGCAAAATGGAGCGGTATGGACAAATGAAAGGCAGTCTCATGGTACGACGACTACCACGGGGAGTGCCGCGTTTATAGGAAGCCAGATCGCACATTTTCATGGGGACAATAGAGATGTAAAGAAATCTGTCGTTTATCAGAAAGATGAAAACCCGATTTTTGTAAATACATACAGCGGAAAATCGACAATTATTTATGAGCATGATACTACAGCACCGGCAGATCCGAATGAAGGATTTGCTATAAAGGGCGGAGATTTCAAAATTACCAATGCGGCTGCCGGTTCTGATATTGTACTTAGAACAGACAATGCAGGTCTGGATACCGCCTCCGACAAGGCGGCGGACAAGAACCTTGTAAGCGGTACTTTAAATAAACTGGCAAACAAACTATACTATGCTGCTTACACAAAGGGTGAAAAAAATCTGTCAGGCAAAGTGGAAATTGCAGAAGGGCTGACTGCGCAGTCAGTAAGCATGAAAGTGGGAGACATCACCTACAAAGATGCGGACGGGCAGGGGCAGTATCTGTATACCCCGGTAACAGATATTCCCAATCATCAGACGGTTACGGAATTCAGTTCCACCCTGGACGGCATTGAAGCGACTGATATGGAGTACACGGAAGGTGGTGTAAGAAAGATTATTGACGGCAAGGTGCTGTATGACTTTACGGAGAACAGTACCATTACTGTTGATGACGGAGATTATGCCGGTAATGATGCATTCAGCAACCCTGCCATACTGGGCAGCAAGAATACGACGATCAATATCAATGTCGCGGAGGGGAAGGTTTTAAAACTCGTGGCGGAAACTGCCGGCAGCCATTGGGCAGACGGCATTACCGCGCTGGATGGAAGCAAGACGACAATTAACGGGGATGTTGAAATCCATGCAGCGGAATCCGGAAACGGCAGCGGTACAGGGATCCGTATGACGCCGGCAGGAACTTCACAAGGGGCGAAAACAGATGTCATCATTAATGGAAATCTGAAAATCCGTAAAGATGATCCGAATTTGCCGTGGGCCATCGGGAATGGAGTATATGCTTCTTATGGCGCCCGTTATCAGGCGACCGGTTTATTTAACAACCAATCAAGGGACAGTCTTCTGAAAGTGTCCGGAAATGTCGATCTGGCAGTTAAAGGAACTGCTGTGGCTGTGGATGATTACTATGACGGAGATGCTGTGATTGATTTGGCAGGCGGAAGAATTGAAACACCCGACGATAGAGAAAAGAAAGAAAATACCTATTTATCACTGGCATCATACAGTGGAACCATCAATTTAAATTATGATGCGGAAAAGCAGTCTTCCCGCGGAAGAAAGGTAGAACTGATTGGAAATACGCTGGTGATTGATTCTAAAAATCATCAGCAGTATAACTGGCTGGACGGTAAGATGAATCTGGCTTTGGATACGTCAGATTCTTACTGGAACGGTGCTGCAACCAATGCGGGCGCTGATAAATTAGGCGTGTTCAATTTAGTGCTGAAAAATGGCGCTGTATGGGATAACCAGCTTTGGGCAAAGGCCTGGGACGTAAAAGATTCGTATACCGGCGGCAAGTTTGACGGGATCAGCCATGTGACCAAGTTCTCCGGCGGAGACAGCGGTGAAACGGCGGGCGTGATTAAAATGCGTCCTGGTGTAGGACTGTCTGTCGAAGAGTATGCAGGAAATACGACCGTAATTTATGAACATGATACGGCAGAGCCGGCTGACCCGAATGAAGGACTTGCAGTTAAAGGCGGCGATTTCAAGATTGCCAAAGCAGCAGCCGATTCCGGCATTGTTCTCAGGACAGATAACACTGGACTCAATACTTCATCCACAAAAGCGGCAGACAGGAACCTTGTGAGCGGAACACTAAACAAACTGGCGAACAAACTCTACTACACCGCCTATAAAGATGGAGAAAAGAACCTGACAGGGAAAGTGGAAATCGCCGAAGGCCTCACTGCTTCCACGGCCGGCTTGAGAATTGAAGACATTACCTACAAAGAGACGGATGGACAGGGCTTCTATTCCTATACACCGGCATCGGATACACTGACGGAATTCGGAAGAGCGATTACCGGAGGCACCGACCAGCTCTATGTGGATGCCGGCGTTAAACAGGCTGACGGGATATATAAATTCACCAAAGACAGCACAATTACTATTGATGATACAGTATTGGGGGAAACTTATCCTATCAATACAGATGGTGGAGATAAAGTCATCGTCAATGCGGAAGGGAAAAAACTGACTCTTATATCGAAAGGAAATGCTCTTCGCGCAGGAATACAAACCGTATTGAAGAATAATAAAAAGATCGATATCACTGCGGACAAATTAATTATTAATGCAGAAAATACGAAAGGAATGAGCCGTGCTTATGGAATCTGGTTTGCGGGAAATTCTTCAACGCTGGATATTCATGGAGATACAGAAATAACTTCCAAGGCAAATAACTGGAGTTATGGTGTTCTCTTGGGACGGGCTTCTAAAGCCAATTTTGACGGATTAAAAATTTCCATATCGAAAGAAGCAAAAGAAAGCGCGGCGCTTAAGGGGACGGGGAAAAGTGTGCTTTCTGTAAATGTTCAGGATGATACGGCAGGAAGCAGATCCGTACAGCTTGATGGGGAAGTTGTTACCAAATATTCGTTTGAAGAAGACTATGAAGGTACACAGCAGACAGATGGGCCAAGCACAATTAATTTGGCGCTAACCACGGCAAATTCTTATTGGAATGGGCTTAGTGCATACTCTTACAAAGATGAGAATGATGGAGACACGATTACTAAAGAAGATCATGGAAATCTGAATCTGTGGCTGCAAAATGGGGCTGTCTGGACGAATGAAAAATATGGAAAAACAGAGTATGCCGGATTTAAGGGCAGTTATGTGACACGTCTGACCGGCGGAAGCGACATGTCCCATGCCGGCGTAATCATTCAGAAAGATGAAAAACCGATCAGCGTAGAAAACTACAGCGGGCATACCACAGTGATTTATGAACATGATACGGCAGCGCCGGCAGATCCGAACGAAGGATTTGCGATGAAAGGCGGCGATTTTAAGATTGCCAAAGCGGCTGCTAATTCCGGTATTACTCTCAGGACAGATAACGAAGGCCTCAATACTGCTTCCAACAAGGCGGCAGATAAAAATCTGGTCAGCGGGACACTGAACAAATTGGCAAATAAACTGCATTATGAAGCCTACACAAAAGGCGAGAAGAATTTGACAGGAAAAGTGGAAATTGCCGAAGGACTGACCGCACAGTCTGCAAGTATGCGGATGGAGGACATCACATATAGAGACGCAGATGGACGGGGGCAGTACCTCTATACACCGGCAGTTGATATTCCGGAAGAGCAGGATGTGACGGAGTTCAGTACGGCCATTACAGGTGATGAGACAGCGGATACGTTCTATGTGAATCATGGCGTATTAAAGAATGGATTATACAGCTTTACCAAATCGGAGTCGACGATTACTACGGATGGGGCGTCTATTCCCGGCGGCCCGTGGATGGGAAGTATTATGGCGGCCATATCCGGCAGCAGTAAAGAAAAGTCGGCAACGCTGGATTTGAATGGCAACAAGCTGACGGTTGACACCGGTTATAATGCAACAGTCGGTATTGCTGGAATCGGAAGCGGCAAGGTTGAAATCAATAATGCCGGAGCTATGAGTGTAAATGGAGAGAGAGCCGCGCTGTATGCCAATGGCGGTGGTACGATTACTATTCATAACGGTCATGATAGTGCAGGAACGTTGACGCTCCGCGCAGGCAGCAGTAACCCGCGCAATGTGGCCGTTGTGAAGACTAAGAACGGTGCTGACGGTGTTACTTCCAGTATCACGATTGACGGTCTTGTGGATATTTTGGCGGATGCGAAAGCGGAAGACGGGCATGGTGCCAATGAAGCGGTCAGCGCGGTGGCTTCGGATATTAATATCGGCGGTGGTACGATTAAAGCCATCAATGGAGCTTGGGCGGCTATCCGCGCATATGGTGAGTTCGTTTCCCAGAATTACGGTACGGTCAATGTGAATGTGACTAAGGGCGAAGATGGTCTGGCCAACGGTGCGGGCAGCTTGAAGACTGTTATTGAAGGGGATATCGTGACTAACGGCGGTATGGGGACTAAAGGTCGTGTCAGCGTGGGTCTTTCTACCGCAGACTCCCATTGGATCGGGAATTATGGCGATACTCGCGGCTATGGTGTGACGCAGGGGCAGCTCGGCGCAGTCAATTTGTTTATGAAGAACGGCTCTTACTGGAAAGGATTCAGTAACGGATCCATAAAAGTGGAGATGGATGGAAAAGATACGAACTGGGTAGGGTTTAACGTCGGTGACGGTATGCAGTTGTCTATGAAAAACGGAGCCACTTGGTATAATGCGATTACGAAAGACCAGAAAGATCAATCCGGAAAATCAGTTGACAGCAAGGTAACCTATTTTACCTCAAATAAAGGGATTGTGGATATGACCGGAGCCAAAGCGTTTATCGCTTCTGCCAACAGTCTTTCCGGTCCGACTTCCGGTCAGTCTACCTTTGTTACTGAAAGACCGGATTCTGAAACGGGAAATCTTGTAATTGGCAATTACAGCGGCAATGCTACCGTAATTTATAAACATGAAATCAAAGATGACAGCACGCGTGAAAATGCAGCCCTCTATGGAAACAAAGCGGCTAATATCATCGGAGGGACCTTAACTGTTGCCAAAGCGGCGGAAAACTCCTCCATCACCCTGCGTACAGACAGTGAAGGACTCTATACCGGATCGGACATCCACATGGACAAAAACCTGGTAAACGATACATTGAACAAGCTGGCAAACAAACTCTACTATACTGCCTATAAAGGTGGAGAACGAAACCTTACGGGCAAAGTGGAAATTGCAGAGGGATTAACCGCCCAGTCTGCCAGTCGGAGGATGGAAGATATCACGTATAAAGATGCGGACGGACAGGGGCAGTACCTGTATACGCCGGCAGAAGATGAGCCGGCAAATGGACCGATAAAAATGCCAGAAGTGTTCAGACAGGATCGTGTAGCAAAAGCGACGATAGCGGATGCGGTAGGATCTTATGCGAAAAAGTTTGTGGCAGCAGCCTATAATGGTACGTCGGAGAAGGACATGCTTGTGGATATGAAAGGGCATGCATTGACTTTATCTGCCGATGCGGGAAGTGAAAAGGTAAAGACGGTTGGCGTCATGGCCGATGCAAAGAACCTGAAATTCATTAACGGCAAAGCGGACTCCCCTGTTCATATCACGGCTACGACCGGCGGTGAAGCGGCAGGTATCATGACAAGAAACAGGGGAACTGTTTCCATGACTCATGATATTGTGATTGACAAGGTGGAAGGTGCACAAATGGCTGCCGGGGTAAAGACAACGAACCCGGGAGATAAAATTTCCATAAAGAGCCTGAAAGTCGATCAGTCTGTGAAAGCTACAAAGGATACGATGCAGCAGGGGGCAGTGGGTATTCATGCCGGCGGCAACGGAGCTGTAGTGGAAGTATCCGATAAGATAGACATTGCTCTGAAAGGCATCGGTGTTAAAGCCGTGGGCGGTACAGCACGGATAGCAGGCGGAAGGATTGTCACAGACACGGATACGACCAAGTATCATAAGGCGTTAGTCTCTGAAAATTCTGTAACCGGCGACAGCAGTATTTCCATGAATATGAATGAGGATGATACTGCCGCAGATAATCAAAAAGTGGAGATTTTCGGAGATATAAAAACGCAGAAATCCAAGAAAACCGGCGGGAAAACCGGTCGTGTATTCCTTGGATTGAATTCAGCAGAGTCTTCATGGAAAGGAATCACCGATTATGTAGACGACAAGGATTATGGCAGTGGCGAAGTAAATTTGTGGCTTGGAAACAGTGCGATATGGACACATGAAAAGACAGCAGCCACAGGGAAACATCTGTCGAGCTCTGTCTGGAGCGGCAGCCGTATTACTGCATTTCATGGCGGCAGTGACGCGTCTCATGCCGGCGTGGTCATCCAGAAAGAAAAAAATCCGATCAGTGTGGAAAACTACAGCGGCCATACGACCGTAATTTATGGTCATGACACAGCAGATCCAACAAAAATAACTGGCGGGAATTTTATCATTCGTAGAGCGGCCGCCAATTCTGGCATCACCTTAAGAACAGACAACGAAGGCCTGAACACCGCTTCCGACAAAGCCGCCGACAAGAACCTGGTGAGTGCCACACTGAATAAACTGGCGAACAAACTCTTCTACGCTGCCTACAAAGATGGAGAAAGAAATCTCACCGGCAAAGTAGAAATCGCCGAAGGACTTACCGCGCAATCAGCAAGCATGAGAGTAGAGGGCATCACCTATAAAAAAGAGACAGGACAGGGACAGTACCTCTACACCCCGGCAACAGACATTCCTGACGAACAAATCATCAATCCGATGAAACAAACCATGGATGGAAGTGCCTCGTCAGAAAAAGCCTATACAGACGCGGGCATCTATAAAGCAGCCGAAAACACCTACCGCTTCACAAAAGACCCGGCAGAAATACAGGCAGATACCGCCATATCGGCAGGAACCAAAGACCTGAAAGTAAATGCAGAAGGCAGGCTGGTACTGGCTGCCAAAGACAGGGGAATCCTTGCCGAAAGCCACAATGTGGACATCACAGCCAAAACTTTGGATGTGATGGCGGCAAACGGTACAGCCGTAACAGCAGGTAACGGAACCGTCAAAATCCATGGAAACACAAGAATGGAAAGCAGGGACGGAATCAAAGCCCAAAACGGAAGCACCGTTACCATAGACGGAAGAAGTGACATCACCGCAGAAGATACGGCTATAGAAGCCTTGGGAAACAGCAAAGTCAGCCTGACCAATGGAGGAACCATCAAAGGGAAAATCCGTGCGGCAGGAGGAAGAGTTGAAACCAAAGACGTAGAAGCCAAAGGAGACATCCAAACATCCGGAGCCGGATTCCTCTCCATGACAGGAGGAAAAATAGAAAGCGGCCGTGTGGAAGCAGAAGGGACAGGAAGTTCGATAGCGCTCCGAAGAGGAGAATACAACATAGAGAAACTGAAAGCAGACAACGGAAGCAGTCTGACCCTCATAAACAACCCGGACAAGAAAACAGAAATCAAGGGAATAGAAGCAGGAACAGGATCATCCGTCAGCGCCACCCTTGAAGGAGAAAAAGCTGCCCTAATAGGAGACATCACCGGAACAGGAGAAGTAGAACTGACAATAGGAAATAAGGCCCGCTGGGAAGGGAAGAGCAATAACGGAAATGCAGACGTGACAGTCGACAGCATCTGGAAAAACACAGGAGAAACAAAGCTGAGAAAACTGAGCGGAAGCGGAACCGTAGACATGACCCAAACAGGAGAAGGGAAAACAGAAATAGGAGAATACAACGGAACCCTGACCCTGGTCTATGCCCATGACAATGCAACCCCTGTAAACATGAAAGGAAATGAATTCCGTATACAGAAAGCCAAAGCAGGCTCCAAAGTCAGAATGCTGACAGACAGCGAAGGTCTGAACACATCTTCAGGGAAAGCGGCGGACAAGAACCTGGTGAGCGAAACCCTGAACGCATTGGCGAATAAACTGTACTACGAAGCCTACAAAAGCGGAGAAAAGAACCTGGCGGGGACAGTAGAAATCGCAGAAAGCCTGACGTCCCAATCGGCGACAAAGAGACTGGAAACCATGACCTATAAAGCAGGAACAGGACAAGGCCAGTACCTCTATACCCCGGCAACAGAAGATAATCCGAACCCGAACCCCAATCCCAATCCCAATCCTAATCCTAATCCAAACCCCAATCCAAACCCGAACCCGAACCCGAACCCGAATCCCAAACCAAATCCCGACATCGAATACGGGAGCAAAGAAACCCAGATGATGAAAGGGAGCAAAACAGCCATGACCGCTGCCATCCTTCTGTGGAGAGGAAACAACAACGATCTGCAAAGAAGAATGGGAGACATAAGACTGGCAAAAGAAGAAAACGGCATCTGGGCCAGATATCTGGGCGGAAAGAACAAGATAGACAAACAGAACACCTACCTCAAACAAACCTATGACATAGCCCAGGTAGGTTACGACAGGAAGAAAGGAAACTGGACCATCGGGGCGGCCCTGGACTACGGAACAGGGAAGGACACCTATGCAAACGGGACAGGAAAAGGGAAGCTGGCAAGCCTTGCCCTGTACGGAACCATGCAGAAAGAAGACGGGCAGTACATAGACGTCATCCTGAAAGGAAGCCACATCAAGAACGACTACACCGTATACAACGAAATGAACCACCGCCTGGAAGGGAAGTACAGGACAA
>ENA-OURZ01002809-OURZ01002809.1-human-gut-metagenome-genome-assembly--contig:-NODE-2809-length-15657-cov-2.378028_pt1 | contig 15657 bp, 9 predicted proteins | sample MGYA00242073_ERZ509195 | MGnify/ENA primary metagenome ERZ509195 (study PRJEB26280, sample SAMEA2338837) | human gut metagenome | biome: human gut; feature: human-associated habitat; material: faeces...
GCAAATTTTGCGGGATAAAAAGAAAGAGCCCTTACCCGGTGTTACGGTTTTGCTGAAGGGAACGAGCGTCGGGGTGGCAACAGATAAAGATGGAAAATTTTCCCTTGAGGTGCCTCAAATGGATAGTGTTGTGTTGTTTTTTTCTTTCGTTGGGATGAAAGATAAAGAGATCGCGATAAAAAAATTGGAAAAAGAGATGAAACCGTTGACCGTGGTGATGGAAGAAGATGAAGAGGAGTTGTCCGAAGTCGTGGTAACCGGTATGTTTAACCGGAGAAAAGAGGGGTTTACAGGATCGGCTGTTTCCGTGAAAGGGGAAGATTTAAAGAAAATCAGCACAACGAATATCGCGAAGGCTTTGGCCGCTATAGATCCTTCTTTTAGGATTATGGAGGACGTGTTGAACGGGTCGAATCCCAATCGGTTGCCCGATTTACGTATGCGGGGACAGGCCACCTTGCCCGGGGGCAGTAATGCCGGGGCTTCGGCCGAGATGGTGACATTGCAAGGGGAATACGATACTTATCCCAATAAACCGTTGCTGATCATGGATGGTTTTGAAATTGATTTGCAGACGATGGTTGATATGGATCCGGATCGGGTGGAATCAATTACCTTGTTGAAGGATGCTGCAGCCACGGCAATCTATGGTTCTCGTGCTGCAAACGGGGTGATTGTCATTGAGTCTAAAGTGCCGAAAGAAGGCCGGTTGTGGGTAACTTATGGGGGAAACTTTCGCGTTGAGATTCCTGATTTGTCAGATTATAACTTGATGAACGCGGAGGAAAAATTGAGAGCGGAGGTGTTGGCCGGAATGTACAAGGGGAACGGCAGTATTGATGTCTTGCAAAATTATCAGGATAAATTGAGAGAGGTAAAGAGAGGCGTGGATACTTATTGGTTGGATAAGCCGTTGCGTACTGCCGTACAACAGCGTCATACCGTAACATTGGAAGGTGGTGACCGGGCATTGCGTTATCGTTTGTATATCGGGTATAACCATACGCCGGGTGTGATGAAAGGGAGCAAGAGGGATGTGATGACCGGATCTTTGGATTTGCAATACCGCTTTAATAAAGTGTTGTTAAAGAATAGTATCACGGTTGATAATTCCGTGGGAGACGAGTCGCCTTGGGGTAGTTTTAGCGAATACACCAAGTTGAATCCTTATTTACGGCCTTACGGTGAAAACGGTGAAATTTTAAAACGTTTGGATAATTTCGTGATATTTACTTACACGGGCGGTCGTACAACGGATTATGCTAACCCGATGTATAATGCTACTTTGAATACAAAGAACAGGGCAACAAATTTTTCCGTTAGAAATTTGTTTAGCGTGGAATACAATCCTAACAGTGATTTACGTTTGATAGGTTCTTTTTCTCTTTCCAAAGGGAATGGTAAAACGGATGTTTTCAGACCCGCCCAGCATACTGCTTTCGAGGGAATTGCGGATCCTGCAAAACGGGGTGATTTCCGGCGTACGCAACAGGAAAATTTTCAGTATTCACTTGACTTGACAGCGAGTTATAATAAGTTGTTGGGGGAAGTACATTATGTTACAGCCAATGCCCGAATGTCAGTACAGGAGAGTAAAAATGAAAATTATGGGGCTCATGTAACCGGATTCCCGAATGAGAATATGGATGAAATTTTATTCGGTAAGCAATACGATGAAAAGATGACCGGTTCCGAGAATACATCGCGCCTGATCGGTTGGGCCGGAAGTTTCGGGTATTCTTATGCTTACAAGTATTCAGTCGATTTCAGTATCCGTTTAGACGGTTCTTCCCAGTTCGGTAAAGATAACCGTTTTGCTCCTTTCTGGGCCGCGGGGGTTCGTTGGGATGTGAAAAAGGAGAACTTCATGTCGCGAGTGGATTTTATTTCAGAATTTGTATTAAGAGCTTCTTACGGGGTTACCGGTACGCAAGGTTTTGCTCCTTACCAGTCAAGAGAGTTGTATAGTTATAACGCCTTGCTTTATCCCTATCTTGCTTCCGATGGAACCGGGGTGGAACTTGTAGCGATGCCGAACGAAAAATTGAAATGGCAACAGACTGATACTTGGAATATCGGATTGGAAATGGGACTTTTAAACGGACGAATTACTGCTCGTGCGGAGTATTTCCAGAAATTGACCAAGAACTCGCTGACCCAGGTGACGTTGGCTCCTTCGTTGGGTTTTGGTTCCTTTCCGGAAAATATGGGTACCTTGGAAAATAAAGGTGTTGAGTTGAATTTTGCTTTTATTCCTTATCAAAACACGGCAAAATCAGCCTATTGGACGATTTCGGTCAACGGTTCTCACAATACGGACAAGTTGAAAAAAATCTCCGAAGCATTGCGCCACATGAACGAGGAAAATTATAATGAACAGGGGGATAGTCCGCTCCCGCATTATGAAGAGGGTGAATCTATTAACCGTATTTGGGCCGTTAAATCGCTGGGAATTGATCCGATGACAGGGGAGGAGATCTTGTTGAAAAGAAATGGCAAGATGACCGGAGAATATGATGTGGTGGATTTGGTCCCTTGTGGTACGACAGAGCCGAAATGGCAAGGAAATATCAATTCCTCTTTTGCTTACAAGGGATTTGGTGTGGACGTGAGCATGGCGTATAAATTCGGTGGACAGGTTTACAACCAGACGTTGGTTGATAAAGTGGAGAATGCCGATTTGATGCGCAATGCCGATAAACGGGTGTTGGATTTACGTTGGATGAAAGTGGGTGATACCGCGAAGTTCAAAGGAATGAACACGGGAATTGACGGTGCCGGAACCAAAGCGACTTCACGTTTTGTCATGGATGAGAATACTTTCCAAATGACGTCTATTGCCTTAAGCTACCGTATGGATCGGACGAATACGAAATTCTTGGAACGTTGGGGATTGAGTTCCGTGAAATTTGCTTTCAACATGGAGGATCTGTTTTATCTTTCTTCCGTGAAGCAAGAGCGGGGAACTGATTACCCGTTTGCACGGCGTTTTTCGTTCTCTCTAAATGTTGCGTTCTAATTAAAATCTTGAGATATGAAAAAGAAAATATATATATTGTTATTAGGAGTTGTGATCGGTTTGACGGCTTGTTCCGATTGGCTGGATGTGCAACCCAAAACGTCTATTTCGGGTGACGACCTGTTCGAAAGTGAGGCGGGTTTCAAGGATGTCCTGACCGGTTTTTATTTGAAAATGGGGCAAACAAATTTGTATGCCGAAAATTTGACGTATGGTTATCTGGAAATGGTTTCGGGAAATTATGATTTTTATCCTAACCTGTATTCGTGGAAAGATATATATGATTACAACAAAACATGGTTGTCCGTGAAGGATAATATTTACGGGTCGATGTATAATATAATTGGCAATATTAATAATTTTTTGAAGTATATCGACAAGAATCGCTCTGTGATTAAAACAGGAAAATACTACGAGTTGATGAAAGGAGAAGCCTTGGGGTTGCGAGCTTTCTTACATTTTGATTTGTTGAGGCTCTTCGGTCCCGTGTACAGTGAGAATCCGACGGGGAAGGCCATCCCTTACAGGGTATCGTTTGATCAGAAAGCAACTCCTGTATTACCGGCTGAGCAGGTTATAACGTATGTGTTGAAAGATTTGCATGAAGCAGATTCTTTGCTGGAAGTTTCAGATAACAAGAGTTTTGAGATTCCCAACACGTATGACAAGGAGTACAATGCTTTCGAGAGTTCGCGGCAAATGCGGATGAATGTTTATGCCGTGAGAGCCATGCTGGCACGAGTGTATTTGTATAAAGGAGATGTCGAAAGTAAGGCCAAGGCTTTGACCTATGCCCGTGAGGTGGTGGAAAGCGGCTATTTCGACTTGTATGAAGATAATTCCAATCCGGTATTGTTTGGCGAGCACGTTTTCGGTTTGAATGTTTACGAGTTGGATAAGTTGTTGGAAGAGGAAGGTAAATATAAGACGCGGATTCCCGAGGGGCAACTTTCCGAGACTTATTATATCTTGCGGACAAAAGAGAATTTTGATGAACAATTTGAAACCGGAAGTAGAGGAACTTACGATATCCGGGCAAATACTCACGCTTTTAAGAATGTGAGCGGGAATGGAGATAAAAAGTATAAACTTTGCTTGAAATATGATCAGTCTAAGTATACATCCAATTATTCCAAATATGCCGGGAAAGATGTATTGCCATTGATTCGTTTGCCTGAAATGTATTATATCATAGCGGAGTGCGAAACGGATAAGGAAAAGAGTGTGGAGGCATTAAACACGGTGATGTGGGCAAGAGGAATCGCTTACGAGGATGGCGTGATCGCGGATGATGCGTATGATCGGTTGGATACGCGGCCCGAGTATGATCCGTCTCGCACGAAACGTATTAATGAACTCATGAGGGAATACCGGAAGGAATTTTTTTCAGAGGGACAATTATTCTACTTCTATAAACGCCATAATTATAGGACATTCCCTTATTGTGTCAAGGAAAATATGGCTGACTTCTATCAATGGCCGTTACCGGACAACGAGATAATTTTTGGAAATAACAATTAAATTTGACAGAGATGAAAAAATATAGATTTCTTTTATTGTTATTTGTGTTGGGCTTTATTTACATGGGGTGCGAGGAGAATGATATAGACGTGTACGATGAAACGCCCCGTCTGAATCTGTATTATGGAAATTTATCTGTTTATTTCAGAGATTCCGATTACGTGAAAGGAAATGTGGAGAAAGAGTGGGCGTTGAGGGTGAATTTACAAGGATATCATCTCACGGAGGATAAAAACTTTTGCATGACAGTAAGACCGAATGATTCCTATTCCTTGAAGGCCAATGTCTCTTTTGCCGATTCGTACGTGTTCCCGAAGGACTCCATTTATCAGATTTTTACGATGAACGTTTCACGACCGGAGAATTTAACGACAACGAAAGCTTATCGGGCAGACGTTTGTTTTGATCTGGACAACCCTTTGCATCAGTTTGATCCGGGGCGGGAAGACAAAGAGGTGTTGCCGTTAGAGGTTTATTACGTGATCCGGAGAAATAATTGGAATGAATATCAATGGGGTGAATATTCCGATGCGAAATACTTTTTTATGATGGATCATTTTAAAGCCACGATAGATGATATTTCGGAGGGAAGGGAGACCCAGAAAGAGATATATGATGCTTACGAGGAATATAAAAAGAATAATCCGCCTTTGTTGGATGACAAGGGGAATGAGATCATATTTAAGAAAGTAGAATAAAAATGATTGCCATGAAACGATTTATAAATATAGCAGTTTTTTGCCTGGTTGGTTGGCTTTTGTTGTCCGGTTGTTATGATGATAAAGGTTCGTATGACTATCAGGATATTAATGAGTTGATTATAGATTTGCCTACAATCGTGAGCGTGCGGTTGGATAAAAAGGAGGCTGTCTCTGTGAAGATAGAACCCAAATTGTCTCAAACTTTGGAGGAGAGTGAGGCTCGATTGACATATATGTGGGAAAAAGAGAAGAAGAATAATGTGGGATTGAGCGAGTGGATTCCTTGCGGGGAGGAAAAAGTATGTGAATTGTTGTTTCAGCCGGCGGATGTGAATTCTTTGTCCGTTCGTTTGCGGGTGCAGGATCACCGGGAAGATGGGAGCGAGTGGTATAAGCAAACGACCGTGAAACCTATTGTTCCCTATAGCCGTAGTTGGTTTGTCCTTCAGTATAATGAAGGTAAATGCGTGCTGGGGGCTGTAGATGGCGAAGGAAGTGGCGGGGTGGTTATTCCCGATGCCTACAAATTGGATGTGGGAAAAGATTTGCCTATTGGTGGTACTCCCAAATACCTGTTAACGGATTGGATGTACGGGTCTTCACAGGGAGCTATTGTTAATAAGCAAAAACCGGTGGTATTTGTCGGAACGGATCAAGATGTGTATTTGATGGATGCCATTTCGTTTGAACAGGTATGGACTTATCGTGAGATGTTACATATCAAAAAGGTACAACATGATGAAAATTTTGTTCCGGAGTGGTTGGCAACTTATACTTATGAACCGGTGTTGGGAGAGATATTATCTGATAACGGGAAGTTGTACATGGCGAACGCTGACGGTTACGCTGTATATTATCCGCTTAAATGGGAAAATGATGCTGATGCTTCTGAATTCAAAATTACGAGGGTAGCTCCCTTGAGAAGTATAGGTTTTATTCTTTATGATGAGCAAAATTACCGTTTCTTGAAAACCGGTATTTATAATGATTTTATGGAAGGGTATATGTATAACCAGTACTTTCGAAAATATGGAGTTGAAGACTATTTTAAACCAAGCAAAACGGTGAGAAAGCTTGCGAGAATCGGAGAAAATCCTCGGGTTAAGAATGTGTTCGATCCGGATAATATTGGAGATGACAAGGAGATGATTAATATGAATATGTATTATGATGTTGATGGATCGTACGGGGTACTGGCAACCTTTTTCTCGACTTCCGATCGGAAGATTCACGTGTATGACTTGAATGCAGCCGGTTTTGGTGAAGAAGCTAAGGAGGCTATATGTGCCGGTGAGTATACATTTGATCTTCCCGGAGGGATGAGTGTGAATGAGGTGAGTGTAACAACTTGTTATCTTTACGGTAAAGCCGTGTTTTTTGCCGGAGGCAATAAAATTTATAAAGTAGATTTTAACCGTACGGTACCGAAAATCTCGTTACTCTACGAGTACAAGGATCCCAACGTGAGAATAACCGGGTTGAAGTTTAAGAATTCGCTTTACAACACGGGGTATAGCGAGGATCCGAATGATTGGGAATCTCCATGGATATGGAATGATTTCCCGTATTGTTTGGGTGCTTCATTGGATTATGGTGGAAATGAGGGGGGAATTCTAGAGATGAAACTGACCACGGCTGCAGAGGTTGATCCGGATAGCGAAATTCTTGAGTACAAGGGATTCGGCAAGATCGTTGACTTCGGATATAGTGTGAAGGTGAATTAAAACGTATTGTTTTATTGATTTCCTGATACAGGAAAAGAGTGTTCCAAGAGCTTGGATTCAGACTCTTGGAACATCTTCTTGTATCAGTAGATTTATCGTGTATGAATAAAATATTATATATTCTTTTCGTGTGTACCGTGTTACCATTGTTTTCCAAAGCTCAGGGATACACGATGGATTTACCTCGGTTGAAAACTTTCCCGCCTTATCAAATAGATCAGAAAAAGCGGAGTTTTGTGGTCAGCTGGGAAGCGCGGGATAATTCCGTGGCACGTTCCGTTATCGCGTACGTGGGGTTGGAACGGACTGTAGAGCAAGATGGAGTTCAAAACGTCTTGGAGACTACACTTAAAGGGGATACTACACTGTCTGGAAATGCTTGTAAGTCGTTAGGAATAAATGCGTTCGTTCATGATTATATGACGGGGCAGGGATGGTATATGCGTATGGGACAAGTATCCGCCAAAGGGCTTGTGTTTAAACCTGACGCATCGTTACCCCAAGATTGGGCACCGGTCTTGATGTCTCCGGTCTTTGATGCTTCGCGTGACGGAGGTAAATTTACCATTCGTTTCACGGCAACTGTTGTAGATTGCAAGCCGGGGGAGAGCGTGACGTTAGTGGTTCGGCATTGGGCCGATCGACGTGGAACGGCGATGGAAGAGAAAGTGGTTGAATTGATCGCGGACGGGAAGGCACATGAATACCTTGTAGAATGTTCCCGGGGAATGAATAATGAGAATGTCAGTATTCAAGCCGGAGTGACGGGTTCAACGGTACTTCTTTCCGGGGATATTGAAATAGAGCAGCGATTAGAAAAGGGGGATCGTGTGTGGCATTCCGTGGCCCTCACGCAAATGAATCGTCCTGCGGGCGCGGACTTTACAAAGATTAACGAACTGGGAATTAAAGTTGATACCATGGAGGTGACGGCCTCTTTCGGTGCCTCCAATGTGTTGGATTATAAAGAACATCGGCGAAAAGGATGGCGTTTGTTTTATACCTTGTTCCAGATGATTACGGCAGAAGACGGGGTGTCTACCCGGGCATCGTTGTATTCTGATCCGGTCTATTTCGAAGAATAAAATCATGGGATGTGATGGAAAAGTAAATGTTGTATGTGGAAAAAAATAGAATTTATACTGTTATTTAGTATTGGGCTATGTTTTCATTCGATAGCTCAGCAGGAGATCGATGCTTTTTTTGATTCTCGTCCGTCGGAGGATTCCTTAAAGGTTATTCCCGGTATGTTTACCACTTATCGTCAAGGGGAACAAATCTTTTGGGAAATACCTGATTCTCTGCTCGGGTGCGATATGTTTGTAACGACAACGATATTGGAATCGGCTGCGGTGAAGAAAAGGGATGAAGACCGACGTTACGGGTATTCCGGGGATTTTTTCGGGCCGATGATTGTTTGCTTTCGAAAAGAGGGTGACGAGGTGTTATTGCAGGTGCCTCTGTGTGACAGGGTGGGAGTGGACCCGGGGAAAGGAGGTATTCATCATGTTGCCCGACAACGGGGAGATTTCATGTTAAACGAGGTGTTACCCGTGCAGGCAAAGACTTCTTCTTCGGTATTGGTGGAGGTTTCCCGGTTGTTGATGAATAATCCCTTGTTCAATTTGAGTCCGTTCGGTTTTGAATTGAAAATGGGTATGGTTGAGAGTAAAAAGAATCGTATTGGCGAAATAAAGGGATTTCCCGAGAATATCTTGATTCGTTCCAGCAGGAGTTTTTCCGTGGAGGAATATCCCGTGGGAGGGGGAAACGGATTCGGCGATAGGTACACGACAAGTTGGGAAATCGGTGTTTGCTTGGCCCTTTTGCCCCGGCAGCCGTTGGAAAGGCGGCAGAAGAATCGTGACGTGGGATATTTCAGTTTTTCAAAAACTGATTTTTCAAAAAGTCGTTTTGCCTTGTCCCAGGTCTCTTGTGTGAAGCGGTGGAGGTTGGTACCTCGGGACTTGGAGGCGTATTCACGGGGAGAATTGGTGGAACCCGAGAAGCCGATTGTTTTTTACGTGGATCGTAAAACACCATCCCGTTGGGTACCCTATTTTATAGAAGCGGTGAACGCTTGGCAGGAGGCGTTTGAACGGATCGGGTTTAAAAATGCGATTCGCGGAGAGTTGGCCCCGACTCCGGAGGAAAATCCTGATTTTTCGGAATATGATACCCGTTATTCTTTTATTTCGTGGAAAGCGTCTCCGGTGAGGAATGCTTATGGGCCATCGACAGTTGACCCTAGATCCGGTGAGATCATGACCAGTCATGTAGGAATATTCAGTAGCGTTTCGGATCTGGTGCAACAATGGTATTTTGCCCAATGTGGTGCGAACGATAAACTTGCTCGGGAAACGGTTATGCCCGATAGCCTACTTGGGGAACTTGTGAAGATGGTCGTTTCTCACGAAATAGGGCATACTTTGGGATTGGAGCATAATTTTATAGGTAGCAGTCTCTATTCCGTGGAGCAGCTTCGGGACAATGCTTTTCTGGATAAACATGGAATGGGATCTTCCATTATGGATTACATGCGATTCAATTATGTGGCTAGGGAATGGGATCGTATTCCTTTGAGAAATCGGGTTGCCCGGATTGGGGAATACGATTGTTTTGCCATAGATTGGGGGTATCGTTATTTACCGGATCGGACGGGAGAGGAATGGAACGAATGGGTGAAACAGGAGTCGCGTGATTCTTCCAAACGTTTTGAGGGGGGCGTGGATATCAGGGCTCAGTCGGAAGATTTGGGAAATGATCATGTTGAGTTCAATTCTTTGGGAATAGAAAACTTGAAGCGATTGATGAACATGGCTGACGTGTGGAAGTTTACGGATCGTCAATCGTATCATATCGTGAAGTCCCGTTTTCGCGGGATGCTTCAGCAATATTCCTTGTTCGTGGATCATGTGTTGCTGGATATTGGAGGGATATTGAAATGTGAGGGGGATACGACGAGATTTTATAAACCGGTCAGCCGTGATTATATGTCGAGGGTTATGACGTTTCTCGGGCAGTACGTGTTGGCACCTTGCGATTGGTTGTATCGGGAGGATTTGGGAGAAAGTCTCGGGGAGGATACGCGGACATTGATGAATAGTTTTTATCAAACCACGATGGAGAGGTTAGTCGGGAAGTTGGCAACGATAGCGCGCGTGGAAGAATATATGCCGGGTGAAGTCTATACCGTGGATGAATATTTAGGTGAATTGCATCGTTGGATATTTCGGGAGTGGCGGGAAAATACTGCTGTTTCGGATGCCTGTTATGTCATTCAGTCTGCTTACGTGAAAGAGTTGAAGGCTCTATTGGAAAAAACGGAATACGTTCCTTCTCAAGTATTGGTGAAGGGAATGGAAGAGATGGGGAAGATTTTGGAAGAGGGACGGAATTATATGGCAGGCTTGGAGGGAAAAGAGAAAAGGCGGGTTGCCTTATTATTAGAAAGTATCGAATCTTTACAAAATTAATGATTGAGTATGAAAATAAGATATAGGTTGTGTTTGCTATGCCTGGTAATCTGTTGTTGGACGGTAGGAAAAGGTGTCGGTCAAAATACCGGGAAACAGCCATTGGCTTTTGAGGATTTTTTTCATGGAAAGATGGAAAAGATATCCGGTATTCTTCCTGTTTACCGGGATTCTGCAAAGGTATATATGGAGATACCGGAACATTTATTGGGTCGGGAATTGGAGATCCGGGCTCAGGTGAATAAAGGATTCGATATGGTGGCCCGGCCGTTGGAAAGCATGGGGGTCGTGTATTTGCAGAAAGTGGATGGTCATTCGATTTATGTACAACGTCGATTGTTTTCTGAGCGGGTTGCAAATAAAAATAACGAATTATACGAGGCGTTGTGTAAATCGAATAAGCAACCGGTAGATATTGTTTATCCCGTGGTGGCGTATTCTGCAGGTGGAAAGGGGTATATAATAGATGTTACTGAAATGTTGAAAACCGGAGATGACTGGTTTAAAGTGGCCACACCGCAAGTCAGGGATCAGGATGCTTCCCGGGCGAGAATTACCGGTGTGCATGAATTCCCGGATGGGGTAAGTTTTACGATACATCGAATGTACGGGTTCTCTCCCGAACGATTGTTGGATAACGTGATTCCTCCCCGGGGTTTTTTACCGTTGGAAATCGGTTGTGTTGTAACGTTACTGCCGGAACGGGAGATGAGGGAACGTTTTGTTGACAGGCGGTTCGGCTATCACGTGATTTCGTTCTTGGATTATTCCCAGAATCCTTACCGGGCGGAGAAGGATTCGATTATTCGGAAATGGAATCTTGGGATAACGGAAGACAGCCGGGGAGAGTATCGAAAGGGGAAATTAGTGAATCCTTCCCATCCGCTTGTGTTTTATATCGATACTTGTTGCCCTTCCGAATTCGTGCCGTATATTAAAGAGGGTGTATTGGCGTGGAATGCCGCTTTTGAAAAAGCCGGATTTAAGAATGCCTTACGGGTGAAAATGGCGGATTCGGAAACCGTGTTGGAAGAACAGCGGGCTGTAATCGCCTATGATTTAAGCGAGGCCGGCATCCGAACAGGCTACACGTTTCATCCTAAAACGGGAGAAATCCTGTCTTGTCGGGTCAATATCGGACACGGTTTTTTACCCAAGGAGTTGTGGCGGTATCTACTGGAATGCGGGACCGTTGACGAGCGTATCCGGAAAGACGTGTTTCATCCTGACGTGGCGGGAGAAATCTTGCGGAGCAAGATGACGTGGGCTGTGGGGAGCGTGTTGGGATTAAAAGAAAACTTGGCGGGAAGCGTCGCTTATTCCGCGGAAGAGGTGAAAAATGTGACTTGGTTGAAGACGCGTGGTTACACGGCCTCCATTATGGATAATAACCCGTATAATTATGCCGTTCAAAAATCAGACAAGGTAACGGTCAAGGAACTTATGCCTCGACTTGGTGAGTATGACTATCTGGCAATCGAGTGGGGGTATCGTGAGTTTCCCGCGAGCAAGAATGCTTATATGGATCGTGAGGCTTTATGGAAAAAGTTTCAGAGATATTCAGCGGGATACATGTTTCCCGTATCACAAGGGATAGAGGTTAGAGCGGGAGATTTGTCTTCGGAACCGTTGAAAACGTTGGGATACGCTTTGGATAATTTACTCCGGTTGAGTACGTCTTTGGGGAGCATTGTTTATCCTGACAAACAATATGATTCCGGTAGGGCGATCATGGAGGCCAACCGGCAACTGATTGATAAATACGGTGAATATTTATTGCAGATAGTTTCCTGGTTTGGAGAAAAAAGAGGGGATACCCCCTTGTCGATAGAGGAACAGCGGGAAGCGATGGCGCTATTGGGAGAGTACTTGTTCGCGGGTGATAAAGGATTGGTTTCCCCTTTGGCCAAGGGATGTTCTTGGGATATAAAGTCCATTTACATCCGGCAAATGACAGCGGTATTTCAAAAATTATTGGCCCCGAAGGTTTTGAAACGTATGCTGGATATGGAACAAGCATGCTTGGAGAACATCTACACGGCGGATATGTTTTTTAAGGATTTATTCTCCATGTTGTTCTGTGATTTTAAGGCAGATAGTGAAGTGTCTTTTTCCCGGATGGATATGCAGGTGGTGTGTGTAAACACTTTGTTGGAGAGTGTGGCTGATGCTTCTGTTCCTGTCGTGAAATGGAAGTTACAGGAACTTGGTGAACGGTTGAAAGCGTTGGCCGGGCAGCACGAGGCCGGGGCCGTCCGGAAAGTGTACGCCATGTTGAGTTCGCGAATTGAAAAAGTATTGAACAAATGAAATGTAAAGAGATGAGAATTTATTTTTTCCTTTTTCTGGTTTTGTGGGTAGGTAGTGTGTATGCCCAAAATCAACCGGTTATTTTAGATAAACACAATGTGATTGAATTGAACGATGCGAAAGAGTGGAATAGTTTTATCAAGTCGTGGGAAGCCGTACCTTTGAAGATGGATGCTCGGAATGCCGTGGAAATCCAGAGTTTGGCCGTTTACGATGATTTGGTTGTGGTTAGGGGAATACGAGGTCAATTGGAGAATATTTTATTGTTTGATATTTCCGGAAAATTTTTGCGGCAAATCGGTAGTCAAGGAGGAGGCAAGGAACAGTATGGGATGGTCGGTTGGGTTCGCGTGGATCCGTTGGAGCGGGAGATCGGGGTGTATGATGGTTTTTTGAGGAAACGATACGTGACCTATAATTTTGAAGGCGATTTTAAGGGAGATGGTGCATGTGAGGAATACATGCATTATGTGCGGGGGGTGTATCCCTTGGAAAAAGATCGTTATTTGGGGTATATCGCGTGTAGTAAGAGCAAACTCTGTTATTTTATTTCGGATAAAAAGTTCACGAAATTTGACACTTTGCGTCCTCATCACGTCCGTTTCCCGATGGGAGTGGTTGATTTCTCCCGCCACCCGATAACGATTTATGATGGGCGAATTTCTTTTGTGACCCCGTTGTGTGATACGATTTTCGAATATGACGGGCATAAATTGCAACCTCGTTTCGTGACCAAGGTTCATCGTTCCGTGCCGGATAATTTTGACCCGGGACAGAAAGATTATCTCACTTGTGTGGCACGTTTGGAAAAAGAAAAAGGATATTTCTCGAAAGATGAAATATATGAAACGAAGAATTGGTTTATTATCCCTTATGAAGCAGGTAAGTTGATCTATAACAAGAAAATGAAGAAAGCTTTCTATATGCCTAAAGATGTGGCGATGAGAGGGGATATGATTTATCCGGATGATTTATGGGGTGAGTACGGCGAGAAGTTAGTGGCTGTATATACTCCGGAGGAATTGTTAGCCATGAGGGATAAAATGAAAAAGGAAGGAGTGGTGTTGACGAAGAAAGTGGAGCAACTTTTCCGGCAGGTAGAAGCGGAAAAGAACCCTGTGATGATTCTTTATGTATTCAAATAGATAGCACGGGTAATGGGCTTGGCTGTCGTGGAACTTTACAAGTTTAACGAGTGCCGTACGAATGCAGCCAGTCCATTATCTTCGTCGGCGGGCATCGTGTCAAATTGCTCCCGTAAGGATTCCGGGGCGTTGGAGACAATAAAGGGATGGCCGCAGCGGTTGAGGAAATCGATGTCGTTGTAGTCGTTTCCTAGCCCGGCACACTCTTCGTAACGCAGGTTCAATTGATTTAGCAGCAATTGGCAAGACGTACCTTTATTGACATCGGGAGCGAAAATTTCGGTCCAAATGGCTTGATTGTCTATCGGGGAGGTGGAACGAATGACGGAATAGTCGGACAATTTTTGTTCGATTTCCCCGTGTAGCTGGAGTTGTTCTGAATCTAGGATAACAAGAAATTGAGTTGCTCCACCCCGAATTTCGTCAGTCGAAGAAATAGGAGTTCCCAAACCGGGATAATTCTCGATACGACGTCGGAAATCTTCGTGAAGAGAGGAGATATTCCGGTAATAAAAATGATGGTTGTCGGGAATTCTTTGCTGTATGGTAAAATTTATATCGTATTTCCAGAGATGGGTAGCAATGTCTCGTGTTTCTTCGGCCGATAATTCCCGGGTGAGAAGAATCTCTTTGTCATCCCAGTGCATGATGCCGGCCCCGGAGGAAAATACCATGTAATCCACCGGAAGACCTTCGGGTAGCGTGTTGTTGAGAGAGAACACTGAACGTCCCGTGGCTAGGATGCGAACCACGCCTCGTTGTCCCGCCTCTTCCAGGGCAACCCGGTTTTCCTCGCTTATCTGGTGCCAGTTGCGAGGAAGTGTGGTTCCGTCCAGATCGATAATAATAGCTTTAATCATGTAATAATTTTAAATATTATTTTCAATTTTCTACGAGTTCATATTTGTAATAAGGGAGTGGTTCATTGAGATAGTGAAGCACTTTTTCCTGGTTCATGCCGTCAAGGGGGGTGTGGGCGTAACCGAAAGTGGCTTTAATACCCATGTTGATAAAATGTACGGCCCGGTCGAGGGCTTCAGGGAGGCTGTCTCCGTTGAGCATACACCCGGTGATTACGCTGGCAAAAGCATCACCCGTACCGGGATACGATGCCGGGATATAATCACATAGAACTCGCCAAGTTCGTTGGTCCAGGCGATTATAAGCGAGGGTGGCCACGTTTTGGGCGTTACTTCCGGGAGCGGAGGTGATAATCACGTGTTCCGGACCGAGTTTACTCAATTGTTTGCACCATTGTACAGCGATTTCCACGGAAATCTCCTGCCGCGGGTTGTACCCGAGCAGAAAGGCGGCTTCCGTCAAGTTCGGGGTGATCACCTTGGCTTGAGTACAGAGTTTCCGCATTCCTTCCACCATATCGGGCGTCATGCTGGAATACAATTCCCCGTGGTCTCCTAGTACCGGGTCAACAAGGATGAAATTTTGGTCATTTTTGAAATATTCGAAGAAATCACTGACGATATCCATTTGTTTTACCGAGGCCAAATAGCCCGTGTATATAGCGTCAAACTGGAGTTGTAACTCTTTCCAGTGAGAAATAAAACTTTCCATGTAATCGGTCAAGTCCAGTGAACGGAAACCCTTGTATTCGCTATGGGCGGATAAAATGGCCGTGGGAAGGGGACAAACCTGGAATCCCATGTGTGTCAGTATGGGGATGGCCACGGTTAATGAAGCTCTTCCGTAGCCGGACAGATCGTGAATGGCGGCAATTTTCTTCATGATTAATCGTTTTCCTTA
>ENA-OURZ01002812-OURZ01002812.1-human-gut-metagenome-genome-assembly--contig:-NODE-2812-length-15649-cov-5.391304_pt1 | contig 15649 bp, 12 predicted proteins | sample MGYA00242073_ERZ509195 | MGnify/ENA primary metagenome ERZ509195 (study PRJEB26280, sample SAMEA2338837) | human gut metagenome | biome: human gut; feature: human-associated habitat; material: faeces...
GATTTCAGGGAAAAATATTACTTAACCTCAATCAACTTCCCCAGCTCCAGCGAGTAGATGCCCTTATAGGTCACCGGCTTCGGGGCAAAGCGCTTGCTGATGGCAAGGGCATAGAGGTCAAGCTGGGCGCGATAGGCGGCAAGGAAGTCATCCTCGGATTTTCGGCGGTCCGTCTTGTAATCCAGCAGCTCCAGGTGATCCGGGAACACCAGCACCAGGTCAGCGATGCCCTGCACCAGCACCTTTGCCTGTGCCACGGCAGCGCTGTCGGCGGGGGCAGTGCCCTGAGCGGTCAGCACCTCGGCGGCAGGCAGGGCCGTGATGAAGTCCAGCTCCCGCAGCACCTCGTCCGCAGTACAGATGCGCGCAAAGGCTTCGCTCTCCACAAAGCGGCGGATGCGCTTTTCATCCAGCTTCTCCGCAATTTCGGGCGCGGTGAGCTTTGCTTCCACCTGCCGGTCACGCTCGGCGGGGATCGCCGTTTCCAGCGTGCCCGCCTGTTTTGCCGCTGCAAGAGCCGCAAAATCGGCGTGCTCCAGGAAGGCGTGGAGGGCCGTGCCCATCTCGGCGGCGGTCAGGCCGTCCTTTGCCAGAAAGCCCGGGCGCTCCAGCGTGGTCTGCTCTGCCTTGTGAACGATGCCGGTCACGCTGACCTTGGCGGGCACTTGGGCCAGCTCCGCCGCAGGGTACTGCCAGGCAAAGCCCTGCCGCAGCATCTCGGTCAGGGCCGGGTCTGCCTGGGCCAGCGGCCTTTCCTCCAGTTCCGTGTCGGGCGGCTCCACGCCCTCGGGCAGCGCCTGCTGCACTGTCAGGGTAATGGTGCTCCCGGTATCCGCAAAGGGCAGTTCCAGATCCTCGGCCAGCCGGCGCAGAGGGCCGCCGTTGGGGTGGACGAGCAGGGCCGCGCGGAGCCAGTCGGCAAAGCTGTTTGCCTGTCGGCAGAGCGTCTGCCCCGCCCCGGCTTCAAGGAAGGCCGCCGCTCTGGTAAAGGGGTTGGAGGTCTTTCCGATGCCCAGCGGCACGGTCAGGATAAGCTTATCCTGCGCGCGGGTCAGCGCCACATAGAGCAGACGCATCTGCTCACTGCGCATCTCGGCGGCGTGGACATTGGAGAGCGCCGTGTAAGCTGCCGTCTTGTACGCACCCTCGCCCTCCTCGGGGCGCAGGCGCAGGCCCGCCCCATACATCCGATGCAGGAGCACCGGCTGGCGGGTATCGGCGGCATTGAAGCGACGGGCCGTGTCGGCCACGAACACCACCGGGAACTGCAGGCCCTTGGAGCGGTGGATGGTCATCACAGTCACACAGCCGGGGCGGGAGCCGCCGGGCACGGTATCCTGCCCCGTGGAGCCTGCCAGCGCCGCAGCGTCAATGGCCCGCACCAGCGCCGAGATGCCGCCGGAGCCAGCCCCGGCACAGAAGGAAGCAAACCGCCGGGCATCCTCCCGGCGGCGGGCACCGTTTTCCATCACGCCCAGTGCGGCAAGGTAGCCGGTGGAAGCAAAGATCTCCTCCAGCAGCTGTTCTGCCGGGGCACTGCGGGCCATCCGTCGCAGCTCGGTCAGCCGGGCATAGAACGCCCGGACTTTTCCGGTAAAAGGGGTGTCTTCCCCGCTGTTCACGGTGAGCAGCAGCGCGCCGTAGAGGCTGATGCGCTGGGGGGCGTTTTCCCCCTGCTGCTTCTGGATCTCTTCGGCTCTGGCTCTCAGGCGGACAAGGTCGTCATCGGTGAAACCGAACAGCGGGCCCAGCATGGCGGCGGCAAGATAGATATCCTGCGCCGGGTTGTCAATGACCTTCAGCAGGGCGATGAGGGGCCGGATGTGGGGGGCATCCAGCAGGTTTTCGCGGGCATCCGCATACACCGGGATGCCCCGGGCGGTCAGTGCTTCCACATAGGCCGGAAAATCAATGCGCGCCGCCAGCAGGATGCAGCAGTCCTCGTACTGCACCGGGCGGGTGGCACTGCCGTCCCGCACCGGCTCGCCGCTCTGCACCATCTCCTCGATGCGCCGGGCGATCCAGCCCGCGTCCGTTTCGGCGGTGTCATCGGGCAGGAAATGCGCCTCCACGCTGCCCGTATATTCCCCGGGTGCCCCGCAGATCAGCCGCTGGCCGTCGCCGTAGGCCGTGTCACCGAGTTCCGGGGACATGAGCCGCTCAAACAGGAAGTTGATTCCTTCCACCACCTGCGGAGCCGAGCGGAAGTTGGCATCCAGCGCCAGCATGGCATCGGTACCGGGGGTACCTTCTGCCGGGCGGGGCCGCGCTGCGCCGCCGGGCAGGGCGGGCCAGCTGTCCAGTTTTTCCCGGAAGATGCTGGGATCTGCCTGCCGGAAGCGGTAGATGCTCTGCTTCAGATCTCCCACCAGGAAGAGGTCGTCCCCCGCCGGGGATGCAAGGCACCGGTACAAGGCATCCTGCAGGGCGTTGGTGTCCTGATATTCGTCCACCATCACGGCGGCGTAGTTCTGCCGGATGACCCCGCACAGCGCAGTGGGGGTGCCGTCCGGGTCACGGAGCAGGCGGAGGGCCTGATGCTCAAAGTCGCTGAACTCCAGCAGCTTCCGGTCCCGCTTTTTGGCCGAGAACCGGGCATCGAAATCCCACACCGCCGCGAACAGCGCCCGCAGGCGGGGCTCTGCGGCCCTGCGGTCTGCCTCAGCTTCCTCCTCACTGCAGGGGATCAGCTCAAGGATCTGCGCAAACAGGGCCGCGCCCTCATCGGCGCGTGTGCGGATGACTTTTTTGTGTTCGCCGTTCAGCCGCTTTTTCATCCCTTTCAGGCCGGGCAGCTCCTCCATGCCCAGCACATAGGGGGTCAGCAGATCGTAAAGCGGAGTCCACTCCCCCGCCACAGCCAGCTTTTCCACCCTGCCCAGCAGGGCGGCAGCCTTATCCAGCCGTTCCTGTGCATCGGTATATTTTTCCAGCACGGCATTCTTTGCCTTTTCCCGGGCAGAGGGCGTTTTCTTTTCCTCGGCATCGGCCAGCTCCTGCTCCCGGTCGCCCGGGCAGTCAGCCAGCGCGACGCGGAACAGCTCCCCTGCCGCCCGGGCACTGCGGGCAGCTTCGGCCAGCAGCAGATCATGCCAACAGGTGGCGGCAAAGCCATTTTCCTCCTGCCACGGATCCAGAAATTCGTCCAGCTTTTTGTCGTAATCGGGCAGGGCGCGCAGGAAATCGTAGACATGCAGGATCGTCTCGCCCGCCGCACGGTCGGTGCGGCCCTTGCCGTAGAGGTCGGCAAAGGCGCAGAAATCCGGGTCGCGGTAGGCATTTTCCAGCGTCTCGCTCAGGGCAGAGGTTCGCAGAAGCTCCACACTGCCGGGGTCTGCGGGGGAAAAGTCCGGCGGGATATCCAGCGCCTGAAAGTGCTTGCGCAGCAGGTCCAGACAGAAGGCATCGATGGTGCAGATGGATGCGCGCTGCAGCAGCATCCGCTGGCGGCGCAGCGCGCCATTGCCGGGTTCCGCCTGGCTGCGCTTCAGAAGCGCCTGCCCGATGCGGGCCCGCAGCTCTGCCGCCGCCGCATTGGTAAAGGTGACGATGAGCAGACGGTCCGCATCCACGGGATGCTCCGGGTCGGTGATGAGCCGGACAGCCCGCTCGGTCAGAACAGCCGTTTTGCCGCTGCCCGCCGCCGCGCTCACCAGCAGCGCGCCGCCCCGGTCCTCGATGGCGGCCCGCTGGGCGGGGGTCCACTTGGGTTCACTCATGCCTGTTCCTCCTCTCCTTCTTCGGGCTGCCCGGGAACCTCAAAGGGCTTTGCGGGGGCCTCCAGCGCCCGCTCCCCGATGCCGGTCTCGTGGCAGCAGACAAAGCCGTAATCACACCACTGGCAGGGGCTCCGGCCCGCGACCAGCGGCTCGGCGGCGATCTGCCCCTCATAGAGCTGCTGGCCCATCCGGGTCACAAGATCATCCAGATGCAGCTGGATGCGGTTCAGCTTGGCGATGTCTGCCCGCTTGTCCTTCTGATAGGGGCTGGGCGCGCCTTTGTAATAGGAGAAGGGCAGATATCTGCCGGTCTCTCCGGCATCCATGGCATCGAACAGCTTCTGCTCGTCCCGCACCAGACCGTCCAGCTTGTATTCCACACTGTGGGCCGCCTTTTCGCGGGTGGTGGTCTCAGGGGCCGGGTCGGCCAGCAGATAGAGCACACCAGCCGGTTCCGCCCCCGTAAAGCGGCCGCTTTTATCCCGGGTCAGGCTGAAGAGGTAGAGCAGCATCTGGCAGTCCAGACCGCAGTAGACCTCCTTCAGGTCCAGCTTTTTGGTGCCGGTCTTGTAGTCCACCACCCGCACCCAGCGGGTGCCGTCCTCCTCCACCCACTCGTCGGCACGGTCCACGGTGCCCACCAGCTGGACGGTGCGCCCGTCCGACAGGTGATATACCTGGGCAGGCACGGCATCCTCGCCCCGGCCGATCTTCAGCTCACAGGCCACGGGCTTGAAGCTGGACTGCCGCTGCTCATCCCGCAGGTAGAGCAGCAGGCTTGTCATGCTCTTTTTCAGGCGGGAGAGCAGATAGGCAAAGCGGGCGGTATCCTCGGGCAGATAGCGCTTGGCGTACTCGTCCACCAGCAGCGCGGCAAGGCTCGCCATGGCCTCATCGCCCAGCTCCATAAAGGGCTCCAGCGCCGCCATGGGGTTGTCCGGGCCGGGGTGAGGGTCCAGCGCCATCTGCAGCACCCAGTGCATCAGGGTGCCGCTCTGGTCGGCGGAAAGCTCGGCCCGGCGGCGGGGCCTGAGCCCCAGCACATACTGCAAAAAGTAGCCGTAGCGGCAGGTATAATATTTTTCCAGCTGGCTGGGTGAAATGCGCAGCTTCCGCCCCAGCAGCGCTTCCAGCGCAGGCAGGTCATGCACCTGCCGGGGGGCCGTGTCGGCCATCCGGCGCAGCAGGGCAAGGCCCTGCGGCTCGGTCTCGCCGGGGGTGTGCAGAGCTTCTGTCAGGCTGGCACGCTCGGTCTCCGTCAGGGGCCAGCCGCCGCCCAGACAGTCCAGCCCATCTGCAGGAGTGGCCGCAAGGTCCGTCAGTTCCAGCTCCGGGGCAGCGGGGGCCAGCGCTTCCACAAGGGGTTCCAGCGCAGCGCAGAGGGTCTGCCCCTGCCCCTTGGGCCAGCTGAGCCATAACCCCTTTGCAGGAGCGGTCAGGGCCTTGTAGAAGCAGACCTGCTCACGCACCACACGGTTCTCAAAGCAGTCGGGCAGGTCGATCTCCTGCGCCATCAGGGCATCGCGGTCGGCGTGGGTCAGCAGACCCACCTCGCCGGGCGCGGCCGGGAATTCTCCCTCGGCCAGCCCCAGCACAAACACATAGTCCGGCGCGTCCAGACGCATCTTGCCTGCACTGGCCAGCACCACCGCGTCCAGGGTCTGGGGGATGTGCCCCAGGTCGGACGAGCGGAGCAGCAGCCCGAACAGATCCTCGTATTCGGCCACGGTCACGGTCTGTTCCCCCAGCAGGCGGGCCATCTCGTTCAGCAGCCCCATGACCACGTTCCACTCCCGGGCGGCTTCCTCCGCCGCCGGGATGCCCCGGCCCGCGCGGATGGCCTTTACCTGAGCGGCCTGCTGTTCCTCAGCCCCCAGCGTTTTCAGGCAGAAATACACCGCCCGGCTGATGGCCTCAGCATTGACCCCGCGCACCTTGGCCCGGAATGCATCCACCGCCCCCACGAGCAGGGCACGGGCATGTTCTGCCCGCTCCCGGTTGCGGAGGTCCTCTTCGGTCAGCTCCTGCTCCCCAAAGCCCTTGGGGCTGCGCTCGAACTTCTCCCGCCAGGCCGCCGCCGTGGGGGCCCAGGTGTAGGCATAGTTTTCCAGCGCGCAGACCTGCTCCTCGCTCAGGGCACACAGGCCGGTTTTGGCAAGGGTGGTCAGGTTCTCGGTCAGGTCGGCTCCCCGGGCGATCTCCAGCAGGGCCCGCACCGCCGTGGCCGGGGCGCTGAATTCCGGGGTGGTGGGTTCATCGCAGTACAGGGGGATCTTCGCCATCCGGAATTCATACCGGACAGCGGCACGATACTTGGCGATATCGCGGCAGACCACAGCGATCTTTCCGCACCGCACGCCCTGCCGCATCAGCCGCCGGATGGCACCGGCAGCAGCACGGGCCTCCTCCTCCCGGCTGGGCGCGGCAAAAAGCCGCACCTCGCCCGCCGGGGCATCCGCGGTGCAGCTGCCGGTTTCCAGCAGCTCTGCCACTGCGGCAAGGCCCGGGGCGTTCCGGTGGCGCAGATCCTTGCGCAAAAGCTGCGGAACGGCCACCTCCGCCCCATTTTTCCGGGCCAGCTGGCGCAGCTGCGCCGCCACATGCTTGGCCCCGGAGAACAGGCTCAGATCACCGGGCAGCAAGGGGGCACCATCATCGCAGAGGGCCACCGTCACGCTGGGCAGCGCCGCCAGCATGGCCCCCAGCAGCCGCTTTTTGGGGGCGTTGAAGGTATCGAACTCATCAATGAACACCGCCCGGTCCCGCAGAAACTCCGGCAGGCTGTGCCGGGCCAGTGCTTCCTCCAGCCGGGCTCCGGCCAGCTCCAGCCGGTCAGAGGGGTCCATGCCGCTGCGGGCCAGCAGGGTCTCGTAGCCCTGAAAGATGAGGGCCAGCTCACTGAGCTTACCGCTCTCGGCTCCGCAGGCCCCGGCCAGCTGTGCCAGCTGCTGGCCGGAAAGGCCCGCGCTCTTCAGCTCATCGATGGTTTGAGCCGCCATCTGGCAAAAGGCCGCACTGCGCCGGTGGCGGTGATAATAGTGGACATTGTCCTGCAGCTCCTCCAGCGCCCGGCGCACCAGCACGGCACGGCCTGCGTCAGAGAGGGTCTGCACCGCCGCGCCGCCCTCGGTGGAAAGGATCTTTTCTGCCAGACTGGTAAAAGAAAAACTCTCCACCATGCCGGACAGGGCATCCCCCAGCTCACGGTAGATGCGGCCCTCGGTGCTGGAAGTGAATTGTTCCGGCACCAGCAGGATACTTTTTTCCCCTTTTTCGGCCCGGGCGCGGATGCGCTGGTACAGCAGTGTTGTTTTTCCGCTGCCGGAGCCGCCCAGAAGTAGCTGTAACATTGTTTTCTCACTTTCTATAGCGAGCTCACCCTCTCAGTCAAAGCCTGCGGCTTTGCCAGCTCTCCCGAAGGGAGAGCCTTTGGCATATCGGGTCAGCCCTGCGCAATGGATAATAATTGAGTTTATTGTACCGCAAAATTGAAGAAAAATCTATTCTGTGGTAAACTGAGGAAAAACAGCAAAACAGGAGGGGCTCTCCCCATGAAGATTCTAGCAGTTGATTACGGTGCCAGCCGCACGGGGCTTGCGGTCTGCGACCCCACCGAGTTCCTGACCACGCCCATCACCCCGCAGATCACCCTGAAGGCCCGGCCCAAGGTAGCCGCCGAGGTCTGCCGCATTGCCCAGGAGCAGAAGGCAGAGCTCATTGTGGTGGGCCTGCCGCTCAACATGGACGGCACCGAGGGCGAGCGCGCCGAAAAGAGCCGCAAGCTGGGCAAGACCCTGCAGATCTGGAGCGGCCTGCCCGTGCGGATGTGGGACGAGCGGCAGTCCACCTGTGAAGCCGCCGACATCCTGGATGCGGTGGGGACTTTTGGTGCCCACCGCAAGGCCATTCTGGATTCCGTCAGCGCCACGGTCATTCTGGAAGATTACCTCGCCTGGCGCAAGGAGCACCCCGGCGAAATTTGAACAGGAAGCAAAAAGAGACGCTTTTCAGCGCCTCTTTTTCGTTTATATGGGTAATGTCACGGTAAAGCAGCTGCCCTGCCCGGGGGCACTGTTCACCTGGATACTGCCGCCGTGGAGCTCCAGCACCTTTTTCACCATGGCAAGGCCCAGACCGTTGCCCTGGGTGGTGTGGCTGGTGTCGCCCTGATAGAATTGTTCAAAGATGTGCGCCTGTGTGTCGGCGCTCATCCCCTCGCCCTGATCGGTCACCGAGACCATCAGGGCGTTTTTTGCTTTGCGCAGGTTCACAGCCACGGTGCCGCCCTCAGGGCTGAACTTGGCGGCGTTGTCCAGCAGGTTGAGCCAGACCTCTTTCAGCAGCCCCTCGCTGCCGGTGTACTCTGCCGGGACAAGGTCGGCATCAAAATCCAGCTCCTTCTGCCGCCACTTCTGCTGGGTCACCAGCACGCTCTGGCGCAGCTGCTCATCCAGGGAGAAGCACGCTTTGTCGGTCAGGATCGTCTGGCTCTCCACCCGGTTCAGGGTCAGGATATTCGTTGCCAGGTCGGCCAGCCGCCTGCTCTCGTCCCGGATGATGGTCAGGTATTCCTTCTGATCCTCGGGCGGCAGCTGCTCTTCCAGCAGCAGGTCGGCAAAGCCGCTGATGCTGACGATGGGGGTCTTGAACTCGTGGGAGAAGTTGTTGATAAAATCCTTCCGCAGAATTTCAGTGCCGCCCAGCTCCTCCGCTGCCTTGTTGAAGCTCTGCTCAAACTCGACCATCTCCCGGGGCACATAGCCGTGTTCCGCGTGATTTACACGCACGGTAAAGTCCCCATTTGCCAATTTTTTCATAGCCTCAATGTTCCGCTGCAATGGGTGGATAAAGACCATTCGTATCATCACCACCATGCTCACAGCGATCAGGATGCAGACGGTATAGACAAAGGCCAGTGCACCACCGAGTTCGACCTGTCCATCGTGATAGAGAAATCCCTCGTCCACACCGGCCAGGACCAGCACGGTACAGACGGCCAGCAGCAGAAAGACCATGAAAAAGAGGTTCAGGATCAGAAGCATGGTCAGGTTCAGGGTCTCCATGCCGCTGCGCAGCCGGTTGAATGCGTTTTTCATTGGGTCACACTTTCTTCACGGCCCGGTAGCCAAGGCCACGGACGGTCTGGATCTCAAACTCCGGCCAATCATAAAAACGGTTGCGCAGGCGGTTGATGTGGACATTCACGGTCTTGTCATCGCTCTCGCTGTCGATGCCCCAGATCTCGTCCAGCAGCTCCATCCGGGTAAAGGTTCGCTCCGGGTAGGCCAGCAGCTTGTACAGCAGTTCAAACTCCTTGGGCGGCAGGGTCTGCACCTCCATCCCCCGACGGACAGTGTGGCTATCCATATCCACCACCACATCCCCCACCGTGATCTTATGCTCATCCACGATGCGGGCCCGGCGGAGCAGAGCCTTGATGCGGAGCAGCAGCTCGGTCTTATCCGGCGGCTTGGTCATGTAGTCATCCGTGCCCACCAGAAAACCGGTGTGCTTGTCCTCAGGCAGGGCCTTGGCCGTCAGCATCAGGATGGGCATCATGCTGCCGCCGTCCCGGATGGCCTGGGTCAGGGCAAAGCCATCCATTTTAGGCATCATCACATCGCACAGCAGCAGGTCAATGTGCTGGTGGTCGATGATGTCCAGCGCCGCTTCGCCGTTGAAGGCCGGGATCGCTTCATAGCCGTTGATCTTTAAGATGGCGCAGAGCAGCTTGTTGGTGCTCACGTCATCTTCCGCAACCAGAATTTTCAGCATGTCGTTCTCCTCACTTTCTATGGTATGGCTCTATTATACACCCAAAGATAAACAAAAGATAAACAGAAATATTCACCTTGCGTTTACCTTGGTCGGGTATCCTTTAGCCATCGCAAGGGAGCACGGAGCTCCACAACAGAACAAACAACAAACATTCAAACATAAAACGGAGGATACTTACCATGATGAACCGCAAGAATATGACCGCTTCCACCCTGGACGAGACTGCGCTGGACGCTTACTACACCCTGACTGAGGGCGGTGCAAACTACGGCATCGGTCTGGCACTCGCTGCCACTCTGAACAGCCTCAAAAACCGGAACACCTCTTCTCCCGTCCGTATCGACGAGGACACGATGGATGCCTATCTGGCTGTCTCTGAGGGGTTCGACAGCATGGGTCTGGGTCTGGCCGCAATGCTGTAAACCGTATCGTACACTTTGAGAGAAAAGCGGGAGGAAATGAATATGAACATCAACACCACTTATCTGCTGACCGGCGCGGCCGGTTTCCTGGGCATCAACATCTGCACGCAGCTGATCGAACGGGGGGAGCACATCCGGGCCTTCGTCCTCAAGGGGGATCCTGCCCGCAAGTATCTGCCCGCTGAGGTCGAGGTTTTTGAGGGCGATCTGTGCAGCGCCGAGGACTGCGAAGCCTTCTTCAACATTCCCGAGGGCAGCCAGAGCGTCTGCATCCACTGTGCCAGCATGGTCACCATCGACCCGGGTTACAGCGAGAAGCTGATCGCCGTCAATGTGGGCGGCACCGAGAATATGCTTGCCGCCGCCAAGCACCACCCGGAATGCAGGAAGTTCGTGTACGTTTCCTCCACCGGTGCTATTCCTGAGCTGCCCGCCGGGCAGCCCATCCGGGAGGTGAATCAGTTCGTCCCCTATGAAGAGGAAAAGGTGGTAGGCTGGTACAGCCGCAGCAAGGCCATGGCCACCCAGAAGGTACTGGATGCCGCCCACGCGGGCCTGAACGCCTGCGTTGTCCACCCCAGCGGCATCATCGGCCCCAACGACCCGGCCATCGGCCAGACCACCCGCACCCTGACCCAGATCCTGAACGGTGAAATGCCCATCGGCATGGCGGGCAGCTTCAACATGGTGGATGTGCGTGACCTGGCCGCAGGCACCATTGCCGCCGCCGACAAGGGCCGCAAAGGTGAATGCTACATCCTGAGCAATGATGAAGTCACCCTGAAGGAAATGTGCCGGATGCTTAAAGAGGATACCGGCTGCAAGGGCTGTAAGTTCTACCTTCCCCTTTCCTTCGCCCACCTTGCCGCAAAACAGATGGAAAAATCGGCCGCAAAAAAGGGCACAAAGCCCGTGCTGACCGAGTTTGCGGTCTACAACCTGGAGCGCAATAACACCTTTGACTGCTCCAAGGCACGGAACGAGCTGGGCTTTGCACCCCGTCCCTACGCCGAAACACTCCACGACACCGCCGCCTGGCTCAAAGCCACCGGAAAGATCAAATAAGGGGGGAACCGAAGATGAAACCTGTCTGTGTGATCACCGGCGGCGGTGTCATTGCCAGTGGGGTCAGCGGCCTTTCCCGCTGACCGATATATCCCCCATTCTCTCCATTCAGCACAAAACCGGCTTTCCTACTGCCACAGGAAGGCCGGTTTTGTCATTTTCAGTTGTTACTGCGCCTGATATGTCTCAATGCTGACGCTGTTGATGGTGATCGTTTCCGTGGGCTTCTGGTTCTCATCCACGGCGGCCTGAGCGATGGTGTCCACCACGTCCATCCCCTCGTACACCTGGCCCAGCACGGTATCGGTGTAGTCGAGATAGGGTGCGCCGCCAACGGTCTGATAGGCCGAAACGACCTCAGCGCGGTAGCCTGCACTGTTCATCTGGTCGGTGAGTTCCTGGGTGATGGAATCCCCGCCGGGCAGAGTGGACATGATATAAAAGACGCTGGCGCACTTGCCGGAGGAGTCCGCCGCCATGCAGAGGGCACCGGAATAATGGTGGAGCTTGTCGGTGGCCTCAGCCGGGTAGCGGCTGCCGTTCCAGATGGTGGTGCCCTTACCGTCAGCACCCTGACCGGCTTCCACCACAAAGTCCTGCTCCACACGGGTCACGGTCAGGCCGTTATAGTAGCCCGCCTGCACCAGACCCACAAAGTTATCATAGGCCTGCGGGGCCTGCTCCGGGAAGAGCACCGCCCGGAACACACCCGCCGTGGTATCGAACACCGCCACGGGTTCCCCCGCTGCCGGGTGGGTGAACTGCAGCTCGGCCGATTCCACCGCCGGGCGGGTGATAGTCTTTGTTCCGGCTCCGCTGCTGCCGCCGATGTTTTTCACAAGGCTGCAGCCGGACAGTGCAAAACTCACGGCCAGCAGCAGCGCCGCCAGCCGGACACGGGTCTTATTCATAAACAGATCCCTCCGTTCATATTCTGATAGCAGTTCCCCCGCACGCGGGAGATACGCAGAATTCAGTATAGCATATTTCTGCCCGGGAAGCGAGAGGGAAATGCGTGAAAATTTGTCGTGCATTTTCTGTGCGAAAAACATCTTGACGAGCAGGCAAAAAAACGCTACACTATAAGCACAGCAAGGGACGGCGGGAACGCAGCAGATCCCGGGCTGTGTGCGTAATTTTATTTGAGTACCATCCCTTTGATTGGGTTTGGATAGACAGGAGAACGTATCTTATGGCAGAAGAGATCAAGAACCCGAACACCGAAGAGGAATATCAGCCCGATCTGATGACTCTTGAGGATGAGGACGGCAATGAGGTCACGTTTGAAGTGATCGATGCACTGGACCATAAGGGCGTGCATTACCTTGCAGTTGTCGAATACGCAGAGGATGAAGAGGATGTCAACGAGGACGCACAGCTGGTCATCCTGAGCGTGGGCGAGGACAGCGAGGGCGAATATCTGGACGTTGTGGAGGATGACGAGACTCTGATGGAAGTCAGCAAGCTGTTTGAGCAGCGCCTGAGCGACCAGTTCGAGATCGAGTAATTCCCCTGCACAGACAGATTCCCAGGCAAGACTTCCTGCCCGGCGCGATTTGTTGCGGTTTATATGATCCTACTAATCATTCAACGGGAGCCCGGAGTTCTCCGGTGGAATGCAGACCTCCCCGCCATGGGTCGACCATGGAGGCTCGATGAGGAAGCGTGAAACCGGCGACAGGGCACCCACCTGTCCGCAAGGGTAGGTTTGATTGGCCGCAGACGACCGGGCGGGATCTTTTATAGGTTTTGATCCACCGCTGCCCCCTGCCGGGACAGTGTGTGGATTTTTTTATATCGGAACATTTGCACCGGGCACTGTGCGCTCCGGTGCGCGGCAAGCCGGAAAGGATGTGCAATTGCGGCATGAGTTCTGAGCACTTGGTGGGCACTTCGATCCCCCGTTTTACTTTCGACACCCCTACAAAGCCCGGCAACGATTTCTACGCCCTGTGTGAGGGGGAACAGCCTCTGGTCATGATCTTTCTGCCCGCTTTTGACCACCCGGTCACGCGGGAATATCTGACCCATTACCTCAAGACCTGCGCCCGCCTGCGGGGCGTCCGGCTGGCCTGCGTGGTGCGCTCCTCGGCCCGGACGGTGGCGCAGGCCACCCAGGGGGCTGAATTTCCCTTTCCCATCATCTGCGACGCACCGGGCGTGCTGTACAGCTATCTGGGCGTGGAGCAGGCCCGCGGCCTGCGGAGCTGGAGTTTTGCCGCCCAGCGCATCTACAAGGCTGCAAAGGAGCAGGGTTACCGCTATGACAGCTCTGCCCCGCAGATTTTACCGCTGACGCTGGTGGTGGGGCACCTGGGCAAGATCTTGTTCATCCACTCCGGCCGCAGCCAGACCGACCTGCCGGAGGACTGCACCGCCATCCGGGAGATCGCCCGGGAGGTCGCCTCCACCCTGGCCGCCGGGCCGGAAGGTCCCCGGACCCGCTGCTCGGACGAGACCCTCACCCTGCCGGACCTGGTGGGGTGGGACGATGGGGATAACGACCGGTAAAACAGACCGATGCTTACACAAAAGCAGGACACCCCCACCACGGGAGTGCCCTGCTTACTGCCAGTAATATAGCATAGTGAAAAATGCTTGTCAAGGCTGTTTTTTTAAGATTTGCACATCTGTACGCTATAAAACGGCTGCTGCACGCTATTGTGCAGCAGCCGTTCTGTTATTCCTCAGTTTCCTCGGTGAACAGCCCCGGGATGCCGCACAGGGCCGCCAGACCTACCAGCGTGAACACGATACGGGACCAGATGGAGGCGCTGCCGCCCAGCAGCCAGCCCACAAAGTCGAATTGGAACAGGCCCACAAGGCCCCAGTTGATGCCGCCCACGATCATCAGGATCAGGCAGATTTTATAAAAGGTCTGCACAAAAAAGACCTCCTTCCCTTGGAGCCATTCTGCCCCGTGGGAAGGAGGTTTATTCATGGACAGATCAGACGACCCGCGCGCCGCCCTTGTCCGGCTGCGCGGTGTACACCTGCTTCCAGCGGTGCTTTGCCGCCGCTGCTGCGGCGCGGGCGGATGTCTCATCCCGGAAGATGCCAAACACCGCCGACCCACTGCCGGTCATCAGAGCCGTCACAGCGCCCTTTTCACGCAGCAGAGCCTTGATGGCCCCGGTGTCTTTGGCACCGCTGCATTCTTCCAGGGCGTTGCCGGCAGCGGCGCACACCGCGTCCAGATCTCCGGCGCGGACGGCGGCTTCCTGGGTCTCACAGTCCGGGTGCACCGTGCTGCCCACCTTGTCGTAGGCGGCAAAGGCCTCCGGGGTGGAAACACCGTAATCCGGCATCACCACCGTGAACCAGCAGTCCGGCACCGGCGGCAGGGGCTTGAGCAGATCGCCCACGCCCTGCACCCGGCAGGTGCCGCCCATGAGGGCAAAGGGCACATCTGCGCCAATGGACGCGCCCAGTGCGCACAGCTCGCTCATGGAGAGCCGGGCACCGTACAGCTCGTTCAGGCCCACCAACACGGCGGCGGCATCGGCGCTGCCGCCGGCCATGCCTGCCCGCACCGGGGTATTCTTATAAATAGTGATGTCCACCCCCGCCAGCAGGCCGGTGTAGTGGAAAAACGCCAGCGCCGCCTTGATGGCGGTATTTTTGTTGTTGGGAGCCACCAGACTGCCCGGCAGCCGCAGATTCAGGTAAGGGCTGCGGCGCAGTACCACCCGCTCGTACAGGGTGATGGCCTGCATGGTCATGTCCAGATCATGGTAGCCATTGGGCAGCAGGCCCACCACGTCCAGCGCCAGATTGAGCTTTGCCGGGGCCAGAACGGTCACCACATTCTGCTTTCGCATGGAGCATTTCCTCCTCAGTTGCCCTGAACCAGGCCGTTTTCCTGCAGGAACTCCCGGATGCGCTTGAGCGCCTCGGTCAGGTGCTCCACGCTGTAGGCGTAGGACACGCGGCAGTAGCCCTCGCCGGATGCGCCAAAGGCATCGCCGGGGATGATGGCCACATGCTTCTGCTCCAGCAGCTTCGTGCAGAACTCCTGGCTGGTAAGGCCGGTGCTCTTGATGCAGGGGAAGGCGTAGAACGCGCCCCGCGGCTCAAAGCAGGTCAGGCCCATGTCGTTGAAGGAGCGCACCACCAGACGGCGGCGCATGTTGTACTCGTCGCGCATGCGGTCGATCTCGCCGTCGCAGTCCCGCAGGGCCGTGATGGCGGCATACTGGCTGGTGGTGGGGGCGCTCATGATGGCGCTCTGGTGGATCTTGGTCATGATCTTGATGATGGGTTCCGGGCCGCAGGCGTAGCCCAGCCGCCAGCCCGTCATGGCGTAGCTCTTGGAAAAGCCGTTGACCACCACGGTGCGCTCTGCCATGCCCGGCAGGGAGGCAATGGACACATGGGGCCGCAGGCCATAGTTCAGCTCCGCATAGATCTCATCCGACAGCACCATCACATTGGTGTCCCGCAGCACCTCGGCCACGGCTTCCAAGTCCTCCCGCTCCATCACCGCGCCGGTGGGGTTATTCGGGAAGGGCATGATCACCAGCTTGGTCCGGGGGGTGATGGCCGCCTTCAGGGCGTCGGCGCGCAGGCGGAACTCGTCCTCCTGACGGCAGGCCACATGGACCGGAACGCCGCCGGACAGGGTGGTGATGGGCTCGTAGCACACAAAGCAGGGCTCCGGGATGA
>ENA-OURZ01002823-OURZ01002823.1-human-gut-metagenome-genome-assembly--contig:-NODE-2823-length-15609-cov-14.015816_pt1 | contig 15609 bp, 16 predicted proteins | sample MGYA00242073_ERZ509195 | MGnify/ENA primary metagenome ERZ509195 (study PRJEB26280, sample SAMEA2338837) | human gut metagenome | biome: human gut; feature: human-associated habitat; material: faeces...
ACGCGATGGGCCCAAACAGGATGCCCTGGATCGGCCCGAGGATGGGGCCGGTGCCCGCGATGTTCAGCAGGTTGATCAGGCTGTTCTTCCAGCCCTTCATGGGCACGAAGTCAACGCCGTCTTCCTTGGTGTAGGCAGGCGTCTTGCGGTCGTCGGGTCCAAAGACCTTTTCGCAGAAACGACCGTAGAGGGCTGCGCCGCCGATCAGGATGACCAGACCGATAATGAATGTCAGCACAGAAACACACTCTCCTTTGTAAAGTGAATTGTCTCATTCCGAGGTGTCCGGATCGCCTCAAAAATCATGCTCAGATTATAGCACTGCGTGAATAAATTGCACGTTAATCTTTGCGGCGTGTACATAAAAATGTCATAAATAAAAGGTCGAAGCCTGTAAAGAATTGCCGTAAAAAGAAACTTGTAAAAGTTATTAACAATGAGGGACTTTTACGAGTTTTCCTGTCGCGAACCAAAATACAAACGGTGTTTGACTGCCAAAATTTTTGTCTGGCGGTAACGTTGCCGGGGAAACGGCAAGATCACCTGGGCACTTGCCCGCTTTCGGCAAACGTGGTATCATAGCAATAATATGAGAAAGGGAGGATATGCCTGTGGAATACAACAAGTCCATCAACGCCATGACCCCCGGCGACGAGATCGAGGGCTACTACATACTCAAGTCCGCCAACCCCAAGGTGGCCGCCAACGGCAAGCCATTCCTGACCGGTGCGCTCAGCGACCGTACCGGCACGATGGAGCTGAAGGTCTGGGACTATACCGGGCCGCTGACCGCCGCCGACGAGGGCACCGTGGTCAAGGTGCGGGGTACCGTGGGCGAGTATCGGGGCACCGCGCAGTTCACCGCCGCGCGTATCCGTCAGGCGGCCCAGGAGGATCCGGTGGATGTGTCCGCCCTGGTGCCCACCGCGCCCATCGACTGCGGCGCGGCGATGGAGGATCTGCGCCGTGCGGCGGCCTCCATTACGGACCCGGACTACCGTGCCGTGGCCGAGGCCATGCTGGAGGCCCACGGGGAGACGCTCGCGTCCATCCCCGCCGCCAAGAGCGTACACCATGCCTTTCTGGGCGGCCTGCTGATGCACACCGCCAACATGGTGAAGATCGCGGACTTCCTGGCGGGAATGTACCCGGAGACGATCGACCGCAGCCTGCTGCTGACGGGGACGCTGCTCCACGATATGGCGAAGGCGCAGGAGTTCGTGTTTTCGCAGCTGGGTCTGGCCACGGATTACTCCATTAAGGGGCAGCTGCTGGGGCACCTGGTCATGGGAGCGCAGGACGCGGCGGAGACTGCCGCCCGCCTGGGCGTGCCGGAGGAGAAGTCCGTGCTGCTGCAGCACCTGATCCTCTCCCACCACGGTGAGCCGGAGTTCGGCGCGGCGGTGCGCCCTCTGTGCGCCGAGGCAGAGCTGCTGAGCCTGATCGACGCGGTGGACAGCCGTATGGAGATCTACCGCGAGACGTATGATACGATGGAGCCGGACACCTTCAGTCCGCGCATCTTTGCGTTGGAGAAAAAGGTGTTCAGGCACGCGTAGGCTCTTGACAAACGGCGGCGCGGAGAGTACCCTGTCGTCAGTGCCCGCAGGGCACAATACACATTTTATTAAGGAGACGCGTTTGAAACTCAATACCCTGACACTGGAGCGTGTGGCCTGACCGGGAGGTCTGGCAGCCATCGATTGACAAGAGCAAACACGCCTGCCCTTGTCAATCGATGGCGATATGCACGCCATTCCTCCCGGAGCATGAAAACACATCTTCAGGAGGAAACACCATGAACCGCGAAAACAAGCGGAAGACTTTTGAAAAAGTCTACTACAAGACCCATCCCTGCAATGACACCTTCACCTGCAAGGTCTGCGGCCGACTCTGCACACCGCAGGAGGCCGGCAGCGACCACCGCAACCACTGCCCCAACTGTCTCTCCAGCCTGCACGTAGACATCGAGCCCGGCGACCGGGCTGCCGACTGCGGCGGCATCATGGAGCCGGTGGCGGTCTGGGTACGCAGGGGCGGTGAATGGGCGATCATCCACCGCTGCAAGCGCTGCGGAACGCTCAGCTCCAACCGTGTGGCGGCGGACGACAATCCCATGAAGCTCATGTCTATCGCCATGAGGCCCCTGTGTGAGCCGCCGTTCCCACTGGAGCGCATCGAGGAGATGACCGCCCTCATGGCCGGCGACGGCCGAATGAAGTAGTCCCAGCAAAAGCAAAACCACCCGTTAGGGTGGTTTTGTTTTTGCTGTTATCTTATCATGGCACAAATAGATTCGAACACGTCCCCATACCGCAAGGGAGGCGCTGCGTGCAGGGCGGCCTATTAAGGGAGCAGCTTCAGATCAGCGAGGGTGCATTGCTTTCAATGGCAGGTATCTGCATAAGTGGTACCTCCCGGCAAAGCCCTTGTGTATTTGCGGATCATCGAAGCGGCGTAAAGCATGACCAGCAGCTCCGTGACTGGCATCGCAAACCAGATCGCATCGGCGTTGACCAGCGCAGGAAGAACCATGATCAAAATGCCGCTGATGACAAGTCCCCGTGCCACAGAAACAACGAACGCTGCCTTCGGCTTCATGATCGCCTGGAAATAATAGGTCGAGAAGATGTTGAACGGCAGCAGCAGGAAGGATAACGCATAGGTGCGGACAATGGTAGGAGCCATCCGCTCCGAAGAAGGTCAGGATGGGGCGCTCGAAGCATATGGCCCCGATCCATGCCAGAATGGATAAGATCACTGCGCCGATCACGGCCGATGTGAAATACTGGTTCTCACTCCCGTCGCATTTCTCGCTGCCGCGCTTTGTACTGAAAATCACGCTGCCGCCGATGCCCATCAAAAGGCCAAGACTGTAGATGATGTTCCAGACCGGAGCGACGACCGCCAATGCCGCCGTTCCCTGCGGCCCGTGGTACTGGCCGAATAGACCGATGTGATCATGGCGCTGCCAAACGCAGCCGACAGATATTTAAAGTACATTGCATCACCTCCAATAATCTATTGTAAAAAACGTCGAAATGTGTTAGAACAAAATGGAAATATATTTGAAGGAGTGGTTTTATGCTAAATTATACTTTAGGAACGATAGAAGCTTCTGAAGCCTTGATCAAAGATTTATATATTGATTTAAGAGCAAAAGTTAATGCATGGTCAAAAATAACTCAACAAACGCCTCAGGCACGTATGGGATATGTTGGTCAGCATTTGGTGAGTGTCGTAACAGGATATCCTGGCGGAAAATCTGGTGCTCGTGGTTATGATTTAGTTATAGATGATGAAAGACATGGTGAAATTAAAACTTGTTATAGAGTCGATCAATTAGGGTCTTGTAATGCTTGTGGTGCAGTTGTTTCAAGTTTAGAAACGGAATGTGCTGTATGCAGATCTACAAGCATTAATAGGAAAGATGATTCGAAGTGGTTAATAGCAATCCGAAACAATGACGAGTTTGCAAAGTTATTGGATCCTTACAGATATTACTTTGTTCTTTTTGAATTCGAATCCATATATGATAGCAACAACAACGACATTATTGCATCAATATGGGAAGTTGACCCAAAGAGTAAAGGGTTTGCGTACTGTATGATTGACTATTATCTCAATATTCGTTCACAGTCAACATCTAAAGCACCGTTTAACATGTGGCCTCATATGCTAAAATTCGCATTAACAGAACCAACTTTGATTTACAGATCAAAAATCACAAATGATGGCAATATAATCACCGATGTATTCCCATCCAAAAACAATACTTATTCAGATGTACTACTTCCTTTAAGTTCATATTCTGGATCAACTACCATAAGTGTAGCTAACATTAAAAATGTTATTAAAAAATACAGCCCATCTGCTCGTGTTAATGGATTAAATAAAGAAAAGCTATTGCAATTATTAGAAGACATAAGGAAAACTAATAATATAACCAATGCCGATCTATGCAACAAATTCGCGGATGAAATATATTTGCCTAAAATCGTTTTGAAAAAAGCAGATATACCACTATCGTTACGCTCACAGTTTATCGATTTAAGATAATTATAATAGCGCCATCTGTCTACATGCTAATCGTTCTAACGACTTTTCGTAATACTCTTGTTCTATTTCAAATCCAATATAATTACGCTTGTTATTAATACAAGCCAAGGCTGTTGAACCTCCACCCATAAATGGATCTAAAACAATATCGTCCTCATCACTGCTTGCAAGAATTAGTCTTGCAAGCAGTTTTTGTGGTTTTTGGGTAGGATGGATGCGGTCTTTTTCTTCATAAAAATTCACGTCATCCCATACATCTGTTAACCCCATTTGTGCATGATATGTTTGACTAATCTTATCGTATGGAATGTTAAATTCAAGAATTGTTTGCAATTTGTCCCACAATTCTTCAGTGGGTAATTGCTCGCAAACATTTTTGCCTGTATAAATACTCCACATACCGCCACCGTTTGATTTGACACCCAACATCTCATTGATTTGTTTTGCGGAATAACCTAATTCTTTTTGCCTTTGCTTTAAAAAGGATTTTGCAAAAGGTTTGGGATCTTTACATAAAAATAAAATACTTTCGGTCACATTAGGGAACATTCGATAATTTTTAGTTGCTCGCCCAGATACAGCTTGCATGCCTTTATTTAATACTATTTGTTGTCTAAGTTCAAAACCATACTTTTCTAAAATAGGCAACAATCTACTTAACATTCTAAAATAACCAAACAAATAGAAACTACCGCCCATTCTTAAAACACGGGCAGCTTCTGCAATCCATTTTTCTGACCATTCAAGATAGTCTTCTTCTGTTCTCCAAAGATAATCCCATTTTTCGCCGATAACCTTAAAATATGGTGGATCCGCGATGATAAGGTCTATAGACGCCTCATCTATCATTTGATTCATTCCGGCGACGCAATCTATATTATAAATAATGTTTGTATCCATTTTTTACCTTCTCTTTATTTATCGAACCTGATCTCCATTAGCTAAAACAAAATACTGTTCATATTTCACATTGAGCACATTAGCAATTTGATTTAGCTCATCTTGTGTAACCGTATTTCTCTTAAGTTTAACACTGAAATTTTGTGGTGTTTGATTTATTCTTCTTGCCAATTCTGACAAACTTACGCCAGAACGCACACAAAGAACTCGTATCTGTTCAGAAGTAGTCATAATAAGCCTCCATACAACTATTATCACAGTTGATATTATAAATCGTTTGATTGATAATATCAACTGTTTCTTTGAGAAACGAGGGTGGCAAACTCGTTAAGTTAAGTTGATATGCAAAAACGAGGGAGACCTGAACTCAAGTCTGACAATGAAACAAAAAGAAACCTTTGAAAAATTCAAGGACTGCACAAGTGAACTGTCCTGCATCACTGAGTGTGAAGCGTTCAGTTCAGGATTTATCTTGGCCACTCGCATCATGGCGGAAGTGATGCAAGGCTTGGAGGAGGCCGAGAATATGCTACAAACCACAGTAATTTCTAAATTATAAAACAACTCATAAAAATCAAAAATCCGAACGTATCACCATTGATGATAATGTTCGGATTTTTTGACTTGTGGTGGAGCTGAGGGGAGTCGAACCCCTGTCCGAAAGCGCTTTGACAAGACTTTCTCCGGGCGCAGTCAGGTTTCAGCGTTCCCTCTCCGCGCAGACACCTGACAGACTGCGCGGTTCAGTAGAGTCATAATGCATGGGCGGGGCAACTCTTACCCGCCGCACGTCCGCCGCATAAACGACGCCTTCCCCGGCCTGCGGCCTCTCCGGTTCAGACGGCTGCCTTTAGTTAGGCAGCGACAGCAATACGATTGTTGTCAGTTAATTTTTAAGTTGCCCGTTTTATGGCGGTCAGGCGCCGCCGCCCGCTTATCCAGCCTCCACACCCTCGTCGAAACCGGTGCAGCCCCATATTGGGGATTTTTTGGGTATTGTTCCAATACCCGGGGAAAATCGGTGCAGCCCCATGAGGGGTTTTCGTATTGTGCGACACTGGGGAACAGCGTAGTCCGCGAGGGACTTGCGCGTTGTGCGACACTGGGGAACAGCGTAGTCCGCGAGGGACTTGCGCATTGTGCGACACTGGGGAACAGTACAGCCCATAAGGTTTTTGCGCGCTGTGCACACACAACCCATGGGAATATTTACATATGTGTGGGGGAGGGGGACCCTCCCCCACACAGAAAACTTATCTCCCGAAGGGATCGGCCAGCTTCTCCGGCTCCGGATACGTCACGCCCTGGGTGTCCACGGTGACCTTCGCCATGACCTGGTCCTTCTTGGGCTTGTTGGTCATCATGTTCCGGGGCTGGTTGGCGATGCGGTCCACCACGTCCATGCCGTCCATCACGCAGCCGAAGGCGGCGTACTGCCCATCCAGATGGGGCGCGTCCTTGTGCATGATAAAGAACTGGCTGCCGGCGCTGTCCATGGGCTGCGCCCGGGCCATGCTCAGCACACCGCGGGTGTGCCGCAGGTCGTTCTGCACACCGTTGGCGGCGAACTCGCCTTTGATGCAGTACCCCGGGCCGCCCATGCCGGTTCCGTCGGGGCAGCCGCCCTGGATCATAAAGCCGGGGATGACCCGGTGGAAGATCAGCCCGTCGTAGTACCCGGCGTTGGCCAGGGCGATGAAATTGTACACGCTCTGGGGCGCGATGTCGGGATACAGCTCGGCCACGATCTTGCCGCCGTCCTGCATTTCAAAAGTCACGATAGGATTTGCCATTCCGTTTCCCTCACTTTGTCATAAGAATATGCGCACTTCCCGCGCAATGTCATACCATTCAATACCCGCGGTTTTTCTCCCGCATGGCGCGGTCCATCTCCCGCATGGCGTCCCGCTTGGCCACGGCCTCCCGCTTGTCGTAGGTCTTCTTGCCCTTGCACAGGCCCAACTCCACCTTCACCCGGGAATTCTTGAAATATACCGACAGCGGTATCAGCGCATAGCCCTCCTGCTTCTGCAGGTCGTGGAGCTTCCGTATTTCCCGCTTGTGCAGCAGCAGCCGCTTGGGCCGGTCCGGGTCGCGGTTGAAGATGTTGCCGTGGTCGTAGGGGGAGATGTGAAAGCTGTAGGCGTACACCTCGCCGTCCTTGGCCACGCAGAAGGCGTCCTTCAGGTTCAGGGTGCCGGCGCGGATGGACTTGACCTCCGTGCCGAACAGCTCGATGCCGGCCTCGTAGCGGTCCTCCACGAAGTAGTCGTGGTACGCCTTGCGGTTCTGGGCGATGGTCTTGGTGCCGGACTTGTCCATGGAGACACCTCCTTCCGGTAACGTGAACGATAGTATACCATATTTTCTCGCATCGCGCAAGGGGGATAGAGGGGTGGTAATTTTGAACTTTCTGTGCTATACTGGGACAAAAAACGAAGGGAGACGCTTCTATGGATATGACTGAGAAAACGCTGGAGAGCCGTGAGGTCTACCGCGGCCGCATTCTGCGGGTGCGGGAGGACAGGGTACGCCTGCCCAACGGGAAAGAGGGTGTCCGCGAGGTGGTGGAGCACCCCGGCGGCGTGGGCATTCTGGCCCTGGACGGCGACGACGTGCTGCTGGTGAAGCAGTACCGCTACGCCTTTTCCCGGGTGCTGACGGAGATACCCGCCGGCAAACAGGAGCCGGGCGAGGACCCCTTCGTCACGGCCCAGCGGGAGCTGAAGGAGGAGATCGGGGCCGCGGCGGAGGCATGGACGGACCTGGGGGCGCTGATCGCTTCTCCCGGCTGCTATGGCGAGACGCTGTACCTGTTCCTGGCCTGTGAGCTGACCTTCGGCGAGACGCACCCGGACGCGGACGAGTTTTTGGAGACGGTGCGCCTGCCCTTCGACGAGGCGGTGGAGCTGTGTATGTCCGGCGAGCTGACCGATGCCAAGACCGTGGCGGCGATCCTCAAGGCGAAAGTGCTGCTGGGGCGGTAAATTGCCCTTGTATTCTGTCCGCTTTTCCGCTACAATCAAACCAGTGGGCGCGCCGCGTCCCAAGGGAGGAGAGAAACGCCAATGTCCATGAATACGAAGAAAAACATATCCATCGTGCTGCTGGTCCTGGCCTTGCTGCTGTGGCTGCTGCGGAAGATGAACGTGCTGTACATCCCCGGCCTGTCCATGGTGCTGCTGGGGCTATCCATGATCATGGTGGGTATCATGATGTTCCAGGTGAAGCAGAAAAAGAAGCTGGGCGGCACGCTGATCCTGGCTTTCGGCCTGTTCTGCATCGTAACGGCCGTGATGGAGATCAAGGGCTATTTTGCGTGAGAGACACAAAGAGGAGCACCCGTTCGGGGGCTCCTCTTTCGCGCAGCCCCCGTTCCGCCGCAGCGCCCCAAATTCCCATTTTTTGCCAAATTCTCCCGTTTTCCATTCCCGGTAACAGAAAAAATATGTAAAATTTCCATAAAAAGGCTGGACAAACGGTGCAGCTGTGCTATAATTTGACTATCCGCAGGAGTACTCCTGCTTTGGCGTTTTAACAGGATTAAAACGAAGTGGGCTGCGGAAATATCAAAAACATTGGGGAGTGTTCACAATGAAAAAGGTATTGGCAACTGTGCTGGCGCTGGTCATGGCCCTGGCACTGTGCAGCGTGAGCTGGGCCGCAAATCCGGCAAGTGTAAGTAATGCCGAGGAGCTGAAAACGGCAATCGGCGCTGCTACGGCAGAGAATAACACGATTACGCTGACCGACAATGTTGTCCTGAACGAGAGTGTGGAAATCAAGAAGAGCGGAGTAAATCTTGTCATTGATCTGGGTGGGAAAACGATTAGTGGTTCCAGCCTGCTGTTTGACATTTATTCTCCTGTCACCTTTAAGAATGGTACGATTGATGTGACCTACAACGGATCGGCCTCCATTTGCGTAATGTGGCTGAACGGCGGGGCGAAATTAGCGCTGGAAAATGATGTGATCGTCAATGCAGCGAAGAGCGCAGGGGCAACTGGCAGCGTGTTTGCTGTTGGCCTTTATAACGATTGTGATGAGGCAGAACTGACTATCAACGGCAAGATTACCGGTGACAACGGCGCTACCATTAACGGAACTATTACTACGAACACAAACAAGGTTACCGTAAATGGCACTATCGATGTTGCTGGTCATGCGCTGTATTTGGCTGGTAATGGCATTACTGATATTAACAACGGAGCATGTGTCAAGGGTGATGCTGGTATTGAAATTCGTGCAGGTGTGTTGAATATAAATGGCGGTACCGTTGAATCTACGGGCACTTATTCCGCACCCATTGCAAACGGAAACGGAACAACGGCAAGCGGCGCAGCGTTGATTGTTGCCGAGCATACCACGAACCAGGGCATTACTGTTAATGTGAATAGCGGTAACATCAAGGCAGCAAGTGCTGGTAAGGCAATTGCTGTAAGTGATCCTCAGAGCACGGGCGGCAATGATGTTAAGCTGAATGTTGCTGGCGGCAATGTGGTTGGCGGTATTCAGGTTGAAGAAAGTATCGAGACCGCAAAGCCTGTTGCCGTCACCGGCGGTACTTTCTCCAGTGATGTGAGTGCCTACACTGCGGACAACACCCCCGTTGCGTTCACGTTCAACGAAGGTACGTCCAACAACCGTACATACTATGTGGGCGCAGGAACGATCCAGAATGTGGCAAACAACCTGTCTGCTGGTCAGCAGCTGTGGATCGTGAAGGGAACTGTTACATTGATGGGCGTTCCTGCTGGCGTCACCGTGTATCCTGAACATGACACTGTGGTGTCCGTCAATGGTAAGGACATTAGCAACGAATTCGATGGTTACACCGTTCCCCAGTCTTCCGGCTATTACTACTACCAGCCCACCACCGACACCAAGACCACCGACACCAAGGGCAGCCCCAAGACCTTCGACGCGGGCATTGCCCTGTATGTCGGCATGGCGCTGACCTCCGCCGCCGGCGTGGCGTTTGTGGGCAAAAAGCGCGAGGACTGACACCGTTTTCCGCGGTGTCTTACCCCGGCGCCGCGCGAAATAAAAAAGGCACCCCGTCAGGGGTGCCTTTTCTGTTTACTCAGCAGGGGAGGGGACGTCCTCTATCTCCGGCTCCGTCCATTCCACCATGGTGGCCACGCATCGGTTGATGCTCTTGCCCTCGCCGTAGAACTTGCGCTCATAGTCGGTCATCACGCCCACCGGCCCGTCCGCGTGCAGATCCCGCGTCACCTCCGACAGCGCGAACCCGAACTGTGGGATCTCCTCCAGCGACCACTCAAACAGCTTGTCGTTGTCGGTCTTGAAGTGGATCTGTCCTCCCTCGGCCAGCACCTGCCGATACTTTTTAAGAAAGTTCCCGTGGGTCAGCCGCCGTTTTTTCTGGTTGCTCTTGGGCCACGGGTCGCAGAAGTTGATGTACAGCCGGTCGATCTCGCCCGGGGCGAACATATCCGGCAGCAGCGCCGCGTCCCCGTCTACGAACCATACGTTCCGCAGCGCCGCGTCCCGCGCCTTCTCCATGGCCACCACCATGGCGTCCGGCACCTTCTCCACGGCGATCAGCAGCACCTCCGGCTCTGCCGCCGCGGTCCCCACGGTGAAGCCGCCCTTGCCGCAGCCCAGCTCCACCCGCAGCTCCCGTGCCTCCGGCATCAGCTCCCGCCAGCGCCCCCGCAGGGCGAACGGGTCCCGGATCAGGTACGCGCCGCAGGCTTCCATCCGGGGCGCCAGATTTTTTTTCTTCCGCATCCGCATATTCATGTCCTCGCCATTTTACGATTTTCTCCCATCATACCCCATCTTGCGCCGGGATACAAGCACGTTTTTCCCTGATATCCCTGTTTGCTGCGCCCCTGCCCGAAAAAGTGTGCAAATTCCGGTGCCCACTTTTGTGGAAACCGCTAAAAAAGTAAAAAGCCGATGGGTTGGACTTGATAAATTTCTAACGGGCCACTATAATGTGATATGTATGAGGAGGCGTATGCCCACCCGCCGGCTACGTGCCGTTTCCGGGCGCTGCGCTCATGGAAAGGAACCATAAGGAGGAACTTGATATGACCAACATTCTGCTGGAAAAGAAGGGCCTCATCGCCGTGGCGACCATCAACCGTCCCAAGGCGCTGAACGCGCTGAATTCCGAGGTCCTGACCGACCTGGACGAGCTGGTTTCCGCCGTAAAGGCGGACGCGGATATCCGCGCTCTGGTCATCACCGGCAGCGGTGAAAAGGCCTTCGTGGCCGGCGCCGACATCGGCGAGATGAGCACCCTGACCAAAGAGGGCGGCGAGGCCTTCGGCAAGCACGGCAACAACGTTTTCCGTGCCATCGAGACGCTGCCCATCCCCACCATCGCCGCGGTCAACGGCTTCGCCCTGGGCGGCGGCTGCGAGCTGAGCATGGCCTGCGATATCCGTATTTGCGCCGACACCGCGGTCTTCGGTCAGCCCGAGACCGGCCTGGGCATCACCCCCGGCTTCGGCGGCACCCAGCGTCTGGCCCGCCTGGTCAGCCCCGGCATGGCCAAGCAGCTGATCTATACCGCCAAGAATATCAAGGCTGACGAGGCCTACCGCATCGGCCTGGTCAACGCCGTCTATCCCCTGGACGAGCTGCTGCCCGCCGCCGAGAAGCTGGCCGAGACCATCGCCAAGAACGCGCCTATTGCCGTCCGCGCCTGCAAGCAGGCCATCAACGAGGGCCTTCAGGTGGACATGGACAAGGCCGTCGTCATCGAGGAAAAGCTCTTCGGCAGCTGCTTCCAGTCTGCCGACCAGATCGAGGGTATGTCCGCCTTCCTGGAGAAGCGCAAGCACGAGCCCTATCAGAACAAGTAAGTTAATTGACAGGCACACCGCCTGATAATTAAGCAATTCATGTAAAAATTTAAGTAGGAGGAACTATCATGAAAGTAGCAGTATTCGGCGCCGGTACGATGGGCAGCGGCATTGCCCAGGTTTTCGCAGCGAAGGGCCACACCGCCCTGATGTATGCTTCCAGCACCGCCAGCGCACAGCGTCATAAGGACAAGCTGGCCGCCTCCCTGAACAAGAAGGTCGCCAAGGGCAAGATGACCCAGGAAGCCGCGGACGATATCATGAGCCGCATCCTGGTGGAGGAGTTCGAGGGCGCTGCCGATGCCGATCTGGTCATCGAGTGCGTGGCCGAGAACATGGCCGTCAAGAAGGAACTGCTGGGCAAGCTGGACGCCATCTGCAAGGACGAGGCCGTCTTCGCCTCCAACACCTCCTCTCTGTCCATCACCGAGATGGGCCAGGGCCTGAAGCATCACCTGATCGGTATGCACTTCTTCAACCCCGTGCCCGCCATGAAGCTGGTGGAGGTCATCGCCGGCGGCAACACCCCCGCCGACCTGGTGGACTATATCAAGAACCTGTCTGTGGAGATCGGCAAGACCCCCGTGGTGGTCAACGAGGCCCCCGGCTTTGTGGTCAATAAGATCCTGATCCCCTACTGCAACGAGGGCGTTTGCGTTCTGCAGGAAGGCGTTGCCTCCGCGGAAGATATCGATATTGCTATGCAGCTGGGCTGCAACCATCCCATGGGCCCCCTGCATCTGGGCGACCTCATCGGCTGGGACGTGGTGCTGAACATTATGGACGTGCTGTTCAACGAGACTCACGATAGCAAGTATCGCGCAAACGTGCTGATCCGGAAGATGGTTCGTGCGGGCAAATTGGGTATTAAGTCCGGCGAAGGCTTCTTCAACTACAACAAGTAAAATCAGAAAAAGGAGAAAAGAGTATGGATTTCCATCTGACGAAGGAACAGCTGCTCGTTCGCAAGATGTACCGCGATTTCGCGGAGAACGAGGTCAAGCCCCTGGCCGCTGAGATCGACGAGGAAGAGCGCTTCCCCATGGAGACCGTCGAGAAGATGGCCAAGCTGGGCATGATGGGCATTTACTTCCCCAAGGAGTACGGCGGCGCTGGCGCTGATGTGCTCTCCTACGCCATGTGCGTCGAGGAGCTGGCCAAGGTCTGCGGTACCACTGCTGTTATCGTTTCCGCCCACACCTCCCTGTGCGCCGCCCCCATCTTCGAGAACGGCACCGAGGAGCAGAAGATGAAGTATCTGCCCGACCTGTGCTCCGGCAAGAAGATCGGCGCTTTCGGCCTGACCGAGCCCGGCGCCGGCACCGACGCCCAGGGCCAGCAGACCACCGCCGTGCTGGACGAGTCCGGCGAGAACTACATTCTGAACGGCTCCAAGTGCTTCATCACCAACGGCAACGTGGCTGACACCTTCGTGGTCATCGCCGTCACCGGCAAGACCGTTGACAAGCGCGGCCGCAGCATGAAGGAGATCTCCGCGTTCATCGTGGAGAAGGACGACAAGGGCTTCTCTCAGGGCAAGCACGAGAAGAAGATGGGTATTCGCGGCAGTTCTACCTGCGACCTGATCTTCGAGGACTGCGTCATTCCCAAGGACCGTATGCTGGGTAAGAAGGGCGAGGGCTTCAAGATCGCCATGAAGACCTTGGACGGCGGCCGTATCGGTATCGCCTCTCAGGCCCTGGGCCTGGGCGAGGGCGCTGTCGAGGAAGCCATCAAGTACACCAAGGAGCGCGTTCAGTTCGGCAAGCGCATCTCCCAGTTCCAGAACACCCAGTTCCAGCTGGCTGAGATGCACACCCGTATGCAGGCCGCGCAGTTCCTGGTCTACTCCGCCGCTATGAAGAAGCAGAACCACGAGCCTTACTCCATGGACGCCGCCATGGCCAAGCTGTTCGCCGCCGAGGCCGCTTCCGATGTGACCCGCCGCGCCGTCCAGCTGTTCGGCGGTTACGGCTACACCCGTGAGTATCCCGTGGAGCGCATGATGCGTGATGCCAAGATCACCGAGATCTACGAGGGAACCAGCGAGGTCCAGCGCATGGTCATCGCCAGCAATCTGGGCGTGAAGTAAGGTAGGAGGTAAAAGGAAAATGAAAATTCTCGTAACTGTTAAGCAGGTCCCCGATACCTCCGGTAAGGTGGCCGTCAATCCCGATGGCACTCTGGACCGTGCGTCCATGCAGACCATCATCAACCCCGACGATCTGAACGCCGTTGAGGCCGCTCTGGCTCTGAAGGACGAGCTGGGCTGCAAGGTTGTGGCGTTCACCATGGGTCCTCCTCCCGCAGAGGGCATGCTGCGTGAGCTGATGGCCATGGGCGTGGACGAGGGTGTTCTGGTCACCGCCCGCGAGTTCGGCGGTTCCGATACCTACGCTACCTCCCAGATCATCGCTGCCGCTATCGATACCTACGGCATCGAGAAGGACGACATCATCCTGGCTGGCCGTCAGGCCATCGACGGTGATACCGCCCAGGTGGGTCCCCAGATCGCTGAGAAGCTGCACCTGCCCCAGGTCACCTATGCCGGCGAGATCACCAAGGACGGCGACACCCTGACCGTGAAGCGCATGCTGGAGGACGGCTACATGACCATCAAGGTCAAGACCCCCTGCATGATCACCTGCATCAAGGAGCTGAACACCCCGCGTTACCTGTCCGTGGGCGGCGCGTTCGAGTGCTACAGCAAGCCTCTGGTCACCATGACCTATGAGACCCTGAAGGATCACCCCCTGATCGACAAGAGCACCATCGGTCTGGCCGGTTCTCCCACCAACATTCTGACCTCCTTCACGCCTCCTCAGAAGGGCGCGGGCATGATGCTCGAGGGCGCTGACAAGGCTACCACCGACAAGCTGGCAGGCATCCTGGCCGCCAAGCACATCATCTAAGGAAGGAGAAAAGAAAATGGCTTTTAATAGTGCTGATACCGCTGCCTTCAAGAACGTATGGGTGTTCTGCGAGCAGCGTCAGGGCGTGATGATGCCCACCACCTTCGAACTGATCTCCGAGGGTCGCAAGCTGGCCAATGAGCTGGGTGTCGAGCTGTGCGGCATCCTGCTGGGCGACAACGTGGACGGCATCGCCGCCGAGCTGGGCGAGTACGGCGCCGACAAGGTGTACGTCTACAACTCCCCCCTGCTGAAGGACTTCACCACCGATGCCTACACCAAGGTGATCGTGGAGGCCGTTGAGGAGCTGAAGCCCGAGGTGCTGCTGTTCGGCGCCTCCAACATTGGCCGTGACCTGGCCCCCCGCTGCGCGGCTCGCCTGCACACCGGTCTGTGCGCGGACTGCACCCACCTGGACATCGACATGCCCAACTACAAGGGATTCCTGAAGGAAGCTTCCACCCTGCCCGAGGAGCGCATCGAGAAGCTGGGCACCGTGATGATCAACCGTGAGCCTCACGATGTGTCCCGCGACCTGAAGATGACCCGTCCCGCTTTCGGCGGTCACCTGATGGCGTCCATCATCTGCCCCCGCTTCCGCCCCGCTATGGCGACCGTTCGCCCCGGCGTTATGAAGAAGCGCGAGTGCAAGAAGAACGTGGAGATCCTGCATCCCGCTTTTGAGCTGGCTGCTGCTGACATCCACACCGAGGTCACCGAGACCGTCAAGGCCGCCAAGAAGCTGGTCGACCTGATCGGCGCTGACTTCATCGTGTCCGTTGGCCGTGGTATCTCCAAGGACGTGGAGGGCGGCATCAAGCTGGCCGAGGAGCTGGCTGAGGTCCTGGGCGGCGTCGTGGGTTCCTCCCGCGCCTGCGTGGACGCCGGCTGGATCTCCG
>ENA-OURZ01002829-OURZ01002829.1-human-gut-metagenome-genome-assembly--contig:-NODE-2829-length-15594-cov-2.910355_pt1 | contig 15594 bp, 15 predicted proteins | sample MGYA00242073_ERZ509195 | MGnify/ENA primary metagenome ERZ509195 (study PRJEB26280, sample SAMEA2338837) | human gut metagenome | biome: human gut; feature: human-associated habitat; material: faeces...
TCGGGGGTATGGTATTTGTCATTATTACATGTATCTTTTGTTTCGGTGTCCGAAGTATTGATATCTTTTGATAATAATTTCATGTGTCATCCTAACTAAAATTGTGTTTGTTTTATGTTATGTTTATTTCTCTATCCCTTTTTCTATTGCATTTGCAATCATCTTCAATCTATTTACTGTTGCTTTAGCATTTTTCATCGTGTATGTTGTATTTTCCTTTGCAGATGCTTGTTTATTCATCTCTAAAACATCTATCTCATCCGTTGAAAGAAGAGAAAAAACATTTAAAATTTCTTCAAGAGAAGGAGAATTATCCGTCATTCTTAATAACAAAAACATATCTCTTGCAGAAATACTTTCCAACATCTCTTGCTCTTTTCTAAAAGTAGCAACGATTAGTTCAATTAAATTCTGTTCTCTTTGCTTTGTTGAAATCAACTCTTGTAATCTTGATTTTCCATCAGGAGATTGAAATATTATCGCAATCTCCTGCAAATTTAATCCCAGTTCTTCTGCTTTTTTTGCTATATCAATCAATTCCTGATCCGTTATTAAGGCAACTTTTTTCCTTGATGCAAAGTTCTTTATTGTATCACCACTAAATCCAGCACCTACAATTGCAACATAATCAGCATTATTCTTCTCTTTATGAGCATCGATTGCCACATCGCTCACATCATTATGTGAAACCTGACCACTTGATTTTGACTTTGCGTCAACGATAGCCGTTACTTTTTTTCCTTCATCATCTATCCAACGTACTACTACATCAGTATTTCCTGGTCCACCTACTCTTTTCGCTTCAAAACCCATATATCTAAATACTTTTGCAATCTCTTCTTCAAAAGCTACTCCTGAAGCTTTTCCCTCTGCTAATGGATCTAATGCTGCTGCACTTAATCTCTCAAACAAATCATTTTCAGATGGATTCTTTTTTGTTTCGGCAACTATATTTTCCTTACTATTTATTTCCTCCATATATACATTTTTATCTGTCAATGGAAGCGTATTCGCAAATTCCATGCCAAAGGTTGTTGCCTTTAAATGCAAGTACTGTGGTTCTTCTAATAATCCAGCTTCAACCAAAAAACCAGCTATCCATCTTGCCTTTTCATTATTAAGACCATATTCCTTTGCTTCTTGATAAATTTCATTCCTTGTAACATCGTTTTCTGCAAAAAGAATCATTTCTCCGACAAAACGATAATGGCAATGCAAAATCCTTATAAAGTCTATATCCACTCCTGTTTCACACCATTCCTTGGCAACCGAACTGGTAATATATATATTTCTTCCAACTTCTTCCAGTAACCCAGAAGCCTTCAGAAATGGCATCATTGACTCTATACTGCTTACCTTCAAATTAAACTCATCACCAATATATTTAAACAGCTCTATCCTTGTTACCTTTTCACACGAATACTCTAATATTTTTCTTAAATTTTCAATTTTATTTGGACTTGGAGACCACAAATTATATGTACAACGCTCTTTCTGTAATAAATTGTTATCATATAATTCCTGTATCATATTTGATATTTCTGTCGGAGCCTCGCTAATCTTGTAAGAAACTTCAGCATCTTCGAATGAATCCAGCATTTCTGGAGTAACTAGAATCCATTCTTTCAATGCTCTTTTCCCACTTTCAGTTACTACCCATTTTCGATTTCCAATAATATCAATAAGCCCTAATACTTCTAGCCAATCCATTCTTTTTCTTGTATTAGAACAATTTTTCCACTTCAATTTATATAAATCACAAATTTTTTCATCAACTTCCTGCACGGTGCTTGGTTCAGAATCTAACACATATAAAATCTCTCCAAATATACGAAACCTCTCTTGCATCACACTTGCAATATTATAAAATGACAAATTTCTATGTAACCATTCGCCTGTTTCTGATAAACACAAACTTCCGTTATGATTTCCAACGATTCCAATTCCTTTCAGAAAAGGGACATATTCTCTCCATGTTCTAGGCTCAAAGACACCTTCCAATTTAGGGAAATCATCCATACCGTTTGCATTACCAGATGCAATCTGCTGGATCAATCCTATAACAATCTTTGTATATTCACTTTTACTTCCTAATAAATCTGGAATGGACCATGATTTTTTTCTCCACATATTTTTTATTTCTGTATTCATCAAAATCCCCCTTATGCCGGACTCTTTATCAGCATTCCTTCTGCTATCTTACCTGTATGATTGTCTGTATCATTTTTTCAAAAGATTGAGCGAAGCGCACATCATCTTCTTCTGTACGTTTTCTCGGTCCTTTTATATGATTTTTGTGAGAACCCCGTCTTGCTTTCTTGTTAAGATTCCTCTCCATCAACATCTGGTCTATATTTTCATCAGTATACCACTTGCCGGATTGGTGAATGGCATACGCACCTTTCCCAAGTGCCATAGCAGCTACCCCATAATCCTGAGATACCACAATATCACCCTTATGACAAATGCTAATCAGCTTGTAATCTACTGCATCAGCTCACTGCATCAGCTCCTGCTCCGACAATAATCACATCGCTATAATCTGAATATAGCACATGGTTCGTATCACAAAGCAATGTTGTCGGAATATTATATTTTTCTGCCAATTATTCAACAATGCCCACCACCGGACAAGCATCTGCATCTACTAATATCTGCATTATTACCTCTATCCATCTTAATTATCTTGTCATTGAAAGTAAGTTCCTAATTTTCTCAATCAATGTAATATCCGCCGGCAACCACTCTACATTATTCAATTCATCCTTTGTTAACCATCTTGCTGCCTCATGCTCTTTTAGCACAAGATTTCCTCTTACAATTTGACACCAAAAACAATCCATAGAAAGATGAAACTGTGGATAGTCGTACTCAACTGTATCCATCAATTCTCCAACAGATACCTCCGTATCAAGTTCTTCTATAATTTCACGCTTCAACGCCTCCTGAGGTGTTTCTCCTGATTCAATTTTTCCACCCGGAAACTCCCAACCGCCTTTGAAATCACCATATCCACGCTGTGTTGCAAAAATGATTGTTTCTCCATTCTCGTTAACTGCTTTTATAATCGCAGCAACTACTTTTACTGTCTTCATATATCCTCCCATTAAGAATTCACAATGTACTCATAAATATCTTCTCGCACCGGAACGTCAAGTATCCACTCTATTTCCACTGCTGTTTTCTCGGTATTTGTCATTGTAAATTCTTTGGTATTTCCACTTGCTGTCATATGACCAAGATAATAGAACTCCTTCGAAACCTTGTCATCCTTGTTTTTTCTTACAAAAAGTTCTACTTGAATACCTCGTTCCTTTGCTTTCAAAAAATTTTGAACATCCTCCGACTGTAAATTTCTTCCAGATTTTGAAATAGCAATCAAACGATCTCTAAATCCTGGTATAAAATGATCTTCATATTTTGTGGTATCACTGATATCCTCTGCTTTATCATAATTAATGAAAACAGGAAATGTTTTCGTCTTTTTATCAAACTTATAACCACCAATATTTAATGGTACTTCGTTTTGCTCCCAGTTCAAAAGTCGGCAAACATCCTCATATGTATATTTCTGATATAAAACCAAATCTGTCTGATCATAAGTGTTCTTGTAATCTCTTTCATATCGACTTATTCCAAAGTCAACAAGTTCCTGAAGCACACCATAAAACTCATCATTTGCCAACATCTGCATAAATAATTTTGTTGGTTTATAATCATTTCCTTCTTGCTCCATAAATACGCATTGCGAATATGTCTTTTTACTTGCTCCAGCAGGAAATTTGTTTGTCATAACATTTACAATATTCTCCTTCTGGTCCTGACTGATATTTTTTCCATACTCTCTCATATCCTCTGATAAACCCGCAAATAAACCAATTTTTGATAAACCATGAGCGTATGTAAGTATTCTCTTTAGTATCTGAAGTTCCTGAATACGTTTTCCATTAGCCAATTTTTTCGAAACAAATTCAATTACTTTTTCTTCATCCTCAGATAACCGAATCTTATATTCTTTCTCATATTTCACCAGAAACTTATAATATGATCCGAGGCTATTGTTATCAAATATTCGCATAACATCCATCTCACCGTAATCATCAAAATCACGTAAACGAGGAATGCGCCCAAGTTTATTCTTTAAATTTGTGTAATTTTCTTTGATAAGCTTAATGTCACTAAAATTTGCATTGTCTACAGATGCAAAAATTCTTTTTCTACTAATCTCATCAAAATGAACCGTGGAAGCTCCGGGAATCACTCTTCCGCCTTCCATAATATATCTACGAATATTGTCCTTGTTATAGGTTCTATCCCCTGATAATGCAATTGGAATCATGAAATTGTTATTGTAATTCCCAATGAAATCCAAAATGACTACATACTCTTTTCCATTTGCTTTTCTAAGTCCTCGCCCAAGCTGCTGAATAAAAACAACCGGTGACTGTGTTGGTCTTAGCATAATAACCTGATTAACCTCAACGATATCAACACCTTCGTTCAAGATTTCAACCGAGAAAATATAATCTAATGGTTGATTCTCAATTGTTGCATCTTCTTCATTCATAGCAAGCCTTTCAAATACATTCTGCCTCTCCTGTTCCGAGGCACTACCATTGAGGGCAATTGTTCTAAATTTTTTTCCTGTTGATGGGTTAATCATTTCATTAAACTTTGCGGATAACTCCTCTGTTTCCTTAATATTGCTACAGAAAATCAATCCCTTCACTTTATCCCCACTATATCCGTAATAGTCAGCCTGATTGATAATATGTTTTACCCGTTCCTCACTAGTAAGCATTGAGAAATCACGACTAGTATCCCCATTATCACCAATAATTGCTAAATCTGTAATTCCAAAATAATGGAATGGACAGAGAAGTTTTTCCTCCATTGCTTGCTGTAATCGAATCTCATAAGCAATCTGATAATTAAAAAGTTCATAGACATTTCTACCTTCCATATTATCATCTCGCTTATCTGGAGTAGCGGTCATTCCAAGCCACAACTTTGGTGTGAAATGATTCATTACTTTCTGATATGTATCTGCTGGAACATGGTGCGCTTCGTCTAAAACAATGCAATCAAATGCATCTTTTTCATACTGTAGTAAATGTTCGTCACGATTTAAGGTTTGTACCGTCGCAAATATATAATCTGCATCATACTCATGATATCCAGCCCCTACTAATCCCATAGAAACAGACTCCGCAAACACTTTTTCATAAGATTTCTTTGTCTGCCTTGCTAATTGTCCTCGATGAACCAGAAACAATACCCTCTTAAATCCTAATTCGCGCATTGCAAAAGCTGATGCATATGTTTTTCCCGTACCAGTCGCAGAAATCAGGAGTGCTCTGTCCTCGCCAGCCTCAAGAATCTTTTTCAAGTTAATAATGAACCCAATCTGCATACTGTTTGGCTGCAATTTATACTTCTCAATCGAAGTGATTTCTTCCTGTTTTGCAACCTCTCTCTGATGTTTAATAATCTTATAGCGCTCATTATAGTTCTCATAAAACTCATCAAATGTTAATGCATAGTTTGAATTCCATAATTCATTAAATTCAGTAACAATTTCTTTTGCCGTCTCGCCGTGCACTGTTGAAACCAGCTTTGTGTTCCATTCGCGATTATCTGTAAGTGCTGCACTTGTAATATTGGAACTTCCAATAATGATATGATAAATTTCTTCTTTTCTGAAAATGTATCCCTTTGTATGAAATCCCTCATTCGCTACTTCAACATCATACATTTTAAGTGTAATATTCGAAAGTTCATTAAGTTTTTTCAACGCTTTAGGCTCACTGAAATTCAAATAGTTCGTTGTTAAGATTTCACCTTTAATATTTCTTTTTTCTAACTCTTTTAAAGTCTGCAGGAGGGGAGTAATCCCATTCATAGTAATAAATGCTACACTGATTTGAAATCCGTCACATACCAAAAGCTCATCCTCAATGGATGAGAGTACTTTCTTTCCTTCTTTATGATTATTTGATACGAATTGTGGTCTATAGATATTGTTTGAAACAACCGAACCATCAATATATGCTGTTTCAAAACCTAAGCGTAATTCATCAATTTTGCTCACAACTTCCCCCTGCTTTCTTCTATTTTATCCATTCCGTAAATCCACTCATTTTGGCCGAATCATAAACTGGCTGTATCACGTTATATAATCTTTCTTTATAGCTTTGCAAATCCATATTAGGCTGATATAAACTGTTTCTAATCTCTATACTATTTACATGATAATCTAGACATATTTTAAATTTATCCCGAACTATTTCATAATCATTGCACATCATAAGAGCTTTGTGTTGTAATTCTGCTAACCTTTCAAAATCTTCATAGAGATTCGGTAATTGATTTCCCTTCATGCTATTAATATTCTTTGTTGTTGGGCTTAAATTCCATAATTCATCATGTGATAAATATTGCCACGGTACAAAAAGATCGATTGATATAGGTTTATCTTTTAAACTTACCTTTTGATATATTTCTTTTATTTTGGGATCAATCTCAATGATTGTCTTCCAATAATCACTCACTCTTCTTAAATCTCTTTTTTCTGGCTTTTGAATTTTTTCCACAATTCCAGGAACATTCGGATTTCTATCTTGTAAATAGCCGATAAGATTGTATCTGACCCATTCTAATAAAATTGTTCTATTTCGAATTAAGTAGTCAACCCATTCTTCATGAATTTCAAATTTAGAAAAAATCCTCTCAAGTGCAACGAAATAATACAATAAGTGGGTCTGCTCATTTATTTTGTAAACCTTTGACTGACCAGGATTTTTAATTGATGAATAAAAAGGACTTTGCATACAATATGGCACATTTTTTGCGGGATATGCAAATGATAGCCCAGAAACGCTGTGAAATCAGCATTTCTGGGCTATCAAATTAATTCATTATACTAATGACCAGTTTTCTCATGTAGCAATACATGACGTAGATCCGAATATAGTTTTATATTTATATCTCCATGCTCTTCCTGAACATCGTTTATAAGCTTTTTTATCATCTCTTCTTCAGCAACTATCTTCCCTGACATATAATCCAGAAACTGCCTTTCATCCTCTTGACTGAAAGAACAATCTTCAGCAATCAGAAATCTTTTGTATCTGTTCTGTAGCATTACATCCCAAATATAAATATCAATATACGAATTTACTCCCATATGTCTGTAGTACACAAAACAACTTACCGATTCGGTATTTCTATAAGCTTCTGTTTCCATATTCGCAAATTCATATTCTGACAATAAAGGGAAGTCGTTAATATCAACATTATCTGATTTGTAAAAGAGTTTTTCAAACATATACATTGATAACACAACACCACTTCCCTTCCTCATTCATTATTCTGATTTCTTTGAAATGTAATCAACATACTCTTGTAAACAAGAAAACTCATCCATATCTACACCTATCTCTATTCCTAAATACTTATTGATAGCTTCAATATATTCCAGCGATTCTGTTTCTCCTGCTTCACGTGCATGAATTTCTGCCAGTTGAGTATAATAAGCATAGAAGTTTTCATCTCCGTCCTCATAGTTAGCAAATTCTTCCATATACACTGATGCATCATAAAACATGAACAGATTTCTATCTTCTTCATCTAGTTTTTGATAAAGCTCAACTTGATTATGTTGGTAGGCATGATGTGTCTCGTGCAATAAACTTGACAAAACATAGTAACTGTAAGAATTTTCTAAATGGTCTAAATCAATAACAATCTGATGTGTGGAATCCTTATAATATGCCAAAGTTCCAGCAGATAAATCATCCGTTCCCACCATTATTTCATGCGAAAGACCATAATATCTCGCTTCACAATTTACAATTTTTTGTGCAACAAACAACTTATCTTCTATGCTCAGAGTTTCCCATCTACTCGGTTCGATATCCGAAATCACTTCGATGTTTGCTTTTAAACCGTGTTCATCCCCATACACTTTAACAACTTCCACTTTATTAGAATTTAAAACTGTACCATATAGTAAGGACGAAACCGCTACCGGAACCATTATTACTAAAGATGCTATGGCTGAATTTCTTTTCCACAAAATTACTACATTCTCAACACGGCGCTTAATGATTATGTTACGTTTATCTCTTCTTCTAATTCGCCTGAATAACACGAGTATAGATAACAACAAAGAAGTAGCTACTGTAGCGATACCAACATAAACAATACGTGTACTGTATAAATCCATATATGTAATACAAACAAACACGCCCCAACATAGAATTATATTTTCAATTAGATTCCGATAATTTCGATTTCCATGCCAGGTTATAACAATACATATTGCCATTACAATTGCCGACAGAACCACAAAACCAAGCAATGACTCCGTATAAGTAAATTCAGGTATACACCGGAAAAGCAGATTTCTAAACCACAGGAAAACAAGCAAACTCCATATAATATGCTCTTTTATATACTCTTTTCGGGTCATGTTGTTTTGTTTCATATGTATCACCCCTTTTTCATTTGTTCATAAGCTAATTCTATTGTTATTTTTCCCGTATCATACAACAGATCTTGCGTTTCGCTATCATATACGCATATTCTGCTATATCGAACATCTGGGTCAATCATAAGTCTTGCTTGCATCAACTCTAACAAAATAATAAAAACCATTTGCCCCTGGGTATCGTAATGTGAAATAAATTCATTTACCATTTCCTTATTCATATATAGTTCAAATTCCATCAACGACACATCCGCTTCATAATGTGTAACATAATTCCGAAAATCAATTCCCGTAGCAGCTTCTAATGTATCCATGAATGTCTCATCATACCAATTTTCAGCTCTTGTTCTCTGCATCCAATCATCATACTCACCCTTGTCCATCATATATGCATAATCATTATCATCAAGCACATAATATAGTAAATCATCACAGTCCTCATTTAGATGATTCACATATTCTTCAATTGTAGGACATTCTCCTGTCGGTACAAATCTGTATACCAACTCGATCGATTCTGTCTTGGGTGCACATCCTGTAAGTATAATTGAAATCACTAACATTAATATAACAACTCTTCGCATTAAAACACCTCCTCGCTTGCTCTTATGATATATATACGAAGCAAACCGAGATATCTCCATTTTTATTTTAATAAAGCTTCTTCTTTTCAAAATAATAGTAGCTGCTAACTTGTTATGGATAATTATTGAAACTATTGTCATTTTCGTTGTCAAAAAAGGATGTCCCATTCCATAACTCTAGCTGGTCATAGTTTTAGGACATCCTCCACATTCCATCTATAAAACAAATACAATTGCCACCATTGCTATAGTAATTTGAACGACATAGTTTACTATTCCATATTTAAGATATTCTCCTATCCCCCAAGCAATTTTTTGTTCTCCGGCATCTACAATTCCTGCTTTATTAACCTTTCCGGAAAGAATAAATCCAGCTGTTGCAGACCACATAAACAGCGAACTACCAGCACATATTGAAGCTGCATACGCAACCGCAATCCAATCTGACTGTGCATTCAAAGGTCCATTACATAACTCTACAATTATTGGCATCATCGCTGCAGCTGCTGGTCCTGCACTAAATATTCCTGCAATAATTGATGTAATAAGCATTATTGCCATTACAAGCAACTTGGGACTCGAAATATTATCTTGCAGATATTCCGCAAGTATTCTTAACAAGCCAGATTCACTTACAACTTCAGCAAAGAATAGAAATGAAGCGATTGTAAGTACTGATTTCAATTCCATTCCCTGATGCACTCTTATCTTTTTTAAAGAACAAATCACCATTGCCACGACATACCCTAATACCGCAATAATTTCTGGTGGAATAATACTTTGGGGAATAATACTCCATGCCAAGAACATCCCCACGAAAACAATACCCTGGCATATCAAAACATCATATCGAATTTTCATATTCTGATACTGGCTTTTTAAATTCGCTATTGCCAATTCCCTAATTGCTCCATCATCTTTTTCCTTTTTAACACTTATCCCCCACAAAACAAGCAAAATTAAAGATGTTATTGCAAACAACGGAAACGCATGTGTTAAATAGCTAAGAAAACTTGTAATTCCACTAGTCATGATTACTATGGCTGGAAAATCCCCCACAGGACTTGCTGCTCCTCCGGTATTAGACAATGCAAGTATTACCGCAAAAAATGTACACACGTATTTTCTATCTACTTCTAATGTTTTAAGCAGAACAAATACAATAGGAAGAATCATCATAACAGCCGTAATATTGTTTAAGCAAGAAGATATCAAAAACATCATTCCGCCAAACAGCATTAAACACATTCTCTTTTGCCCTTTTGACTTCTCTGCAATTTTTATTGCTATAAGCTGCATAATTCCCGTTTCGGCAATTAAATTCGTAAACAATTCCATCACAATTAAAATTACCAGCACATCATAAGAGTAATTTGCCATTATCCCTTTAACAGGAAGATTGAAACCAATTGCTACAAGAGTTCCCACAATAAACATTACCGCAATAAGAAAAAATCCTGCACTCTCGCCAAATGAGCTAAACAATGATGACTTTCCTATCCAATTTTCCTTAGAGTTCTGTACACCAATCAATCCATTCATTCTGCGTCCCTCCATATCAAATTAAACTTGTCTGGATTTATCTCAATCCATTCCTCATACTTAATAAACTCATCAATTTTAACATATGGCAAAAAAACAAACTTACCATAAAAATCTTTATAATGTTCAATCATTCGATAAGTTTCCGGTAGCACCATCAAACGCCCATTTGCCATATATCCACATGCTACAATTACTCCATTGCTAGGAATAAATTCATCTGGAAAATACGGTTCATTCAGTAACGATACAGTCACATTTGCCGGAATGTTTTCCGCCAACCTTCCCTTTACTTCGTCATCCATGCTACAGGGTACAAGAACGATCACTTCTGCATCAGCTATATACTTAGGAATTATGTCAAATAATGCTATTTCCGGTGTGAGAAACATGAGTTTTGATTTTCCCAGTTCTGCAATCCACGCAACCATCTTTTCCACATTATCTTTTAATTTTATAGACGGAAGAGGCATAGCTGCCCCTACCTTATTCCGAAGTTCTTCACTTGATAATAGCTCTACAACATTAAGACCAACTTGCACTAATCCTATTTCTTCAGCAGTTCTTAACACATTCATTTTACGCATCTCCCTTCGTTTTCTTCTGGTGCAAATATGCAATCAGTCTTGAAATAACTACTATTTCATGAGGTGATGCCTCCAATATATCAACATACTTATTCCCATCCATTCCATAAATTTCACTGTACACATTATTCGCATGCTGTCCCAACACAGGAGAACCAAATCTTGTAAATCTCGCATTCATATTACGCCACCTCCTCAATCATCTTAATAAGCTGAACTGCAAGGATCTGTACTTCCGGCGGAGCATTATGAATAATTCGCATTGCTGCAACCGCAGTATCCTCATCTTCAAACACCTCCATAAAAAGCTCGTAGTCACTTTCGTCAAAATCAATATGCATCATATTTTTTCTCTCATGAGGCGGAATAGGATGTTCCAAACCAACAAATTTGATCATATCCTGTTTGTCATTTTTCTGTTCTGTGAATTTTGTTTCTTCTACAAATGCCTTCATAATTTCATCCTCCTTTATACTATTTGAAATAGAAAAATTCTAATTAAGCACTTCTTCTTTCACTGAAATTCTTCTTTACCATGTTATTTAAGTGAATAATTTCTTCACACCTATCTACAACATTCTTCTCGTGAGAGATGTATATTATTCCTGCCCCAATAGATTTTGCATATTCCTCGATATTGGTTAGAACCATATCCGTGGAAAAGTCATCTAGATTTGCTGTAATTTCATCAAATACAAACAAAGTAGGTTTCCGTAAAAAAGCTCTAGCAAGTGCAAGGCGTTGTTTCATTCCCCCAGATAATTCCTTTGCACCTTCACTAATAGAAATCTCTAAGGCATCTTCAGGTTTTTCTGCGATAACGCCTTCATAGTTTCCGTATAATCTCACTTTCTCAAGCGCTGCAACAAGCTCATTATCACTCACTTCATTTTTTAATCCATATTTCAAATTATCTCTAATCGAACCAGCGATAAAAAATGAACTCTGCGGGCTATAATATAGAAGTGATGTCAACTCCTTCTGAGAATACATTTCCTGAGCATTTCCAAATATTGTCACTTTCCCAATCGAATGAGGATAATAACGATTTAAACAACGCACTAAAGATGTCTTACCACATCCATTAGGTCCTACTAATGCCACCCTTTTTCCTAATGGTATGCTTACATTTTCATAAATAGCCAATTCCCTGTTCCCCTCTGGATTTGTAATAACCACATCCTCAAGCGTAATACCTGTATTTGATATGTCCTTCTTTACACTTTCAATCTCAAATATAGGATCCACCCCTAAACTTGTTACTTCAATAAGTGCCTTTGCTTTTATTACCGAAGAAGCTATTTCGTCCATAAATCGATACACATCATCAACCGGCTTTACCAACTGCTGAAACAACAAGCAAACTGTTATTACTGCCCCCGTTGGCATTTTACCCGCTGAAATCATCACGATTGAAATAATAATTAATGCCACTTGGAACACAATTTCACAAATCTGTTTCATTCCATCAAATGTTCCCATATATGTATGATGCATTTTTTCAGTATTACTAATCCCCACTATTGCGGGCTCTAATCTGTCTCTTTCATATTCTTCCGCATTCATGCTACGAATCATTTCGATATTTGCTATTGCCTGACATACTTGTCCTTCGTATTCATTTCTTTTTTTAATGATTTTTTCTCTTATTCCATTCTGAGATCTAATCTGAAATACCGAAACAACAATTGTAATGCCTAAATATGCAATCATAATTAACATAATAATACTTGGAGCATTAAACAGAACTTGAAACAATGTACACGCTGCTGTCAAAATAGTTGCAAAAACGTCATTACATACCATCTTTATCAACTGGCTAAGTCCAGTAATGCCTTGATTCAATTGTGCGGTCTTTTCCCCACTTAAACTATCGTTATAATATGCAACAGGCATTTTCAAGAGTTTTTCAACACTCTGTTTGCGTATTTCTGCTTCATGATTTGCTATCACACAATCCAAAGCCACTCTTCTAAAGGTTGTAATTATCTCTGCCAAAAGATATGTAATTCCAAATGTAACGACAGCACTAATTCCCTGTGAAACAGATGAAATAGTTCCATTTGAAATGGATGTATATAATTCTCCAAGTTTTACAGGCCAAATAGAACCTAACAACGCACTTACAAATGCTAAGCCAATAATTCCTACACACTTTATTTTTGTTTTGGCTGCAATTAACTCAAGATATTTTCTCATTCGTCTACCTCCTGCCTATGATATTTATGTTTTCCCATGACAGTGCCCTGTTTCATACAATCTAACACAAGGCACTGTTTCGACTTGTTACCAACTAAGTCATCGTCAGATGGGGATTTACAATATAAAACTCAACATATTATTAGTCATTATGCGAACGGATTGAGGTAATATATCCATTCTCAACTAAAAAATCTGTTTGCTGGTGCCCCTTGTCATTATCTGCAGGCTCAACATCCTGTATTAAAGTTGCACCACTTGATGTAGTCTGGTATTTGTAAACACCTCCCGCATCTGAACATCTAAACGCATCATACTTTCCATTATCCACATCTCTCTGATAATCTGCGTCTGTTCTACTTCTCGGGTCAAAATATCCCATAGTTATGTACCTCCTTTTTACTTGTTATTATTTTTTACGAAAGCAAAAACAAAATCTCCAAAAATTTATGATTTATTTTTATCTGCTTTACACGTTTACAATTATCCAATAAGACATCTCATCAATACTCTATTCTCCATTAGCATTATCCTCCTCTTGTTCCGCCTTCTCCAGTTCAGCAATTTTTTCATCTATCCTCTTAACCAACTCATCAATATTAATTCCATTACCTGTTTCTGTCGTTCCTGGTTGTAAAACTTCACTAAAAGATGACGTATCTTTTCTAATCGAATCGAAACCATTCATATGTTGCTCTAATTTTTCCTTTTTCTTCTCTCTAACATATTTCTGAATGTCAAAGTATCCAACACTTCTCTTAGTTCTCTTTTTTACTTTCTTTTTCTTGTAAACCTTACTATCACATGGATACATCTCTGTAAAATCCGGAATCCAAGTAACAAATTTCATTCTTCCAGAAATAATAACCAATGCTTGACCCGTTTCCATTGCAGCCAATTGGCTTTGAGTAATCAATGGTTCTCTTGATAAATGTCCTTCACAATAAATTTCTCTTTCTCCACAAATTCTTGAAAGTTCAGTCAGTGTATCCCAATGATTAACTCTAAAAGCAACGCGAACGTCGCAGTTACTAATAATAGTTGTCGCATTGCTTGCTCCATATATATCTACCAATTGAGACATTGACTGAAGAACAAACTCTACTCTAATATTTCTAGAACGTCCAGCCGTCATCAAATGCGGAAGATTTGTAATCGCTCTACCAATGTTTCCAAGCTCTTCTAACAATACATTCACCCTAATCGGAAGCTTACCAGCATAATCCTGTTCAGCAATTCTCACATAATGGTTCATTAATTGACTTACCAAAACGCCTGTCAACTCATCATAAACAGGGGTTTCATCCGGTACAATAATATATACTAAGGTTGGTTTTGCACCATCCAAACGATTTATTTGAAGGTCATCATGGCTAAGAAAATTTCTTACACTTTCACTCTTTGTTGCAATAGAAAGACCATCCAAAAACACAGAACGTATACCTGCTCTAGTATCATTCGCTGTTGTAACATAGCTCTGGAGTTGCATCGCCACATTTTCATGTCCTTCCAAAAGCTCTACTAATGCTTTTAAATATGTCGAACCACCAAATCTTTCCTCACCTTTTGCAATCAGGTAATAAACGCTTGCCAGGTTAATCTCTTCTGGATTAGCAAGCAAAAACAACGCATAAACCAACGCAATAAACACATTTCTTGCTTCTTTAATCCAAAACGGATCCGTATTGGGAATATCCGGATACATTGTATGTGCCAGCTCCTCAACCATCTGCCCGGCAATATGACGATTCTTTTTTGTCCCTGAAATCCATAAATCATATGGTGCCACCAATGGGTTCCACCCTTCTGCATCCTCTTCATATAAGTTTCTAAAATCAATAACATGAACATCATAACAGTCAGGAATTTCATCCTTGGTATGCGTATAAATTTCACCTTTAGCATCTGCAATTACTGCGCTCTGTCTATTACGAATGAAACTCTTTGTCATAGGGATAGTACCTCTACGACTTTTACCAGAACCACTTACACCAAGAATCATCACGTGACCTTCTCCGTCAAAAGACCAGCATTCACCATTTTCAAACTGTAATACAGGACCGGCAGCTCCAACTTTTAATACCTTCATTCTTTCACAGTTAGTTGACCATCTTTCACTTCTCATGTTGCTACCTCCTAATACTTAATGGTAGTGTCAAAAACTACCCATTTTATTGTTCTAAAATTCTTT
>ENA-OURZ01002843-OURZ01002843.1-human-gut-metagenome-genome-assembly--contig:-NODE-2843-length-15507-cov-9.777634_pt1 | contig 15507 bp, 10 predicted proteins | sample MGYA00242073_ERZ509195 | MGnify/ENA primary metagenome ERZ509195 (study PRJEB26280, sample SAMEA2338837) | human gut metagenome | biome: human gut; feature: human-associated habitat; material: faeces...
CGTCGCGCACGCCGATCTGGCGCAGCTCGATGCGGGTGTGGAAGATGCCGGCCAGGTCCTTGACCAGCTCACGGAAGTCCACACGGCCATCGGCGGTGAAATAGAACATGATCTTGGAGCGGTCGAGGGTGTATTCGGCCTCCACCAGCTTCATTTCCAGCCCGTGGCGGGCGATGCACTCCTGGCAGGTGTGGTAGGCGCGCTTTTCGTCCTCACGGTTCTGGCGCATCCGGCGCACATCCACGCTGTCGGCCATCCGGGTGATGGGCTTGAGGGCCTTGGGGACAGCGGAGTCGGCGATCTCCTTCACGCCCTGCACCACTTCGCCGCACTCCACGCCCCGGGCCGTCTCGACGATAACATAGTCGCCGGTCTTGATGGGGGTGTCTGCGGGGTCAAAATAATAGGTCTTGCCGTTGTCCTTGAAACGGACGGATATAACTTTCTTCATAGCATTCCTCTTTGGGGTCGTATCGAACGTATATAAGCCCAGAAAATGGGCCTTATGCAGTCTGGATAGGCGCTGTGCCTGAAATTGCGATAAAATTCCATTCTGCATTCTAGTATAGCATAATCCGGCCCGTATTTCCACGAAATATGGCAAGAAAGTAGCCGGGATCTTCCCATTGACTTCCTAAACTAAGGTGGCTTAAGGAAAGTTTTGTTAAATATTAACTTCAGGACTATTGCAAGGGAGATTCCCTCGTGTATAATAGGAACGATAAGAAGCGTTCAGAGGGTGCTGCCGTGGTTGCGGTGTACCTCTTGCCGCGCGGCGGCATAAAAAAGAAATGGATAGGAAATCATGGAAAAATTCAGTGTCAAAAAGCCGTTCACCATCCTTGTTGCGGTCATCATGGTCCTGCTGCTGGGCTTCGTGTCCATCACGAACCTGCAGACGAACCTTCTGCCCGACATCAGCACGCCATACCTCATGGTGGTCACCGTCTACCCCGGTGCCAGCCCGGAGCGTGTGGAGTCAGAAGTCTCCGATGTGATGGAGAACGCGCTGGGTACAGTGTCCGGCGTCGAGAGCATCACGGCGACCTCGGCAGAAAACTACAGCCTTCTGCTCATGAAATTCGCCGAAGGCACCGACATGAACAGCGCGATGGTCAAGACCTCCAACAAGGTGGACCAGACCGCGTCCAGTCTGCCCAGCACCTGTCTGACCCCCTCCATCATCGAGTACAGCCTGAACATGAACGCCTTTATGACGGTGGCTGTCAGCCGGGAGGGCAGCGATGTCTACGATCTGTCGGATTTCGTGGATAACACCCTCGTGCCTTATGTGGGCCGCACCAGCGGCGTTTCCAGTGTGTCGGCCAACGGCCTCATCGAAAAGATGGTGCAGGTGCAGCTGAATCAGGATAAGATAGACGAAGTGAACGCCCGCCTGCTGGAACTCATCGACACCCAGCTGGCCGACGCCCGCGCTCAGCTCGACGCCGCGGAGGCGCAAATCGCCGAGGGCCGCGCCGAGTATGAAAAACAGCTGAAAAACTTCGGCAACACCGTCTCCGATACGGTCATGGCAGAGATGGGTACGGAGGTGGCCGACGCCGTCACCGTCGTGCGCGACCAGGCGCAGGCTTTGCTGAACAGCGTCAACCAGCTCATCGGTGTGGTCAATGAACCGGAGATCCAGCAGGCCCTCATCGACGTCCGCGACGGCCTGCAGCGTGTCGTGGACCAGTTCAACCAGACCGGTATGCGGGACATCGACTCCCTCATCGAGATCGTCGGCGAGCTGCGCGACATCACCGATAGGCTCACCGCCGCTCTGCAGGAACTGCAGGGCCGTCTGGGTACCAGCGACGGCACCGTCTCCGACCTTGCCGACGAGCTGGAAGTCTCCAACAGCCTGAGCACCATTTATAAGACTCTGGACGAGGTCATCAAAGCCATGGACAATGTCCCCGGCCTGATGAACCAGTTCTCCGTCGCTCTGGGCAGCTATTCCAGCCAGCAGCTCAGCGCCTATATGCGCTTTACCGAGGCCCGCGAGATGCTCAAGGACTATGAGAACCAGCTGGAAGACGCCAAGCAGCTCTACGAGGAGAGCAAGGAAAAGGCCCTTGCCAGCGCCGATGTGGCCAAGCAGCTGGACATCAAGACCCTCGCCCAGCTCATCTACGCTCAGAACTTCTCGATGCCTGCCGGCTACGTCGCCGATAAGAGCGGCGAGTCCTGGCTGCTGAAGGTCGGCGAAGAGTACGACAGCGTTTCGGACATCGAGGGCGCACTTCTGCTCCACGTCGATGGCTTCGGCGATGTCCGCCTCTCCGATGTGGCCGACGTGGCCGTCATCGACAACGCCGAGGCCAGCTACACCCGCCTGAACGGGGAGCGGGCCGTGGTGCTGAAAATTTTCCGCAACACAAATTCCAGCGCCAGCAGCGTCTCGGACGGCTGCCTGAATGCCTTCAAGGAGCTGCAGGCTCAGTATTCTGACCTTCACGTCGTCGTCCTGTCCAATCAGGGCAACTACATCACCATCATCGTCAACAGCATCATCAGCAGTATGCTGGTGGGCGCTGCGCTGGCCATCATCGTGCTGGCCATCTTCCTGAAGGACATCAAGCCCACCCTCGTGGTCGGCGTCAGCATCCCGCTGTCCGTCCTGTTCGCCGTCGTTCTGATGTACTTCACCGGCCTCGACATGAACATCATGACGCTGGCGGGCCTGTCGCTGGGTGTCGGTATGCTGGTGGATAACTCGGTCGTCGTCATCGAGAACATCTACCGTCTGCGGGGCCGGGGCGTACCGGCGGCCCGCGCCGCCGTGCAGGGCGCTCGTCAGGTAGGCATGTCGGTCGTGGCCTCCACCCTTACTTCGGTCTGCGTCTTCCTGCCGGTGGTGTTCGCCTCCGGCACGGTGCGCAGCCTGCTGCAGCCCATGTCCATGTGCATCGGCTACTGCCTGATGGCCTCTCTCATCGTAGCCATCACCGTCGTGCCTGCCGCTGCTTCCACTGTCCTGAAAAAGGCTGAGCCGAAGCGTCTGGTCTGGTTCGAAAAGATTCAGGATAAGTATGCCCACAGCCTCGAGTGGTGCCTGCAGCACCGCGCTCTGCCGCTGCTGGCCGCTGTCGTGCTGCTGGCCTTCTGCGGCTGGAAGGTCTTCTCCATGGGCGTCGTCCTTCTGCCCGAAATTTCCAGCAATGAGGCCACCATCGCCCTCTCCACCGACGACGGCCTGACCAAAGAGGAATCCTACGGTGTGGCCGGACAGGTCGTCGAGGCCGTCATGGCCGTGGACGGCGTGGAAGAGGTGGGCGTCACCACCGATACCACTGTGGCCGGCATCGACATCGGCCAGCTGGGCCTGCCCAGCGCTATTACCGACCTGCTGAGCGCCGCCAACAGCTACGGCAGCTACCAGTTCAACGTCATGCTGGACGAGTCACTGTCCTCTACCCGGATCGCCGCCGTGGAGCAGGCCCTGAATGATGCCGTTTCCGGCGTCGAGAACTGCACCGGCACCGTCGAGATCAGCGGTATGCAGGACCTGACCAGCCAGCTGAGCAGCGGCCTCTCTGTCAAGATCTACGGCCCCGACGCCGATACCATTACCGCACTGGGCGATAAGGTCGTCCAGATGGTCAACGACACCGAGGGCTTCGCCAATGCCGCCACCGGCCTCGGTCAGGGCGATGCGACCATCAATCTGGACATCGACCGCGACAAGGTCCGCGCCTATGGCCTGACGGTTGCGCAGGTCTACCAGCAGATCGCCGCCAAGCTCACCACCACCACCACGGCGGAGACGCCCGTCACGGTAGACGGCTCCACCATGAAAGTCCAGATCAGCGATAATCTTGACCCTATGACCAAGGAAAACATGATGGACATGACCTTCACCACCAGCGTCATGGACGCCACCGGCACCACCACCACCGGCACCTGCACGCTGGGCGATATTGCTTCCTGGACGACGGGTACTGCCCCCGACTCCATCACCAGCGAGAACCAGACCCGCTACATCACGGTGACGGCAGACACGCTGGACGGCTACAATACCACGGTCCAGTCCCGCGTGCTGCAGAAGACGCTGGACGCCTTCGCCCTCACCGATGAGATGCCCGAGGGCTGCTCCTTCTCGCTGGGCGGCGAGTCCTCCACCGTCAACCTGATGGTCGACGAGATGGTGCAGTGGATGGCTCTGGCCCTGCCCTTCGTCTATCTGGTCATGGTGGCTCAGTTCCAGAGCCTGCTGTCCCCCTTCATCGTCCTGTTCACGGTGCCGCTGGCCTTCACCGGCGGCCTGCTGGGTATGCTGGTCACCGGCCAGCAGCTGACCATGATCTCCCTGATGGGCTTCATCGTCCTGATGGGTACCGTCGTCAACAACGGCATCGTCTTCGTGGACTACGCCAACCAGCTGCGTCTGGGCGGTCTGGAGCGCCGTGCGGCCCTTGTCGCCACCGGCAAGACCCGTATGCGTCCTATCCTCATGACCACCCTGACCACCGTTCTGGCCATGCTGCAGATGGTGTTCAGCAACGATATGGCGAGCCAGCTCATGAGCGGCATGGCCATCGTCATCATCTGCGGCCTGAGCTATGCCACCCTGATGACCCTGTACATCGTCCCCATCCTCTACGACATCCTCTTCAAGAAGCCGCCGCTGGTGGTCGATGTAGGTGACGACGGAATGGACGACATCCCCGATGATGCCGCCGAGTATATCGCGCAGTCGAACGCCGCCGAGGCTCAGCCGGAAGCATAATTTTATACAGATTCAAAAGGGAGCTGTTGCATTTTGTAGCAGCTCCCTTTTCTGTTTCGCAATATGTCCAAAAAATCTCTCGAAATTTTGGAAGATAAATCTAAAAGCATTCTCACACAAGTCTGGAAAACTGTGCTATAATCATAATTATGGACGAGGTCGGGGCTGCGCTGCCCTGACCGAAAATAATGAAGAAGGAGGCGAGCCTTATGGCACAGTTCCGCTCCAAGCCCTTTGGTGTGACCAAAAACGGCGATAAGGTGGATGAATACATCATCTCCAATCCCGGTGGACTTGAGATCAGCGTGCTGAACTATGGCTGTGTGATCAAAAATCTCTTCGTCCCTACAAAAACGGGTCCGGTGGATGTGGTCGTCGGACACGACACCCTCGCCGACTATGAGGCGGATTTCAACTCATCCGGCAGCACCTGCTGCGGTGCGTTCGTGGGCCGGTACGCCAACCGCATTGAAAATGCGGAATTTTCTCTCAGCGGCAAGACCTACAAGCTGGAAGCCAACAATGGCAAAAATCACCTGCACGGCACCTTCCCCCGCAAAATTTACGATGTGAAGATGTTCGGCGACACCCTTTTGATGGAGACCGAAAGCCCGGCGGGCGAAGACGGTTTCCCCGGAAATCTGAAGGTCAGTGTGCGGTATATCCTCACGCCGGACAACACCCTGCGGATGGACTACCGTGTGTCCACCGACGAGGACACCATCATCAACCTGACCAACCACACCTACTTCAACCTCGACGGCGGCGGCAATGTGCTGGGCCAGAAGCTCCGCATTTACGCTTCCAACTACCTCGAGGGCAACAACGAGACCTGCCCCACGGGCAAGATCCTGCCTGTGGACGGTACGCCGATGGACTTCCGCACCGGAAAGCCTCTGGGACGCGACCTCGACACCGGCTTCTACCAGACCACCATGGCGGGCGGCGGCTTCGACCACTGCTATGTCCTCGACCGGCCCCGGGGTGCCAGCCAGAGCCTCTGCGCCTGGGCGTCCAGCGACAAGACCGGCATCAGCATGAAGATGTACACCACCCAGCCGGGCATCCAGCTCTACACCGGCAACTTCCTGCAGAACTGCCCCTCCCCCGGCAAGGGCGGCGTCCCGCTGGAAAAGTACGGCGGCTTTGCCCTTGAGACCCAGCACTTCCCCTGCAGCCCCTCTCACCCGGAGTTCCCGACGACGGTGCTGCGGGCAGGCAAAGTCTTCCGAGCCAACACTACGCTCCGCTTCTTCACCGGCCGTCAGTGCGGCCGTTTGTAAGCAAATATCAGCCGCAGCAAAGGGCAGCTCTCTTGTGGGAGCTGCCCTTTGCTGCTTTTTGCGTGTCCTCTCCATGCTTTGCGGACTAAAAATCTTTGCAGTTCATCAGACCGACTGAAAAGATGCAACAAAAATATATTTTCATAAAAAAGCCGGTACTTGATTCTCTGTGCAAAAAGCGGTATCCTTTAGGCAGACAGAGCACAAGGGTTTTGTGCGAAGCAACATTTGGAACAAGAGAGGTACTGGACATGGCTATTTTGGTTTCCGGCGGCGCAGGCTACATCGGCAGCCACACCTGCATCGAGCTCCTGAATGCCGGCTACGACGTCGTCGTGGCGGACAATTACTATAATGCATCCCCTGTGGTCCTCGACCGCGTCAAGCAGATCACCGGCAAGGACTTCCGCTTCTATCAGGCCGATATGACCAAACACGAGGATGTGGAGAAGATCTTCGCCGAGTGTCCCGACATCACGGCGGTCATCCAGTTCGCAGCCTATAAGGCCGTTGGCGAGAGCGTGTCCAAGCCCATCGAATACTACTACAATAACCTCAACTGCACGCTGGTCATCCTGGATGTGATGCGCAAGCACAACTGCCACAACTTCGTGTTCAGCTCTTCCGCCACCGTCTACGGCGACCCCGCCAGTGTGCCGATCACCGAGGACTTCCCCGTGGGTGCCACCACCAACCCCTACGGCACCACCAAGGCCATGACCGAGCGCATCCTCACCGATGTCTGCAAGGCTGACCCCACCCTGAACGTGGCTCTGCTGCGCTACTTCAACCCCATCGGCGCCCACAAGTCCGGCCTCATCGGCGAGGACCCCAACGGCATCCCCAACAACCTCATGCCCTACATCGCCAAGGTGGCTGTGGGCAAGCTGGAAAAGGTCCACGTCTTTGGCAATGACTACCCCACTCCCGACGGCACCGGCGTCCGCGACTACATCCATGTCGTGGACCTGGCCCGCGGCCATGTCTGCGCCATCAAGAAGCTGGAAACGAACTGCGGCCTCTTCATCTGCAACCTCGGCACCGGCAAGGGTTACAGCGTGCTGGATGTCATCCATGCCTTCGAGAAGGCCTGCGGCAAGCCCATCCCCTACGTCATCGAGGCCCGCCGCCCCGGCGACATCGCCGAGTGCTATGCTGACCCCACCAAGGCCAGGAATGAGCTTGGCTGGGTGGCTGAGTACGGCATCGAGGAAATGTGCGCCGACAGCTGGAACTGGCAGAAGAAGAACCCTGACGGCTACCACACCGCGAACTGAATAAAAAACGATAAGAGCCTGTACGGCGGGTACTTCCCGGGTACAGGCTCTTATTTTTTGCACTTTTTCTGATATTCGAGGATGGCGGCATGATTTTTTTCAGAGAACAGTTCAGAACAGCCCCGTTTCTCTTGACAACACCGGAAAGTTAGCCTATATTACTGTTGTTAACGCAAACTAACAAACGCGCTCGAGAGGAACATTCCATATGACGTTGAAAGATTTGAACATCGGCGAGACTGCCGTGGTCGGGACCGTGGGCGGCGAAGGCGCTCTGCGGCAGCATTTTCTGGATATGGGGCTGATCCCCGGTGAGGAGGTCACGCTGGTCAAATTTGCCCCGATGGGCGACCCGATGGAGCTGAGCATCCACGGCTACGAGCTGACCCTCCGGCTGGACGATGCCTCCCGCATCGGGGTCACTCTGGCCAAAGCCCCGGCGGCGAAAAAGGCGGCGGCAGAAAGTGAAAAGCCGGTGGAGCACCCGGGCCTCGGCGAAGGCGGACGCTACCACACCAAAAAGGGCGAGAACCCTCTGCCTGACGACACGACCCTTACCTTTGCGCTGGCGGGCAACCAGAACTGCGGCAAGACGACCCTCTTCAACCAGCTCACCGGCTCCAACCAGCACGTCGGCAATTTCCCGGGTGTGACGGTGGACCGCAAGAGCGGTGCGATCCGGAATAACCCGAATACGGAGGTCACAGACCTGCCCGGCATCTACTCCATGTCGCCCTATACCAGCGAGGAGATCGTGACCCGGCAGTTTATCATCGGCGAGAAGCCCACGGGCATCATCAATATCGTGGACGCCACCAACATCGAGAGGAATCTGTACCTCACCATGCAGCTCATGGAGCTGGATACGCCGATGGTGCTGGCGCTGAACATGATGGACGAGATGCGCGGCAACGGCGGCACTGTCCGCATCAATAAGATGGAGGCCATGCTGGGCATCCCGGTCGTGCCTATCTCTGCGGCAAAGAACGAGGGCGTGGACGAGCTGGTGGATCATGCGCTCCATGTCGCAAAGTATCAGGAGCGGCCGGGCCGGATGGATTTCTGCAGCGAGGAGGATCACGGCGGCGCAGTCCACCGCTGCATCCACGGCATCATCCACCTGATCGAGGATCATGCCGAGGCCGCAGGCATCCCGGTGCGCTTTGCGGCCACAAAGCTCGTGGAGGGCGACCAGCGCATCGAGGCGGCCCTGAAGCTCGACCAGAACGAAAAAGAGATGATCGAGCACATCATCGTCCAGATGGAGCAGGAGCGGGGTCTGGACCGCGCCGCCGCCATCGCGGATATGCGGTTCCACTTCATCCACCAGCTGGTGGAGCAGACCGTCGTGAAGCCCCGCCAGAGCAAGGAGCAGCTCCGCTCGGCCCAGATCGACCGGTTCCTCACGGGCCGCTATACCGCCATCCCGGCCTTTGTGGGCATCATGGCGCTGGTGTTCTACCTTACCTTCGGCGTCATCGGTCTGGCGCTCCAGAACCTGCTGGAAGTGGGCATTGATGCCCTGACCGCCGCGGTGGACTCCACCCTCACGGCGTGGAACGTCAACGCAGCCGTCCACTCGCTGGTCATCGACGGCATCTTCACCGGTGTGGGCAGTGTGTTGAGCTTCCTGCCCATCATCGTGACCCTGTTCTTCTTCCTCTCTCTGCTGGAGGATACCGGATACATGGCCCGCGTGGCATTCGTGATGGATAAGCTTCTCCGCCGCATCGGCCTCTCGGGGCGCAGCATCGTGCCAATGCTCATCGGCTTCGGCTGCACCGTCCCCGGCGTCATGGCCAGCCGCACCCTGCCCTCGGAGCGCGACCGCAAAATGACCATCCTGCTCACCCCCTTTATGAGCTGCTCGGCCAAGCTGCCCATCTACAGCCTGTTTGCGGCGGCCTTCTTCCCGGAGCACGCGGCTCTGGTGATGGTCAGCCTCTATTTCCTCGGCATTGCGGTGGGCATTCTGATGGCCATCCTGCTGAAGAGCAGTGTCTTTAAGGGCGAGGCCGTCCCCTTTGTGATGGAGCTGCCCAACTACCGCCTGCCCGGCCTCAAGAATGTGGTCCAGCTGCTCTGGGAAAAGGCCCGCGATTTCCTCCAGCGCGCCTTTACGGTCATCTTTGTGGCGACCATCATCATCTGGTTCCTGCAGAGCTTCGACCTGCGGCTCAGCCTCACCGCTGACCCGCAGCAGAGCATCCTTGCATGGCTGGCCAGCGGTATCGCGCCGCTGTTTGCGCCACTGGGCTTTGCCGACTGGCGGGTATCTACGGCCCTGATCACCGGCTTTATGGCCAAGGAGAGCGTCGTTTCGACCCTCACCATCCTCTATGGCTCCTCTGCGGCCTTTGCCGCCGCGCTGTCCCCGGCGGCGGCTGCACCCCTGCTGGTGTTCTGCCTGCTCTATACGCCCTGCATCGCGGCGGTGGCCTCGGTCAAGCGGGAGCTGGGCGGCAAGTGGGCGTTTATCATGGTGGCAAATCAGTGCATCGTAGCATGGCTGGCGGCCTTCGGCACGCGGCTCATCATGATGCTGTAAAGAAAACGGAAACAGGGAGCGGCCTGCAAGATGCGGGCCGCTCCTTTTCTCTTGACAATCGCTGCGTTTTTGTGCTATTATTACTTCAAATTTGAATGATACAATTTTGAATCACAAGGAGGCGTCCCATGAATACCCCGGGCATCGAATTCGGGCGGAAGACCTCGGCGGCTTACGCCGCCCTCTGCAAGCCCCTGTGCCAGAAGCTCCATCTGCCCCAGACGGCTTTTGACATCCTGATGTTCCTCGCCAACAACCCCGGCTACCAGACCGCCAGCGACGTGGTAGAGGTGCGCAAACTGAAAGCAAACCTCGTCTCGGTGAACGTAGACCGTCTGGTGCAGGAGGGCTACCTCGTCCGCGAGGCTGACCCCGGCGACCGCCGCCGCACCCTGCTGCGCTGCACCGAAAAAGCCTGCCCCATCATTGAGCAGGGCCGGGCCTTGCAGGAGGAATTTGGCGCACGTCTGCTGGAACACACCAATGAAGCACAGCGAAAGGCGTTCTTCGAGACGATGGACATTATAAATGAGAATCTGGACGCCATTCTGGAAGGAGAAGCATGAACATTTTATTTACGATCTTAGTCGCCTTTTTCGCCGGCATGGGCGCGGGCCTCGGCACCGGCTTTGCGGGCATGAGCGCGGCGGCTGTCATCAGCCCCATGCTCATCACCTTTCTGCATATGGACCCCTATATGGCCGTGGGCATCGCCCTCTCGTCGGATGTGCTGGCCAGCGCCGTTTCGGCCTACACCTACCATAAAAACAAGAACCTCGACATCAAAAACGGCCTCATCATGATGGTGAGCGTGCTGGTGTTCACGGTGGTGGGCAGCTGGGTGGCCAGTCTGCTCCCCTCGGCCACGATGGGCAGCTTCTCGGTGTTCATGACCTTCCTGCTGGGCATCAAGTTCATCGTCCGGCCCGTCATGACCACCAAAGAGGCCATGCAGGGCGTCAGCGCAAAGAAGCGGGCCATCCAGTCCATCGTCTGCGGCATCCTCATCGGCTTCATCTGCGGCTTTATCGGCGCAGGCGGCGGCATGATGATGCTCCTCATCCTCACCAGCGTCCTCGGCTACGAGCTGAAAACGGCTGTGGGTACCAGCGTGTTCATCATGACCTTCACGGCCCTGACCGGAGCTGTCAGCCACTTTGCCATCGGCGGCGCACCGGTCTGGCACGTCTGGGTGCTCTGCGTCGTCTTCACCCTGCTGTGGGCGCGCATCGCGGCGGTCTTTGCCAATAAGGCCGACGCCAAGACCCTCAACCGCGCCACCGGCATCATCCTCGTCATCCTCGGCGTGGTGGTCATGGGCTTCAACTGGCTCAGCTGACCGCATCCGGACAAAAAGAAATGCCTGTGCGGCAGATGCTGCACAGGCATTTTTAATGTTCTTTTAACGGACGAACTCGACCTCAACGTCGCCGTTCTTGGTGGCGAGGTTCAGCTTGTTGGGGGCATCTGCATTCTGCTGCAGGGTGTCCTTGCCGAAGAAGAGAAAGTTCTTGTCGCTGGCGTCGGAGACACGGATCTTGCCGCCGCCTGCGGCCAGCTCAAAGCCGTAAGAGCTGCCGCTGCCGATCACAGAGCCGGTGATGCTGCCGTTCTGCACCTTGGCGTTGCAGACGTTGGCAGAGATGTTTTCCAGCTTGAGGGTGCCGCTGTTCTGGATGGTGGCAGCTACATTCTGGGAGGTGACGCCGCTCATGGTGATCTTGCCGTTGCGGGTGGTGCCGCTCAGGGTGGAACCGTTGAAGTTCGATACCTCGATGCGGCCATTGTCAGTGGTGAGGCTGGCGGTCTGTGCCGAAACGCCGTCCAGCGTGATGCTGTCGTTGGTGGTGCTGACGGTGATGTTTGCCAGCGTCTGGCGGGGTACCTGCAGCGTCAGGGTGCAGCTGCGGGTGTCCTCACTCTGGATGATGAGGGAAGCGTTGGGCTCCCGGGTCTTGGTCACGGTGAGGGTGCTGCCCGCCACCGTGAAGTCGTAGAGCTTGGAGCTTTCAAAGGCGTAGCTCGAGGTGTAGGTGTAATCGGCGCGGATGTGGTCGATGTCGGCGGCCTGCAGAATGACCGCAGCGCTGTTGTCCTGCACCACGATGGCGTTGATGCCGGCCGGTGCGTCATAGCTGGCGCTGTAAGTGGCCACAGGTGCTGCCGCGCCGCAGAAGAGCGCAGCCGCCGTGACAGCTGTCAGAAGAGCGAGAAGAAACTTTTTCATAAGGAAAACCTCCTGTCGCAATAAAATAGATGAGCGGAATGTCCCGCAGAAGATTTTACTTTATCCGTCCGGGCCGCAGCTGCGGCTCGGATAGAATTTCTCACCTTAAAAATACCGCAGCAGAGAAAAAAAGTCAAGAGAGAAAAAATGAACAATAAAAAACGCCTGCACAGTGGTGCAGGCGCAAAAGCAGGATAAATTATTTTTCTTCGATGGTGGAGTGCTCGATGACATAGTCGGCAGCGCGGCGGATGCCCTCGTTGCGGCGGATGGCCTCCACGTTGGACGCAGCCTTGACTTCCTCGAGGGTCTTCTTGGTGCGCTCAGCGCGCTCGGACAGGGTCTTGTCGATGTCCTCCTCAGTGGGAACGAGGTTCTCGTTCTGAGCGATCTGCAGCAGGGCCATCCGGGCGCGGGTGTTCTTCTCCGCAGCAGTGTGGACAGCGGCAGTGAAGCTCTCGCGGGTCTGATGGATCTGGCTCAGGTAGCGGTCGAGGCTCAGGCGCTGCATCTGCAGCTGCTGCTGGATCTGCTCCATCTCCTGCTGATAGGCGCTCTCGACGAGAACGCTGGGCAGCTCGCCCTCAGCGGCTGCGGCCAGCTGGGTGAGGATGGCGTCCTTAGCGCGGTTGAGCGCGGCGGCGTGTTTGTTGTCGTGGAGCTGCTGACGGATCTGGGCGCGGAATTCGTCCATGGTGTCCACATTGGCAGCCTTCTTGGCAAAATCGCTGTTCAGTGCGGGCAGCTGGCGGACACAGACGTCGTGCAGCTTGATTTTGAAGACCACGGGCTTGCCGGCCAGGTCCTTGACGTGGTAGCGGGCCGGGAAGGTGACGAAGATGTCGAACTCCTCGCCGCCCTTGTGGCCGAGGATGCCTTCCTCGAAGCCGGGGATCATCCGGCCGCTGCCCAGCTGCAGGGTCTGGTTCTGGGCGGTGCCGCCGTTGAAAGGCTTGCCTTCCAGCAGGCCCTCGTAGTCGATGTGGACGATGTTGCCCTTGACGGCCGGACCCTTGTGAGGCACCAGCTCAGCGGCCATGGCGCGGCGGCGCTCCAGCACAGCGTCGATCTCCTTGTCGGTGACTTCCGGGGTGACGCACTCGGTCTTGAAGCCGGTGGTCTGGGTCAGGTTCAGCTCGGGCTGCAGGGCGGTGGTGGCAGTGGCCACAAAGCCCTCGTCCTTTTTCACGCTGACCAGGTCGTAGACCGGCTCGTCCACAGCGTGGAAGCCATGTTCTGCCATCGCTGCGTCGTACAGGGCCGGGACGTCCTTGTCCATCAAATCGTTGATGGCGTCGTACCAGAAGGTGTGCTCGCCGCGGTCGGCCTCGATCTGGGCACGGTCGGCCTCGCCTTTTTCAAAGCCCTTGATCGTATAGTTGGCGCGGGTGCGCTCATACACCGCGTTGGATGCGGCTTCCAGTTCTTCGGCGGTGGCGCTGAAGGTCATTTTGCAGACGCTCTTTTCAGGAGTTTCCACGCTTACCAGTTTCATAGGATTTACCCTCCGTGTTGTCCTCTGCAGGGGAATACCGGGCTGCGCACCATGCCCTGCGGCATGTCCGGCCCGGCCCCTGTGTCCCTGCCAGGATGCAATTTCAAACATATAGTAAAGTTATTATAGCACAAGATAGCGAAAAGCGGTATAATAAAAATCATAAAATATGCCATTCCGGTATTTTTGCCCCGCCCTCCCCCGGCGGGACAGAGAAAGGATGTAGATGTCATGCGACTTTTCGACGTTCTGGGCCCGGTGATGATCGGGCCGTCCTCCAGCCATACCGCCGGTGCCGCGCGGATCGGCTACACGGCCCAGAAGCTGCTGGGCGAGGTGCCGGCAAAGGCGGACATCGGCCTGTACGGCAGCTTTGCCACCACCGGCAAGGGCCACGGCACCGACCGGGCGCTGGTGGCGGGCCTGCTGGGCCTGCGCCCGGATGATCCCCGCCTGCCGGACAGCTTTGCGCTGGCAGAGGAACAGGGCATGACCTTTACGATCCACCCGGTGGAGCTGCGCAGCGCCCACCCCAATACGGCGGTGCTCCATCTTACCGCCCGCAGCGGCCGGGAGCTGTCGATCAAGGCCGCGTCGGTGGGCGGCGGCCGCATCCGGGTCACCGAGATCGACGGGGTGCCCGCCGACTTCGGCGGCGACAGCAACACCCTGATCATCCACAACGAGGACACCCCCGGCTGCATCGCCGAGGTGACCATGTCGCTGGCGCTGCGGCGCATCAACATTGCGTCCATGCAGGTGTTCCGGGCGGCGGTGGGCCGCTACGCGGTCATGGTACTGGAATGCGACTCCCACATCCCCCACACGCTGGAACAGCAGCTGGCCGTGATGCCGGGCCTGCTCAAGGTCACCTGCCTGAATGTGGACGAGCCGGAAGGAATGGAGGAATGAGCCGTGTCGTTTTTGTCCTGTGAAGAGATGCTGGCGGCCGCCCGCAGCCAGAAGATCACGCTGGCCGAAGCCGTGCTGCGCAGCGACCTGGATGAGAGCCGCCTGACCGAGGAGCAGAGCCGTGCGGCCATGCACCACCTGTGGCAGGTGATGCAGGCCACCAGCCGGGAGTACGACCCGGCCCAGCGCAGCCGCAGCGGGCTTTCCGGCGGCGATGCCGCCAAGGTGGAACAGGCTCACAAAGAAGGAAAGCTGCTAGGCGGCGATTACCTGTCCGCTGTGACCGCCGAGGCCCTCAAGACCGCCGAGTGCAACGCCTGCATGAAGCGGATCGTGGCGGCCCCCACGGCGGGCAGCTGCGGCGTGCTCCCGGCGGTGCTGCTGCCGCTGGCCCGCGCCGGAGAAGCGGACGAAGAGGCCGTCTGTGAGGCCCTCTATGTGGCAGCAGGCTTCGGGCAGGTCATTGCAGCCCGGGCCACACTGGCCGGTGCCGAGGGCGGCTGTCAGGCCGAGGTGGGCGCTGCCAGCGCCATGGCCGCCGCTGCCCTGTGCAGCCTGAAGGGCGGCACACCGGAACAGTGCGCCGCCGCTGCTGCCATGGCGTTGGGCAACCTGCTGGGCCTGGTGTGCGACCCTGTGGCGGGCCTGGTGGAAGTGCCCTGCGTCAAGCGCAACGTAGTGGGTGCCGTGAACGCCGTGTCCTGCGCCAATATGGCGCTGGCCGGAGTGGACTATGCTATCCCCTGCGACGAGGTCATTGACGCCATGGGTCGCGTGGGCAGTCTGCTCTCCCCGGACCTGCGCGAGACCGGCCAGGGCGGCCTTGCCGCCACGCCCACCGGCGTAAAGATCGCCCAGCGCCTCGCACAGGAGGGCTGATGAGCCCTTTGATATGATATAGAAAAAAGTCCGGAAAGACGCTCTATTCAAAAAAGAATCGAAAAAATTCAAAAAACCTGTTGACAAACCCGACTCTGCGTGATAAAATACATCATGTTCCGACCGGAACGTATGCGTTGGTAGCTCAGCTGGA
>ENA-OURZ01002844-OURZ01002844.1-human-gut-metagenome-genome-assembly--contig:-NODE-2844-length-15507-cov-2.757766_pt1 | contig 15507 bp, 8 predicted proteins | sample MGYA00242073_ERZ509195 | MGnify/ENA primary metagenome ERZ509195 (study PRJEB26280, sample SAMEA2338837) | human gut metagenome | biome: human gut; feature: human-associated habitat; material: faeces...
GCACTTTGGACACTGAGGACGGTTCTGGTAAATGCTCTGAAACTGCTGCATCCGTATATGCCGTTTATCACAGAAGAGATCTTCTGCACGCTGCAGTCCGAGGAAGAATCCATCATGATCTCCAAATGGCCGGAGTTCACCGAAGAGTGGCATTTTGCAGAGGATGAGGCAGCCGTTGAGATGATCAAAGAGGCAGTCCGCGGTATCCGAAACGTGCGTACAGGCATGAACGTACCGCCAAGCAAGAAAGCAAAAGTATTTGTCGTATCCGAAAGCGAGAATGTGAGAAATACGTTCGAAAACGGAAAAGTATTCTTTGCAACCCTTGGAAGTGCAAGCGAAGTGACGGTTCAGGCAGACCGCAGCGGCATCGACGAAGATGCAGTATCTGCCGTGCTTCCGGAGGCAGTCATCTATATGCCGTTTGCAGAACTGGTTGACATCGACAAAGAGATCGAGCGTCTGCAAAAAGAAGAACAGCGTCTGACAAAAGAGCTGGCACGTGTCAACGGCATGCTGAGCAATGAGCGTTTCATGAGCAAGGCACCGGAGAGCAAAGTTGCAGAGGAACGTGCAAAATTAGAGAAATACAGCCAGATGATGGATCAGGTAAAAGAAAGACTGACTCATCTTCAGGCAAGATAGGAAACAGGATGCCTCCGGCATTCTTACTGTGAAAAAAGTGGTTCTGTACTTTGTGCGGGACCACTTTGCAGCATCAGGCAAAACAGGACACAGGAAGGGAAATGCTTATGTCATTGCAGTTGATCTACGGTCCATCCGGCAGTGGAAAATCGTATACACTTTATAAAAAAATCATAGAGCAGTCCATACGGGAGCCGGACCGGGAGTTTATCGTAATCGTTCCGGAGCAGTTTACCATGCAGACACAGCGGGAACTCGTAGAACTGCATCCAAACAGGGGAATTTTAAATATTGATGTGCAGAGCTTTTTGCGTCTGGCATGGAGGATCTTTGAGGAAGTCGGGGTGGATACACACACCGTTCTGGAGGACACCGGAAAGAATCTGCTGCTGCGGCGTGTGGCATCCCGTCAGAAAAATGATCTGACGGTGCTTGGACGAAATTTTCGCAAGCCCGGCTATATTTCGCAGGTCAAATCCATCATTTCTGAGCTGAAGCAGTATGATGTTTCACTGGAAGAACTGGATGAGCAGCTGCGTTCGGGGAAAAAAGATGCATTATCTTATAAATTACAGGATATTCGAAACCTGTATGAGGGATTTCAGGAAGAACTTCAGGGAAAGTACATTACTTCGGAAGAGATCCTGGAAGAGCTCTGTTATGTCGTAAAAAAATCTGAAATTTTAAAAGGCTGTGTGGTCGCCCTGGATGGATTTACCGGATTTACGCCGATCCAGAACAAGCTGCTGAGGGAACTGATGCAGACGGCGGAGAAAATCTATGTCACGGTGACGTTGGATGCCTGGGAAGATCCGATGAAAAAGGTTTCCATGCATAAACTCTCTTATCTGAGCAAAAAGACGATACAGCAGCTGGCCGGGGCGGCAAAAGAATGTGGCTGCATGCTGGAAAAGCCGGAAGTGCTCGGAAAAGAAGGAAGCATCCGTTTCAGAAGTGCACCGGCACTTCGCTTTCTGGAGAGACATCTGTTCCGACCGGGCAATCAGATTTATGAAGCCCAAGATTCACAGAAGCTGGAGCGGGAGCTGTCTTTGCATGTGGCAAGAGATGCGAAAGCAGAGGCAGAATTTGCGGCACGGACGATCTGGCATCTGGTGCGTGAAGAGAATCTGCGTTACCGGGATATTGCCGTGATCACCGGGGATATGGAATCATTTGGTGACCATATGAAAAAGGAATTGCAGCAGAAAGGCATTCCGTGTTTTATCGACCGCACCAGGAAGCTCCTCTTAAATCCGCTGGTTGAATTTCTGCGGGCGGCCCTTCAGATCGCAACCAAAAGCTTTCGCTATGAAAGCGTGTTCCGTTATCTGCGAACCGGGCTTGCGGGGCTAAAAAGGGATGAGATCGACCGGCTGGAAAACTATGTGCTGGCAAATGGGATCAACAGCCGCAGACGCTGGGAAGAGCCGTGGGATGAACAGGAAGAACCGTTCAAAGAGAAGATCCTGCCGCCGCTGCTTGCCTTTGTGGATCAGGTCAGAGAAAAGGACGGGACGGTGCGTCAGAAAACAGAAGCACTTTATGATCTGATGGTGCATTATGGTATTGAGCAGAAAATGCAGGATTACCGGGAAAAATTTGAGCAGGAAGAGGCTTATGACCTTGCAAGAGAATACGAGCAGATCTACGGCATAGTGATCGAGCTGTTTGACAAACTGGTGGAGCTGCTTGGTGATGAGCCGATGAGCCTTCAGGAATATACCGAAATCCTCGATGCCGGATTTGAGGAGGCCAAGGTTGGCATGATCCCTCCGACGATGGACTGTGTGCTGGTCGGCGATATCGAGCGTACCAGGTTAAAGGACATCAAAGTACTTTTTTTTCTGGGGCTGAATGACGGCTGGGTGCCGAAAAAAGAAGAAAAAACCAGTATTCTCTCCGATATGGACCGGGAAACCTTATCCGAGCTTGGCATGGAACTGGCACCGACGGCAAGAGAAAACAGTTATATCCAGAAGTTTTATCTGTATCTGAATCTGACAAAACCATCGGCAAAGCTTTATCTTTCTTACGGAAGGATGGGGCTGGACGGACGAGTGCTGCGTCCTTCCTATGTGGTCGGAAGTATTTTAAGGATGTTTCCGCAGCTGACGCTTCAGGATGAAGATCTGATCGAAGATCCGCTTGCAAGGATCACAACGGCAGAGAGCGGGATTGTGCATCTGGCGGACGGACTGAGAAAAGCGGCACTTGGAAGCGTGGAGAAGACGGCGGCCAGTCTGTTTGGATGGTACGAAGGACAGGAAAAATATCAGGATCTGGCGAAAAAGCTGCTGGATGCGGCCTTTCTGCATGGAAAGACGGAGCCGATGTCAAAGACGACGGCAAAACGGCTTTACGGACAGACGCTGGTCAACAGTGTCAGCCGGCTGGAGAAATTTTCGGCGTGCTCCTATGCACATTTTCTGAATTATGGTCTTCGGGTATCGCAAAGAGATCTGTTTGTATTCCAGCCGGTGGATATGGGAAATATTTTCCATAAGGTGCTGGAGTCTTACGCACGAAAAGTGGAGGCGAGCGAATATACCTGGTTTAACATTCCGGAGAAAGAACAGAAACGTCTGGCGGCGGAGACGGTAGAAGAGGTTTCCGAAGCTTATGCATCAACCCTTCTGCATTCCAGTGCCAGAAATGAATATGTGATCCGCCGCATGAAGCGGATCATGGAACGCACGATCTGGGCACTGACCAGGCAGGTGCGTGCCGGAAACTTTATTCCGTCCAATTTTGAAGTGCCGTTTTTAAGTTCTTCGGACTTGAAGGCGGTGAATATTGCACTTTCGGACGAAGAGACGATGCGGCTGAAAGGGCGGATCGACCGCATTGATCTGTACGAAACGGAGGATGAAGTTCTGGTAAAAGTCGTAGATTATAAATCAGGAAATAAAGTGTTTGATCTACAGGAATTTTATTACGGACTGCAGATGCAGCTTGTCGTTTATCTGAATGCGGCACTGGAGATGGAACAACGCATTCATCCGGATAAAAAAATAAAACCGGCAGGCATCTTCTATTATGCAATGAAAGATCCGATCGTGGATCAGAAGCATGGGGAGAGCGAAGAAGAGCTGGAAAAACGGATTTTGAAAGAGCTGCGTCCAAATGGTCTTGTCAATGCAGAAAGTGAAGTGGTAGAAGCACTTGACCGCAGTCTGAAGAAAACATCCGAGGTCATTCCGGTTGCCAGAAACAAAGACGGCAGCTATTCTCGCTATGCGAGCGTGGCATCCGAAGAGCAGTTTTTGACACTTTCGAAATTTGTGGAAGAGAAGATGCGGGCGATCGGATGTGCGATCCTTGAGGGAGATGTAAAGATCAATCCTTATGAAAAGAAAGGAAAAACAGCCTGCGATTACTGTGAATTTAAAGATATCTGCGGTTTTGACCGGAAAATACCGGGCATGCATTACCGGAGGCTGAAAGAACTGGATCCGGATGATATCTGGGAATTTTTGCGAGAAGGAGGGGATTTTTGATGGGAAATCTGTGGACAGAAGAACAGAAGCAGGTCATCTGGCTTCGAAACCGGAATATTCTGGTCTCGGCGGCGGCAGGTTCCGGAAAGACAGCCGTTCTGGTAGAGCGTATTTTGCAGAAGATCACGGACAGGGAACATCCGGTGGATATTGACCGTCTGCTGATCGTGACGTTTACAAGAGCTGCGGCGGCAGAGATGCGTGAGCGGATCGGACTGGAAATCCAGAAAAGGCTGCTCGCAGATCCGGATAACGAGAATCTACAAAGACAGGAAACGCTGCTTTTTCATGCACAGATCACGACGATCGACAGTTTCTGTCAGTCGGTGCTTCGGACATATTTTCATCTGATCGATCTGGATCCGGCGTTTTCCATCGTGGATGAAGGAGAGGCAAAACTTCTGCGGCGAGATACGGCGGAAGAGCTTCTGGAAGAAAAGTATCAGGAGGGCGATACGGACTTTTTACAGTTTGTGGAATGTTTTGCAAACGGAAAAAATGATGAGAATCTGATCGAAATGATCTGGCAGGTCTATGAATTTTCCAGAAGTCATCCATGGCCGGAAGAATGGCTGGAAGAATGTAAGAAAAATTATGATATTGATACACTGGAAGATCTGATCTCAAGTGAATGGATGAAAATGATCTGTGAGCAGGTCGATCAGACCCTGAATGATCTGGAAATGATCCGAACAGAAGCCCTGAAAGTCGCAAATTCGCCGTACGGACCGTGGATGTACGCAGATGCCCTGGAGCAGGATGGCGAGATCTTAAAACAGCTTTCTAAAGGCAATGATTACGCAGAATATGCCAGACGTTTTCTGAACATCAGAAAATTTGCAGTGCTTTCCAGAAAAAAAGATGAAGAAGTATCGGATGAAAAGCGGGAACAGGTAAAGCTTTTGCGTGATCAGATCAAAAAAGGCATTGCCTCTTTGCAGGAGCAGTATTTTTACCAGAGTCCGCAGGAGATGTTAGAAGAGCTGAAGGCGGGAAAAGTGTCCGCACAGATGCTTCTGATGCTGGCATCCGAGTTTGGATTGCGGTTTACGGAGAAAAAACGGGAGCGAAATCTTTTGGATTTCTCAGATCTGGAACATCTGGCACTGCAGATCCTGGTGAAAAAAGAGAATGGAAATGTGGTGCCAGGTGAAGCGGCACTGGCTTTTTCAAAGCAGTTCGAAGAGATCATGATCGATGAATATCAGGACAGCAACATGGTCCAGGAGCTGATCCTGACCAGCATTTCCAGATGCAGCATGGGGCAGAACAATCTGTTTATGGTCGGTGATGTCAAGCAGAGCATTTACCGGTTCCGTCTTGCCTGCCCGGAGCTGTTCATGGAAAAATACGATACCTATACGACGGAAGACTCCGAAAATCAGAAGATCGAGCTGCACAAAAATTTCCGAAGCCGAAAGGAAGTGCTCTTTGATGTCAATTTTATTTTTCGCAAGATCATGCACCGGAATCTCGGAAATGTAGAATATGATGATAATGCGGCACTCTATGCCGGGATCGAATTTCCGAAACTGGTCACCAATGTTGAGACGGATGATCTGACGGCAGCAAAATCTCCGCTTTCCGGAAGTGAGATCCTGCTTTTTGATGCAGATTCGGTGACGGACACAAATGCAAGAGAGGCCGAAGCACGTATGATCGGCGGACAGATCAAAGCGATCGTCGGAAGAGAGCTGGTCTATGACAAAGAAAGCAGGCATTACCGAAAAGCAGAATATCGCGATATCGTCATTTTGCTGCGTTCCTTAAGCGGCTGGTCGGAAGAATTTCTGGCAGTTTTATCGGATATGGGGATTCCGGCGTACACCGGGACGAGAAGCGGTTATTTTTCGGCACTGGAAGTGCGTACGGTGCTGTCCTTTCTGCGTGTCCTGGATAATCCAAGACAGGATATTCCGTTTACCGCAGTGCTGACGTCTCCAATCGGCACGTTTGCGACAGAAGAACTGGCGAAGATCCGTACGGAGAATCCGGAAGTTTCTTATTATGAAGCGTGCCGGGCGTATGAAAATGCGGGCAGCGACGGGATTTTAAGAGAAAAACTTCAGAAGTTTTTTAAAGTGTTGGAACATTTCCGCAGTTGTGTGCCGTATACGCCGATGCACGAGCTTCTGTGGAAAATTTACGAAGAAACCGGATATTTTGACTATGTATGTGCGATGCCGGCGGGATCGCAGAGAAAGGCAAATCTTGAGATGCTCGCAGAAAAGGCGGCAGCTTATGAGAGTACCAGCTACCGCGGCCTGTTTAATTTTGTGCGATATATCGAAAATCTGCAGAAATATGAAGTGGATTTCGGTGAGGCAAGTACAATCGGAGAAGAAGAGAATACGGTGCGGATCATGAGCATCCATAAGAGCAAGGGACTGGAGTTTCCGGTCGTCTTTGTGGCAGGCCTCGGAAAAGCATTTAACCGGCAGGATGCCAGAAGTACGATCGCCATCCACCAGAATTATGGCGTGGGCTGTGATGTCGTTGATCCGCTGCTTCGGACCAAGGCACCGACAATCTTAAAGAAAGCGATCCAGCAGATTCTGCTGACGGAAAGTCTCGGGGAAGAACTGCGAGTCCTCTATGTGGCGGTGACACGTGCAAAAGAAAAGCTCTATTTGAGCGGAAGTCTCAAAAAAATGGAAGATACGCTCTCAAAATGGAGCGGCGGGGCAGGAAAAAAGCAGCTGCCTTATCTGGAGATCAAAAATGCCGCATCGATGCTCGAATGGATTCTGCGTTCTGTGCTCTATGAAGAAGGGATACAGTCAGAAATTCCAATCCGCAAATATAGCGTGGATGACCTGTACCGGGAAAAACTGGATGAGGAAAACTACGGCGATACGATCTTACAGCAGTTTAGAGATCACCTTTTTGAAAAGGAGGAAGGATATGCCGCTTTTCTTGCCTGGATGACGCAGGAGAGTGCGAAAATCTATCCATATGAAGGAAGGCTGGAGATCCAGGGAAAATGTTCGGTTTCAGAGATCAAGCGTCAAAGTCAGATACAGGAGCAGAAAGAAGAACCGGAAAATCAGGGGATCGTACTGATAAAAGAACCGGAAGATACGGCAACAGTACCAAAATTTCTGGAGGCAAAAGAAGAAAAGAGCGGGGCACTAAAAGGAACTGCCATGCATCATGTGATGCAGCGGCTTGATTTTACGGCAGCGGATACGGTCCGACAAGTGGAAGCACAGCTTTTGGAACTTCAAAAGAAAAAGCAGATAAGCGAAGAAGAGATATCGCTTTTGAACATTCCGGCGATCGTGCACTTTTTCCGAACCGATATCGGGAAACGGGCGGCAGATGCGGCCAGAAGAGGTCAGCTTTATCGCGAAAAACAGTTTGTGATCGGTGTGCCGGCATCGGATATCCGACCGCAGTGGGATAAAGAAGAAATGGTTTTGGTACAGGGAATCATTGATGCATGGTTTTATGAAGGAGACCAGATCGTTCTGCTGGACTATAAGACGGACCGGGTTTTAAAAGGACAGGAACAGAAGTTAAAAGAACGCTATCAGGCACAGCTTGATTACTATGCAAAGGCACTGAAACAGACGACCGGGCATGAAGTAAAGGAAAAAATCATTTATGCGTTTTCTTTGCAGGAGGGCATCGCTCTTTAAACCTTGCATTTTGCTGCCGGTCGATATATACTGGAAAAGATATGGATGCAAAGATCAGGGTGTGGACTTTGTTCTTGTTCTGTGTAAAGATCAAAGCATCCAAAAAACGTAGTGCGGCGGATCATAAGAATCCGCTTTACAGAAAAAGTAAGGAAGGTAATATGGCAGAATTTATAAAAAAATTGTACCGTAATCAGGGCATCCGCTATATTTTCTTTGGCGGGTGTACGACATTTGTAAATCTTGGAAGTTATGCCCTGCTGCGAACTGTACTTGGGGTTGATATGACGCTTGCAAATGTGCTGGCGATCTTTCTCTCTATCCTGTTTGCATACGCAGTCAACAAACAGTTTGTTTTTGAAAGCCGCACGCATGGAGTGCGGGAACTGGCCGTGGAAATGGGCAGTTTTATCGGAATGCGTCTCTCCACGATGTTTATCGAAGTGTTCGGCGTTGTTTTTCTGAGCTGTCTGTTTGGCATTCCGGAAGTGGGTTCCAAGCTGGCACTTCAGGTGGTTGTGCTGGTGCTGAACTATATTTTCAGCAAAGTGTTTGTATTCTCGGAAAAAGAGAAGGCACCGGTAAATCCGGTAAAACGCAACTGCTGCATCCTCGGCTTTGCCGTTCCGGCACTGACGATCGCACTGGCGTTTGCAGTCAATCAGGTATTTCCGTTTGGAGATCATGGTGTGCTGATCATCGATTCACTCCACCAGTATCTTCCGTTTTTTACGGAATTCCATGAAAAACTGGAACAGGGAAGTTCCCTTCGCTATTCTTTTGGAGGAGGACTGGGCTTTAATTTCTGGGCAACGTATGCCTATTATCTGGCGAGCCCGCTGAATTTCCTGATTGTGCTTTTCCCGAAGAGAAATATGATGGATGCGATGGCACTTCTGATCGTGCTCAAGATCGGACTTTGTGGTCTTACCTCTGCATGGTATTTCAGTACGAAGAGCAAAGGCCAGACTTACATGCCGCTTGTGTTCTCGCTGATGTTCTCTCTTGGCAGCTTTATCATCGGATACTATTTCAACCTGATGTGGCTGGACAGCATTGCCATGCTGCCGCTTGTGATGATGGGGATCGAGCGGATTTTAAAAGGAGAGAGGGGCAGTCTGTTCTGCATTTCCCTGTTTTATGCATTATACTGCAACTATTACATCGGCTTTATGCTCTGCCTGTTTTCCTGCCTTTATTTTGTGGTTCTGTGGATCAGTGCAAGAGAGATCAAGATCAAAAACATCATTACTTCAGCAGTCAATTTCGGCTGGCATGCCCTGCTTGCAGGAGGTATGGCTGCCGTGGTACTGCTGCCGGCCTATGTTGCACTTGGCGTTACGGAGTCTGCGGAGAACAGTTTTCCAAGCCCGATCAAGCTGTTTGTCAATAATTTATCGCAGTTGACGAGCCAGTTTGCATTCTGCGAACCGATCAACATTGCGGACGACCAGATCGGTGTCAATGCATTCTGCGGAACGGTGACGCTGATCCTGGCTGTTCTGTATCTGCTGGATAAAAATATCAAGCTGCGTGAACGGATCGCAAAGACGGCACTGCTTGTACTGCTCTATGCAAGCTTTGATGTCAATGTGCTCAACTATATCTGGCATGGTTTCCATGTACAGAACGGACTGCCGAACCGTTTTGCATTTATCTATATTTTCCTGATGCTCACGATGGCGTTTGATGCCTGGAGGCATATGCATAAGTTTAAGGTATGGCAGATTCTTCTGGCGATGGCAGCACCGCTTGCGTTTGCCATCTATTCTGCAGTGACCGGACTTGGCGAACGGGAACTGTATACGTATGGCATCACCATCGGACTTCTGATCCTCTATGGTATGGCGATACTGATCTATCACCTTGGGAAAATGCACCGGGAGGTCTTCCGCTCTCTTTTCTTTTTCCTGGCAGCGGTGGAAATGGTAAGTTATGCGATCTTTGGTGTATTCTGCAACGGAACTGTGGGACGAAGTACCTATCTGGATGAGCAGATCGCCTATGAAAAAACAACCGAACGACAGGAAGGCAGACAGGGAAATCAGGATAATTTCTATCGAAGCGAGATTGACAGCAACCGTATGCGTGACGAGAATATGTTCCTCGGAGCGGACGGCGTGGTTCTGTTTTCCTCTACAATGCCGGCAGCTACGGTTGATATGTGCAAAGGCCTCGGTATTGAGGCGAGAACGAATAAAAACGGTTACAATGGATTTACCAAACTGGTCAATGATATTTTCGGCGTCAAATATGTGCTCTCGAGCCGCGGAACCGATCAGCTCTATCAGATGGAGAAAGTCGATCAGGAAGGTGATATGAATCTGTATAAGAACAGCGGGGCATTGAGCCTTGGATTTATGGTAAAAGATGACATTATTGACTGGACGACAGACAGCACCGATCATTTTGAGGTACAGAATGATTTCGTGACGATGGCAACCGGTATTGATGAAGATCTTTTTGAACTGGAAGAGACGATCGACATGGAAGACGGCGGCACTTATACAATCGTGCTTCCGGCGGGCAAACAGGTTTATCTGGATGTGACCTCATCTGTGTCCAGCATTGAGATCACGACACCGGATTATACAAGAACATATGACACTTATAACGATCATCTGTATGACCTCGGATGTTTTGATGCGATCGACAATGCGACAGTCACCTGCACCTTTAAGGAAAACCAGAGCGGACCGGTGACAGCGGAAGTGTGGACCTGCGATCAGGAACTCTATCAGCAGGTACATGATGAGCTGGCCAAATCTCAGTTACAGCTCACAAAATTTGAGGACGGAAAGTTTGAAGGAACGGTGGAAGCGGCCGAAGACGGCGTTCTGATGCTTTCGCTTCCATATGATGAAGGATGGAGCGTCAAGATCGACGGCGAAGACGATGATTATTATATGATCGGAGATGCACTGACCGGTGTTGATGTGACAGAAGGAATACACACGATCACGTTTGAATATACGCCGGAAGGACTCTGGAAGGGTACCTGGATTAGCCTGATCTGTGTGGCACTTTACCTGCTGACCAGTGCAATCTGGATCAGAAAAGGTAAAAAGCCGGAACTTTCATCTGCAGGTGATGCGTTTGAAGAATATGACTTTGAAAACGGACAGGCAGAAAAAGATGCGGATGAGAAAGATGAAACAGCAGAAGAAACCGTATCTGCGGATCAGGCGGACGCAGATACAGGAGATATACAAGAAGGAGATGGAGAGGATCATGGAATTTGAGTTCTCGAAGAAAGCAGACAGCTTTCAGGCAGGAATTTTTGCAATATTAAATGAAAAGAAAGAAGAGATGGTGAAGGCGGGAAAGAAAGTTTATAATCTTTCCGTCGGCACACCGGATTTCAAGCCGGCACCTCATATCATGGAAGCTGTTTCAGAGGCGGCAAAAAATCCGGAAAATTATAAATATGCACTGACAGACCGCCCGTTTCTTCTGGAGGCAGTGCAGAATTTTTACAAGAGAAGATTTGGTGTATCCATTGAGCCGGAAGAGATCATGACGATCAACGGTTCACAGGAAGGTATGGCTCATATTGCATGGGCACTCTGCGATCCGGGCGATGTGGTCTTAACTCCGAATCCGGGGTATCCGATCTTCAGCATCGGTCCGTCTCTGTGCGGTGCGGATGTGCGTACTTATCCTTTGTACCGTGAAAACGGATTTCTGCCGAAGCTTTCCGATATTCCGGAAGAGACGGCAAAAGCAGCAAAATACATGCTGGTTTCTTATCCGTTAAATCCGGTCTGTGCAACGGCGAATGATGCCTTTTATGAAGAGCTGATTGCATTTGCGAAAAAATATAATATCATTATTTTACATGATAATGCATATTCTGATATTATCTACGGAGGAAGAGAAGGAAAATCTTTTTTAAGCTACGAAGGGGCAAAAGAAGTCGGTGTGGAGTTTTATTCTCTGTCCAAGTCTTACAACCTTACCGGTGCAAGAATTTCTTTTGTGATTGGAAATCAGAAGATCGTAGATAAATTCCGTTCTGTGAGAACGCAGTTTGACTATGGTGTTTTTCTGCCGATCCAGTACGGTGCGGCAGCAGCACTGAACGGTCCGCAGGACGCAGTGCTTGCACAGTGCGAAGAATATGAGAGAAGAAATCAGGCATTCTGCGGCGGACTTCGCAGCATCGGCTGGGATGTTCCGGACAGCGAAGGTACGATGTTTGTATGGGCACCGGTGCCAAAAGGACATGGTACATCGGAAGAATTCTGTATGGAACTGATGGAAAAAACAGGACTGATCGGTGTGCCGGGCAGCAGTTTCGGAAGTCTCGGAGAGGGATTTATGCGATTTGCCCTGGTAGAACCGGTTCCGGTGATGCAGGAAATTGTAAAAGCAATCGCAGAGAGTGGATTGTTGAAAAGAAAAGGAGAATGATGTGAAACCAGGTTTTTTTAAGCAGCTTTGTGAAATTGCGGGAAAAGAAAATGTCAGAACAGACGAACCGATGAAACAGCATACAACGTTTCGCATCGGCGGTGCGGCGGATTATTTTGTTTCCCCACAGACAACAGATCAGATAAAAAATATTATAGACTTATGTAAAAGCGAGGCAATGCCATGGTATGTGATCGGAAACGGAAGCAATCTTCTGGTCAGTGACCGTGGATTCCGTGGAGTGATCATTCAGCTTTTTAAAAATTTTTCAGATCTTCGCGTGGAGGGAGACAGGCTGTACGTGCAGGCTGGCACACTGCTTTCCAGGACAGCGAAAAAGGCACTGGAAGCATCTCTGACAGGGTTTGAATTTGCAGCCGGGATTCCGGGAACCATCGGCGGAGCCATGGTGATGAATGCCGGAGCCTACGGCGGAGAAATGAAAGATGTGACAGAAGAAGTCACGGTTCTGACAGAAAAAGGCGAAATCAAAACCTTAAAAAGAGAAGAACTGAAAATGGGATACCGGACAAGCATCATTGCAGAAAAAGGCTATCTTGTGCTGGAAGCTGTTCTGCAGCTGACAGACGGAGATCGAAACGAAATCCGTGCCATGATGGAAGATCTGAAGAAAAAGCGGATTTCCAAACAGCCGCTGGAATATCCGAGTGCCGGAAGTACGTTCAAACGTCCGAAAGGATACTTTGCCGGAAAGCTGATCATGGATGCCGGACTTCGCGGATTTCAGGTCGGCGGTGCACAGGTATCGGAAAAACACTGCGGTTTTGTGATCAATACAGGCGATGCAACGGCAGAAGATGTCACCGAACTGATCCGTCAGGTGGCGGAAAGAGTAAAAGCACAAAGTGGTGTGACACTGGAGCCGGAAGTGAAATTACTGGGAGAATTTTAAATGAGATTTGTGATTGTGACCGGTATGTCAGGAGCCGGAAAAAGTACAGCATTAAACAGACTGGAAGATATGGGATATTTCTGCGTGGACAACCTGCCGATCTCGCTGATTTCCAAATTTGCGGAGATGGCGTATACACCGGGAAGTGAGATCCAGAGGGTGGCACTTGGCGTGGACGTAAGAAGCGGCGAGGCACTTGGAAAACTGGAAGATGTGCTGGAAGGCATGGCGGCAGCCAGTCAGAAATACGAGATCCTGTTTCTGGATGCAGCTGATGAAGTGCTGGTGAAGCGTTATAAAGAAACGAGAAGGACCCATCCGCTGGCACGCGGCGGCCGCGTGGACCGCGGGATCGCACAGGAGCGTGAGAAACTTGCGTTTCTGAAGCGTCATGCAGACTATATCATCGATACCAGCAAACTGCTCACAAGAGAGCTTAATATGGAGCTGGAAAAGATTTTTGTGGAAGGAAGAGAGTTTAAAAGCCTGGTTGTGACGGTACTCTCTTTTGGGTTCAAGTACGGAATTCCGGCGGATGCCGATCTGGTATTTGATGTGCGTTTTCTGCCGAATCCGTATTATATCGATGAACTGAAAAAACAGACCGGAAATGACAAACCGGTGCAGGATTACGTAATGGGATTTGATGTTTCCCATGTATTTTTAAATAAACTGACGGATATGGTGCAGTTTCTGCTGCCGAACTATGTGCAGGAAGGAAAAAATCAGCTGATCATCGGCATCGGCTGTACAGGCGGCAAACACCGTTCTGTGACACTGGCAAATAAGCTGTTCGAAAGCCTGAGTCTCCAGAATGATTACGGCATTCGCATCGAACACAGAGATATCGGGAAATAACGGAGGATGCCATGTCATTTTCAAGTGGAGTGAAGGACGAATTATCCAGACACCAGACGTTGGCACGCCATTGCCAGATTGCCGAGATCGCGGCGATCATCAGCATGTGCGGCGGTGTTTCCATATCCGAAAAAGATCATTACAGTTTAAAAATCCAGACAGAAAACGTATATGTTGCAAGAAAGTACTTTACTTTATTGAAAAAAGCATTTAATATAGAAGTTGAAGTTTCAATCAGGCAGGGTACATTTTCAAAAGGAAGCCGTACATATACGGTGGTGGTGTTGAACCATGAAGATGCGATACGTATTCTGAAGGCGGCCAGGCTGTTCAATGCGGATATGGAAATTGAGGAGCAGTTTTCTATCTCGGACAATCTGGTGATTCAAAAAACATGCTGCCGACGGGCTTTTATACGAGGTGCTTTCCTGGCGGCGGGTTCCATCAGTGATCCGCAGAAATTTTATCATTTTGAAATCGTATGTGCGACGGTTCACAAAGCAGTTCAGCTTCAGGAGATCATGAATGATTTTGGCGTGGACGCGAAGATCGTACAGCGAAAAAAGCATTTTGTAGTGTATCTCAAAGAAGGATCCCAGATCGTAGATATGTTAAACGTGATGGGAGCTCATGTTTCTTTAATGGAGCTTGAGAATGTACGCATCTTGAAGGAGATGCGTAACTCAGTCAACCGCAAGGTCAACTGTGAGACAGCCAATATTCATAAGACAGTAAGTGCGGCAGTCAGACAGATCGAAGATATCCGCTATATTCAGCAGAAGATCGGTTTTGAGCAGCTGTCCGAGGGACTTGCAGAGATTGCAAGGCTGCGTCTGGAGCAGCCGGAGGCAACGCTCAAAGAGCTGGGGATGATGCTTTCAACCCCGGTCGGAAAGTCCGGCGTAAATCACAGACTGAGAAAATTAAGCGATATTGCGGAAACGCTAAGAGATAATGAGGAGGAAAATTATTATGATTAAGAAACCGATTACCATTCAGATTCCAAGTGGGCTGGAAGCAAGACCGGTAGCACTGCTTGTTCAGGTTGCCAGCCAGTTTGAAAGTGATATCTATGTAGAGAGCGAACAGAGACGCGTCAATGCAAAGAGTATCATGGGTATGATGACATTAGGACTGACATCAGGGGAAGACATCATGGTGTCTGCCAGCGGTGAAGATGAGCAGGAAGCAATTGCAAACATCGAGAAATACTTAAGCGGCAAGGCAAATTAAATACAAACTGCAAAAGAAAATGTGCAGCCCCGATTTTTTCGGGGCTGTTTTTATACAGGGAGGTAGCAGTGCTATGACTGATATTATGCTGGTAGACGATGAAGTACTGGCACTGGAATATCTGAAAAACATGGTGGATTGGGAAAGAAACGGCTATCATGTGGTGGGATGTGCGACGAGTGGGAAAAAGGCTCTGGAACTTTTTGACAGGACGCATCCGCAGATCGTGATCTCGGATATCCGCATGCCGGGAACGGATGGTCTGGAGCTGACAAGACAGATCAAAGAAAAAGACAAAGAAACC